>SESA01000079.1_pt1 | contig 61927 bp, 67 predicted proteins | sample 3171451 | NCBI WGS metagenome assembly SESA01 (sample SAMN06051862, study PRJNA518727) | freshwater metagenome | biome: subpolar coniferous forest; feature: holomictic lake; material: water; isolation source: holomictic Lake 227, 8 m depth | place: Canada: near Kenora, Ontario | collected...
AAAACTTGAATAAGCCCATCATCATTGAGAACAAGCCAGGGGCAGGCTCTAATATTGGGATTCAGCAAGTAGCTAGGTCTGCGCCTGATGGCTACACACTCTTACTTGTAAGTAGCACTTTTGTCATCAACCCATCGCTTTATCCCAATCCGGGTTTTGATGCGATCAAAGACTTCTCAGCGATTTCACTGCCGGTGAGCTCGCCTAATGTACTGGTCGTGAACCCCAGTTTTCCAGCGAAAGATATGAAAGAATTTTTTGCAGTCATTAAAGCCGCACCAGGCAAGTATGACTACGCATCACCTGGAGGTGGTACTGGACCACACTTGAGCGCAGAACTTCTCAAATTGAAAATGAATTTAGATATCACCCATATTCCATATAACGGAGGCGGTCCTGCACTACAAGCTGTTCTGGGCAATCAAGTTCCGATTGGCTTATCAGCACTTCCTCCGGCAGTGCCGCAAATTAAGGCCGGAACCGTGCGAGCTCTTGCCGTCACTAGCACTACACGCTCTCCATCGATCCCCGATGTGCCGACACTAAAGGAATCTGGTGTCTCAGATTTTGAGGGCGACACTCTGCAATTTATTGTTGCGCCAGCAGGCACACCTGCCGCAATCATTCAAAAGTTAAATCAAGAAATTGCCAAAGCTTTAGAAAATCCAGAAGTTAAAAATAAATTGATTGGGATGGGTTACTTAACGTATAGCTATACCCCCGAACAGACTTCCCAAAAAATCAAATTAGAAGTTGATAAGTGGGCTAAAGTCATTCAGAGTAGAAACATTAAGCCCGACTAGTCAGGCGCAACAATTCTCACCCCTCAATAGGTGAAAATGCTATTCTGTTTTTAGTTCATCAGAATTGAGCGGGACAAGGATGCAAGAGAAAAATACAATAACGGGGGTCGATTGTCACGCGCACGTCGTCGCAACAGGTTTACCATTAGCCCCTGAAATCCATTCACATCCTGCGCGTGATGCATCAGCAGAGCAGTTCTTAGACATCATGCATGCGCATGGCGTATCACATGGTGTTCTCACAGCTCCTAGCTTCTATGGATCTAACAACACTCTTTTATTAGAGGCGCTCCGTCGTCACCCCAAGCATCTGAGGGGCACTGTAATGGTTGATCCTGGCTTGGCCTTATCTGAACTTCGACAACAATTAGTTCAGATGCGGGAAGCAGGCATTGTCGGCATTCGTTTTAATTGGATCAAGAAAAAAAATATTCCAGATATTTCAAGCGCTCAATACCAAAGGGTTCTCGGCTTAGCCAAAGAACTCGGCATGCATATTGAGTTATTTCTAGAAGACGCATTGCAAGACATTGTCGTTCCTAAAATTCTGGCCAGTGGCGCAGTATTAGTACTTGATCATTTTGGTAATCCCGACCCAAGTAAAGGTATTCATAGCGCTGCCTTTCAAAACACGCTGAGAGGGTTAAGTGATGGCAAGGTCTGGGTAAAACTATCGGGGCCCTACCGATTGGGTGGGGGAGATATTCAGCCCTACCTTGATGCATTACTCGCAGCAAACCCTCAGCAGCTAGTATGGGCAAGCGACTGGCCATGGATTAGCCACGAAAATCAATTTCAGTATGCTGACTGTGTCGATTGGATCAAATCAGGCATTGACAGCCCGCAAATTTGGGAAGATATTTTTATACACAACCCCAAATCACTGTTTCATTTTTAATCGACATTGGATAGCTCATCATGAACCATTCATTTCAACGCATCATTTCCTCGAGCACCGCTGGAATGGCAGCTTTGTGCCTTTCCCTCCTGCTGAATGGTCAGGCTTACGCTCAGACTGTTACTAAGCTGATTGTGCCTACCGCCCCGGGTGGTGGTACGGATGCCTTATTCAGGGTTGTCTCTAAAGATGCGCAACGCTTTTTGGGTGGGCCGATTAGCATTCAAAATATCCCTGGTGCCGGTGGCACCATTGGTCTCGCCCAAGTAGTGAACGCTACCCCAGATGGATATACCTTGGCTGGGGTATGGCCAGCCCCTGTCACAGTTGTTCCGCAAACCAGCAAGGTGCCCTATACACCCAATGACTACATTCCCGTCATTCAGCTCTCTACGGCACCTTATATCTTTTGTGTACACCCCGACTTTCCGGCGAATGATGGCAAATCGTTTATTGAAGAGGTTCGTAAAAATCCTAAAAAATATACCTACGGCACCGATGGCCTAGGAGGCCCTGCTCAGCTAGCTACCGAAAGAATCTTTAGAGCTCAAAATGTACAGGCGGTTGATGTTCCGTACAAAGGCGCTGGTGAAACCATTATTGGATTTCTATCAAACCAAATAGATATCTACGTTGGATCTATTCCGCCAGTCTTACAACATGCCAACATTGGTAAAGCCAAATGTCTTTTAGTCTCGTCAGTAAATAGAAATGCTCAATTTCCCAATGCAAGCTCTTTGAAAGATATTGGTCTAGCAAAAGAAGAAACCTTGCTATGGAGAATCATCCTCGCTCCTAAAGGGACAAAGCCTGAACGGCTTGGACAAATCGTGAGCGCTTATAGCCAGGCGATGAAAGAGCCTGACACCTTACGCTACCTCGATGAGGTAGGCGAGTCTTCCGCAGTGCTCACTGGAAAAGAACTACAAGACAAACTCAATCAAGAATATGCTGCATTTAGTCTGATTGCTAAGAGTCTGAATATGCGCTAGCAGCATCCAAGCGCTTTAGACTGGGTCTTCTTCGACAACAGCCCATGTGCTGTCGCCTAGTTTTTTGACTGCCATAGAGTAGATCCAGTTATTTGGGATTCCACAACTCCAATCCTTGGGGCCATTCTGAATGAGGATATTCACGGCATTGCGCTCATCGTAATACAGATGGTAGATCTTCCCATGAATGGGATTAAAGCCAAACTTAGCACTGTGAACCATCTCAGTTGCATCCAGTCTTGCCTGTAAGGCCCTAGCTTGCCGCATCAATACTTCGGCCTGCTCCATGATGCGATCATATTCAAGCTTGGCATTTTGACGTGCGACGTTTACCGCCTTATCTTTCTCTTCAACCACTTTAATGGGCGCGAATACCGGGGCACTCACTTCCATAGGGTATTCAATACCAGCGTGTCTTGCTGGATCCGTATCTTCTATTCTCACAAAAACTCCCAATAATGCTTAATGAATATTCTATCGCTCAGCGCTTATAAAAGCTCAGAGTTACTTCACCAAGATCAATTCCAAACTTACTCATCTTGGCTTTGTTCAACATGACTTTTGGTGTGACCAGATACATCCAGTCGTTAAATTGCACGTGATAAATAGTGCCATCTACCGGTAGTGCTAAGGTATAGGCCCAATTAAGCGCATTGCCTGCAGCATCACCTAAGGCTTCACCTACGACGTCATCAGCACTACCCACATACTTACCTGGGGATACTTCCGTTAAGGTCCAGATGCGTTTTTGTTTTGTGCCATCGGAGTAATCAAAACTCTCATCCAAGGTACCGACTTTCTTACCATCAATCACTTGCCAATTGGCTTTAATCAATACGGTAAATCTTTTCTTCACTACACCACTACGATCCGTAAAGATGCCATAGGCGTCAATCGTTCCAGAAAAGTATTCACTCAAATCTAAAGTGGGTTTCTCATTGGCATACTGAGATACGTTTGGACTTGAGCAAGCCAATAACAATAAGCTACACAATACAGCGGGAGCAAGCTTCAAGAGAAAAGATTTCATTAACTAACAAGCCTCATTAAATAGTGGTGGCGGGCAACTCTGACCAAGCAATTCGGTACGCAACTTTGGCGCACTGGTTTTTGGATCCAACCAGATGCCAAAAAAGGCTTTGGAGAAATCGACTCCTGGGATTTGAGCAATTTGCTTGCCGTCATGGAAAAATATGGTGCCTTGCTTAGGTAGGTAGATTGCCGTCAAGCTTTGGCCGGATTCCACATTCGGCAAGAATGTCGCTAACTGCTTACCCCAACTCACCGCCTGAACTTCAGGCACGCCAATTCTTTTCATTTCATCGATGGTTCTATTGGCAATTGAGTTACCACTAAAAGACTTTTGATAACGTAAATCAATCGCAAACTCCCCGGAGACAGGATTGGCCCCGCGGTAGAAAGAGGCGTCATAAATATGCAAGCCCCACCACGTGAGCTTGCCACTACCTTGCAGCCTGCTTGGATTAAGAGCCTCATTCATATACGTTGCATCATGCGCAAAGCCAACCGAACTCAGTAAGAGACTTACTGCACATACACTCACTACAAATGGATAAGCTTTCATACGGCCACCTTCTGAACCCTTGATTTGACCAGTCGCAATGCGCTTGGTCCAAAGATCCTAGAAATTGCATGTCTATTTTTAGCAAAGAATTGATAGCCGACCTTCAAGATGGGTTGTAAAGCAGGTCTTGAGAATATCCAAGCTAATAATGGCAAGTTCGCCCGTTGATAAGCCTCTGGGAAAACAGTCACCCCATGGATTAGCGTCCCATCCGCATACTGCCCGTACATGGCCGCTAAAGCCTGCTCACAGGAAACGCCTACTGCTTGCGGATCGTATCGCTCTGAATTGATATCGATAAAGTCCAGTAAATTTGCCTCGTTTCGTCCAGACAAAAACAAAATTTCGGCCTGACACAAAGGACATGCGCCATCGTAAAAAAGAGTCAGTTTTTGCAGTTTGCTCGCCATCAAGCAAGTGTAAGACTTATTCAATAAACTAGCTGAGAGCACACTCACTATTCCAATGACCCCATGACACTACTACCACCCTCCTTTCGCGCCCTGGTTATCGGCTCTTCAGGAACCATTGGGTCGGCTTTTGTGGAACTACTGCAGGCTGACAAAGCTTGCATAGAAGTGGTTGGGATCCACCGACATTCTGAATACCCCATCGACTATCGACATCCTGAAACCATTGAAGCTGCAGCCAAGGCACTCTCCTTAGGCGGCCCATTTCAGCTCATTATTAATACGATTGGTGTATTACACAGCAAAGACTGGATGCCAGAAAAGAAATTGGCTGATCTCAATTCAGAACAACTCATGGATCTGATGAAAATCAACGCCATTGGTCCAGCTTTAACCATTCAACACTTTTCAACACTCTTGGACCCACAGCATAGTGTCATGGCAACACTATCAGCGAAGGTGGGTAGCATCGAAGATAACCGCTTGGGTGGTTGGTATAGCTATCGTGCATCTAAAGCGGCGCTCAATATGTTAATCAAGACAGCGGCGATTGAGCTTGCTAGAACTAAACCCAATACCGGATTAATCGCGCTTCACCCAGGAACGGTAAATTCAAGACTCTCGCAACCTTTTCGTGGAGAGCAAATTGGCCGGCCGGCTTTAGATGCTGCTGCTGACATGTTGAAAGTGATTCAGAATCTTGGTAAAGAAGATTCAGGTTGCTTCCTTTCTTACTCAGGGGAAAAACTACCCTGGTAATCACTTACATCTACAGCTTCTTATGAGTCCCATCGCATAAAGGGCCATTCTCAGACTGCTTACAGCCACAGAAATATACAGTCTCAGTTTTAGTAGCAACATACTCCAATGGGGTGCAATCGGTTGACTCATGCATGCCATCACATAATGGCTGCTTTTTACTAATGCCACATGAACACCAGTAATAAGTCTTACCCGCCTCTACTTGCAGTGGATAGGGTTCATTTTTAGCGGTCTTTTCTTGCATGGTGAGGCCCTCAGAAGTTATTTTTTATTTGAATTTGTCTTTACGCTAGCGTACTGCCTGCTTGATCTAAAAATTCTGCGAGACTCACAGCCTCTCCGATCTCTTTTGGGAGTGCATCCCTTACTGAAAATACACCCAAGACTTTTCCGGCAGCAGACGTAATGGGTAAATGCCTAAACCCCCTTTCAATCATGATGAGGACGGCATTCGACACAGTCATTTCAGGGGTGATGCAATGGGGCTTAGGCGTCATCACAGCTGACACGGAAGTCGTCTCTGGATTTAAAGGCTTAGATACCACTCTAGTCATCAAATCTCGCTCAGTCAGAATTCCCAGCAGCTCACCACTAATATCCATAATCAGAACTGACCCCGTATTCGCTTTCGTCATGATGCGCGCCGCCTCTAATACCGTCGCTTGAGGCAATAGGCTCACTAAATGCCTATGGGTAATGGACTGTGACACTGTGCGATCTGACATATTGGCCTCCGTTTAGATTTGACTAGCGCAAGCCCGCATTAATTTTTTGAAGAGCTGATTCGCCAGGGCAAAGATCTGACTCTTTCAAAGAATTAAGGGGCTCAATACAAGTGTTCAATGCTTCATGAAGATCAGTGGCTAAAGGATCTAAATACAGCAATCCAGTAACCACCTCACCGCGTTCTTGGTGCTCATTGATATAACTTAAAGCGGCATAACGATTGGTGGGATCGTAATCCTGGTGTAATTTACGCAAGCGTAAATACGAGCCGTCATGCTGCTGTACTTCCACCACTTCTCCAGGGGCGTACTCAGTAGTGATTTCTTGATGCATTGGGATAAAGTCAATGCGACTGACGGCCTCATTGTGTTGCCTGACATAGTCATAACTCTTGGTACTGCCACCATGATTATTAAAGGTGACACAAGGACTAATGACATCGATGAATGCTGCTCCGCCATGCCCAATAGCGCCTTTGATTAAAGGAACCAGTTGCTCTTTATCCCCTGAAAAACTTCTCGCAACATAGGTTGCTCCCAGCTGCAGTGCTAAGCCAACCAGATCAACCGGGCTATCGTTGTTTACAACCCCTTTCTTGCTTTTTGATCCTCGATCGGCGGTCGCTGAAAACTGGCCCTTAGTTAATCCATAGACGCCATTGTTCTCAACGATATAAGCCATCCGCACATTACGACGCATCGCATTAGCAAACTGCCCCAAACCAATGGAAGCAGAATCACCATCGCCAGAGACGCCTAAGTAGAGTAAATCGCGGTTTGCCAGATTGGCACCAGTTAACACTGAAGGCATCCGGCCATGCACGGTATTAAACCCGTGTGAAGCACCTAAAAAATAATCTGGCGTTTTTGAACTACAACCAATTCCGGATAGCTTGGCTACCCGATGGGGTTCAACGTCCATTTCCCAACATGCTTGCACAATCGCGGCAGAAATAGAATCGTGGCCACAGCCCGCACATAGGGTTGATATTCTTCCCTCATAGTCTCGACGGGTATATCCAACCTTGTTTTTTTGCAGTGTTGGGTGATGAAGAATCGGTTTATTAATATAAGTCATGCCAACTCCTTGCGGCTTGAAGATGCACTGGGCTTGCCTGCAACACCTAAGCTCTTCTGAATAGCATTAGCAATAAAACGTGCAGTAATCGGCGTGCCATCGTAATGCAACACTTTAACCAAATTGTTATTCACTATTTCTAACTCATTCATTAAGAGGGTGTGCATTTGTGCATCGCGATTTTGTTCCACTACAAATACCTTCTCATGGGAATCAATAAACTCTTTGACTGATTTTGGGAATGGGAAAGCACGTAGGCGCATCGCATCTAAGAAAACGCCATCCTCTCCTAGAGCATCCAGTGCTTCCTCCATCGCTGGGCTGGTGGATCCAAAATAAATCACCCCAAATTTACTGGGCTTACTAGCCGGTTTTACAACTGGCTGCGGCACCATAGTGGCTGCTGTTTCAAATTTACGCAACAACCGTTCCATGTTGTAAATGTAGTCCACCCCTTTTTCAGAATATCTCGCGTAAGGATCGCGGGTAGTGCCCCGAGTGAAAAAACTTCCTTTAGTGGGGTGAGTGCCGGGCAAGGTCCGCCAAGGAATGCCATCGCCATCGACATCTTTATAGCGCCCAAAATCTTTTCCTGATTCCAGATCCTCAGCAGTCATGACCTTGCCTCGATCATAGGTACGGCCCTCTTCCCAGACAAATGGATCGCAGAGCCGTTGGTTCATGCCGATATCCAAATCCGTCATCAAGAAAATCGGTGTCTGCAAACGTTCCGCAAGATCAAGAGAAGTAGCCGCATGTTCGAAACATTCCTGTGGATCTTGAGGAAACAGCATTACATGCTTGGTATCACCATGTGATGCATAGGCGCAGGCAATGAGGTCAGACTGTTGCGTGCGAGTGGGCATACCCGTAGAAGGGCCGCCGCGCTGCACATTCACAATCGTTACTGGGATTTCAGCAAAGTACGCTAAGCCAATAAACTCTGTCATCAAAGAAATGCCAGGGCCAGATGTTGCTGTGAACGCCCTTGCGCCATTCCACGCAGCACCAATCACCATGCCAATCGAAGCCAACTCATCTTCTGCTTGCACAATGGCGAACTTGTTTGAACCTGTTTCTGAGTCGACCCTAAATTTGTGGCAGAACTTATCGAAGGCCTCTGGGACTGATGATGAGGGGGTAATCGGGTACCAAGCAGCAAAGGTAGCACCGCCATAGACACAACCTAAACCAATCGCACTATTGCCATCGGTGAAGATGCGATTACCAACCTGATCAGAGCGCCTTACTTGAATACCCAAAGGCGCTTTTAAGTACTTCTTAGCATAGTCAAAGCCCAGATTAAACGCCTTCATATTTGAATCTAGCAAAGCTTCTTTGCCTTTGAATTGCTCAGAGAATAGTTTTTCGAATACCGTGGCATCGACACCAAGCAGTACCGACAAGGCGCCAACATAAATGATGTTCTTAAACAATTGACGTTGCCTAGCATCGCTATATGCTGAATTGCTAATTTCCGTAAGAGGCACACCAATGACATGAATGTCTTTGCGAAACCTATCTTCCGGTATTGGGCGTGTGGAATCGTAGAAAAGATATCCTCCTGGCTCGATTTCGGCAACATCGGCATCCCAAGTTTGCGGATTCATGGCGACCATCATGTCAACGCCACCGCGCCTACCTAAATAACCCTTCTCACATACCCTAGCCTCATACCACGTAGGCATTCCCTGAATATTGCTAGGGAAAATATTGCGTGGGCTGACTGGTACGCCCATACGCAGAATAGCTTTGGCAAATAGTTCATTAGCCGAGGCCGATCCAGAGCCATTCACATTGGCAAATTTAATTACAAAATCATTAATTGCTTCGATTTGCTTCATGCCAACTCCCCTGCATGCAAACTCATTTGCTTATCGCGACATTGCGCTCCAGCTTGCGCCGTATTTAATAAAAATTTCTGCATATCCCATGCTCCCGTTGGGCATCGCTCAGCACATAAGCCACAATGCAAACACACATCCTCATCTTTAACCATTACCTTGCCAGACTTTAAGTTCTGGGAAATATATAAATCCTGGTCGTGATTTAAGGCTGGGGCCTTCAGGCGAGTTCTCAAATCTTCCTCGGTGCCGCCAAGCGTGAAGGTGATCGAATCCATCGGGCAAATATCCACACAAGCATCGCACTCGATACAGGTTTCACGGGTGAAGATAGTTTGAACATCGCAATTTAAGCAACGGCTAGCCTCTTTGAAAGCAGTTGCCGCATCAAAGCCCAACTCCACTTCAACACGAATACTAGAGAGCGCTAACTCTGCTGCAACCCAAGGGACCGCATAACGCTCATCATCGGATACATCATTGTGATAACTCCACTCATGAATGCCCATTTTCTGCGACATGAGGGTCACTTTATGTTGCGGTCTAGTGGCGACGTTTTCATGATTGAGAAAGCGATCAATCGAAATGGCTGCAGCATGTCCCTGGGCTACTGCGGTAATGATATTTTTTGGCCCAAACGCAGCATCACCACCGAAAAAGATTTTGGAATTGCTCGACTGAAAGGTCTCTTGATCTAAAACTGGCAAGCCATAGCGATTAAATTCAACGCCACAATCTTTCTCGATCCAAGGGAAGGCATTCTCCTGGCCGACCGCCAATAAAACAGAGTCACATTCAATATAGACTTCTGGCTCACCCGATGGAACCAGGCTACGATTGCCTTTTTCATCAAAAACCGCTTTCACAATCTCAAAACGCATACCAACCAACTTGCCGCCTTTGCACTCAAAGCTTTTAGGGACGTGATAGTTGAGAATTGGAATACCTTCATGCAAGGCATCCTCTTTTTCCCAAGGAGACGCCTTCATCTCAGCAAAGCCGCTACGCACAACCACTTTCACATCGCTGCTACCTAAGCGCCTAGCTGATCGGCAACAGTCCATTGCAGTATTGCCACCACCCAGGACGATTACTTTTCCCTTTACCTCGGTGATATGCCCAAATGACACTGATGCAAGCCAATCAATACCAATATGAATATCTTTAGCGGCTTCTGTACGGCCTGGTACATCAAGGTCCCTGCCTCGTGGAGCACCTGAGCCCACATAGATTGCATCGTAGCCTTCACTCAATAGTGCTTGCAATGAATCTACTCGTTGCTTGTTTTTGAAGTCCACCCCCATATTGAGGATGTAATCCGTTTCTTCATCGACTACGGATTCTGGTAAGCGAAAGCGTGGAATCTGAGAACGAATGAAGCCACCCGCTTTTGCCTCAGCATCATAGATCGTGATGTCATATCCCAAAGGGGCAAGATCTCTAGCGACAGTTAAGGATGATGGCCCCGCTCCAATACACACAACGCGTTTGCCATTCTTCGGTGCAATATCGGGCATACGCGCCAGAACATCTCCTTTGTTATCTGCCGCAACTCGCTTGAGACGACAGATGGCAACTGGTTCAGGATCGGCGCCATTATTTTCCTCAACACGTCCGCGGCGACATGCAGGTTCACAAGGTCTATCGCAAGTTCTTCCCAGCACTCCAGGAAAAACGTTAGACACCCAATTGATCATGTAAGCGTCCGCATATCGCCCTTGGGCAATTAAGCGAATGTATTCCGGCACAGGCGTATGTGCAGGACAGGCCCACTGACAATCCACAACTTTATGAAAATATGATTGATTCAAGCTAACAGCCTCCAATATCTTTCCCGCAAAATTCAATTTGTAGTTTTAATACGAATCTTGATTGAATAATTCTACGGACTTGGAGGCATTCAAGCATCAGGTAAACCCCGCTATGGGGCCTGATTTATGGAATAAATAGACTTCGTTTGATCTACATCAAAACTGTGCAGGTGCAACAATTCATCCGATCAATGGATGCATGCACTTAAAGAGCGGCCGACCCACTCTCTCCGGTTCTCACGCGAACCGCATCATCTAGTGATGTCACAAAGATCTTGCCGTCGCCAATCTTGCCAGTGAATGCAGCTCTAGAAATAACATTCAGGGCATCGTCTAACAATTCATCATTGACGGCAACTTCAATTTTCAGCTTCAACAAAAAATCAATCACATACTCTGCGCCACGATATAACTCTGTGTGGCCATTTTGTCTGCCAAAACCACGAACATCATAAGAAGTCATTCCCATGATCCCGATGTGATTCAAGGCCTCATGAACTTCGTCTAATTTGAAAGGCTTAATGATTGCAGTGATGAGTTTCATGGAGATCCAAAAGATATCGATTTGTAGTGCAATACATATGTGACATTTTTATTAAACAGCATTGCTGCTTTGCACACCGAATGCCCTGCACTAATTAAGTGCGAGTAGCAGCCTAGAGTCAGCAGTAAAATGCTTCGAAGGCCTTTTAGATATTGGGTTTATAAGGAATATCAAGATAAATCCCCAAATGGTGCATGAGGTTTTCTGAATTGTGCAAGCAGTCAAATCATGCTAATTTTTGGAACTTATGATGTGACATGCGTATCAAAATTACAAAAAGTCTTGAGCACAGCGCCCAAGCCTCAAATAGAGATAATCCACCAGAAGACTCCTTTCCTGCCGGGGAGTATCTTGCGAACCTCACTCCCGAAGGGAAGATTGAGGTGATTAATGCCAAAAAGATTAAGGCGCTTTTTTCTTTTTCTCAGTTTCGAGAAAAGATTTCCTTAGGTGAATTTATTGTGATTGAAGCCTAAGGTTTTCTAATAAGCAAGCTAGCCAGCTCATCAACTACCTCGGACCAATCAGAGTCTTCTGCAATAGCTTCCCTTAAAAAATTTCTCTGATCCGAAGTCCAGAATATTGCCGTCACAAGGTCTGAATGAGAGTTGAGCTGATGCCGCTCAATAAATCGATCGATATGCATCTTCTCGGCAGATAGTCCGAGCTGCTTAAACAGCTCAGCCAAGGTGGGGTTATTCAGACTCATCGCACTCTCTTTAGATTTATTTGATCAATCCCAGGCACTGGTTTTTCAGATCGCTCTGATGAATGGAGTAGCAATAGGTTCTCTGACTATGCACTTGCGCAAGACAGTAGTTCTTATCATCCCCAGCGTGAATCGAATAACAATAGCTGGCCTGACGATGGCTCATTGCCAAGCAGTAATTCTTACGATCAGCATCTTGAATTGAATAGCAATTGGTCGCTTGAGCAAATGCCAATGAATACCCCAGTAACAACAGCAAGGGTATGAGGTGCTTCATCTAATCCACCTCATCGACATGAGGTTCATCGAAATGCTCTTTATGTGGCTTTAACTTGGCCTCCAGCTGCGTCCATTTACCCTGCTGCTTCCGATACCCACAATCTTCAGCGTGATTCTCCAACAGACCAAAAATCACGGTAGTCGGTATCTTGCAATATGCACAGCGATACGCGTGCTGATGCTCCTCTATTTTCTCTTGCGGGTAATCGATGTAAAAGGGCTTCATAAAATAGATTTTTGTACTTAGTGAGCAGCAGCGCTTAAGCATTTAGCCAATGTCAGGTCGTAGCGCAAGATATGAATCTCAAACCAGTAACTGATATACCGAATCAGGCTGTAGAGATCGCTATTGTTAGACGCCATTTGACCAAGCGTTTGAGACACTGTCTCCAGCATTTTTTCATGGGCATCTTCATGACCAGAAAAATCAATGCTTGCTGAGGTGGCCAAGCGCTCTTCTGTTTTAAAGTGACTCACTAGAAGCCCATATAAAGCATTACGCTTTTCTTGCGGGATTGGAGAATGCTCAAAGCAGTACTCCTTGAAACCCTCCAGGAATACAAAAAGCTCATCATGCTCAACATCAATCTCAGGAATATTCACCTGAAGATTTTGAGGAAGCATCGAATATTGGCGCACGCTCACTGGGTTTCCTTTTTAATCACCACTCTAAGCTCTCAATCTACTCTTCTGAGCCATTTATTTCATAGAGAAATACCATTAGAAAGAGAAATAATTTTGCGGCATTGCGGTAAAAAAACCAGCTACCTGAGTTATCTGAAGGCGCATTCTCCCTGACTTGTGATATTTTTATTCACTTTTGACTTTTCTCCAGATCAAATCCATAGAAACCATTTGCCATGATCAATACCAGCCGACCAAGACGCTCCGTACTCTATATGCCAGGAGCCAATACCCGAGCCCTAGAAAAAGCCAAAAGCCTGCCGGCTGACTCGCTGATCCTAGACTTGGAAGATGCGGTTGCGCCAGATGCTAAAGCCCAGGCACGAGAGAATATTCGTGCAGCACTAGTTACTGGCTTTGGTCATCGTGAGGCAGTCGTCCGTATTAACGGCTTAAATACCCAATGGGGTTTAGATGACTTAAAGGCTTTTGCCGACACCAAGGCTGATGCTATCTTGTTGCCTAAAGTGGAATCAGCTTCTCAGATACGGGAAGTGGCAAGCCTATTAAAGCAATTCAACCCAGCAAGCACTATGAAGATCTGGGCCATGATTGAAACGCCACTGGCTATCTTTAAGCTTCCAGAAATTGCCAGTTCCCACCCCATGCTAGAAGCCTTGGTCTTGGGCACTTCGGATCTAGTCAAAGATCTGCACGCGCGACATACGCCAAACAGAGTGGAATCCCAGACCGCACTCTCACTCTCGGTATTGGCAGCGAGAGCACATCAACTGTGCGTGCTAGATGGAGTCCATTTATCGCTAGATGATGAAGACGGCCTGAGGCAGTCTTGTATTCAGGGGAGAGATATGGGCTTTGATGGGAAAACATTAATTCATCCAAGTCAGATTGCGCTTGCCAATCAAATCTTCGGACCCTCACTAGAGGAAATCGATGAGGCTCGGCAAAGAATTACGGCTTATGAGGCCGCTATCAGTTCTGGCGCTGGTATTGCTGTGCTCAATGGCAAGCTGGTTGAAGAATTGCATATTCAGGATGCCAAGAGAATTCTGGCACTTGCAAATGCCATTGAAGCTTTCTTAAAGACGAATTAAATCATTTAGCGCATTCAGAATGCGGAGATATTTAGCACTGTAAAAAGGTAGGGATACTAAAAAGCCCAAGCCAATGATGTACAAGGAGAACATTTTTCTTTGCTCTTCTGAGTAACGCTTTCTGAGGTATTTGAATTCATACAAAATTCTACGTACCAGTCTGTATAAGAATTCAAAGAGCACAAACAGAAAAAGGAAGACCACCAGCCAAGAATACGGAAGTTCAGAAAGAAAGATTAAAACACTGTCCATGCATATGCCCTGTAGTTAACTTTTTGACATTTCAAGAGTACCACCAGCCTATCACAGTGCCCAAACCTGATCGCCAAAATCATTCTAGAATTTAGGTAGAATTGCACAATGCCCGTACTAAACAGAGCCCTACCTCTGACTCTTCTTGCTTTACTTTTTCAACCCCTCATCGGTTGGGCAATTGATTTGCAGCCAAATGATGTTGTTGCGCCGCTGCCAGATAAAAACTATCTGATGGTGAGCTACGTGAGCACTGAGAACACCAATTTCTACAAGAACGGTTCGGTGGTCTCTGCTGGCGCTTATAAAAATCCAGTGATTGATACTAATAGTGCTGTTCTTCGCGGATCCCGAACTTATTCCATTAGCGACCTTCCAGCAGTCTCTTATGTGCAACTTCCTTACACCATAACCAAACCAGCAGGTTCTCTTGCGGCTTACCCGGGCAACAGTGGTATTGGTGATCTTACATTTGCGACGGCAATATGGCCTTACTCTAATCGCGAAACGAGAACCTATCTCGGTATTGCCGGTTATTTAATCACCCCTACTGGTAGCTATTCTGGCCAACGCCCTTTGAATGTTGGCGAGAATCGTTTTAAGAGTGATATACAAATAGGCTTTCAAAGGCCAATTACCGAGAGTGTCGATGGCGTGATTGCCGTAGACACAATGTGGTTTGGTGGTACCAGCCAGTGTGCAGCGGCTTGCTCGCCAAGCCTTTCAGCAACCAGTCCCACTGTTCCCTTGGCACAAAAACCTTTAACTACCACTCAGCTGGGCCCTATCTACAACATTAATAAAATCTTTACTGTAGGCGCTTCTTATTTCTATGTTGCTGGTGGTGCCACAGCCATTAATAACGTCTACCAAAACAATGTCGTCAACACACAGCGATTTTTATTAAGCGGACTTGCACATACCCCAATTGGTAGGTTCTCACTGCAATACGGTCGGGATATGGAAATTAAAAATGGTTTCTATCAGTCTCGTGTGTTAGCAGTGCGCTTTGCTAAAGAATTCTAGATTACACGACCCTAAAAGCAAAACCGCCCGAAGGCGGCCTTGCATTTAGTAATACTGCTCTAGCTGTTCATCATGCCAAACTGAGATTCTCTTTATACAGCGGGAAGTTTCGAACCGGTCTGCCGATTGCAGCGGAAATGGCATTTGCTACAGCGGGACCAACTACGCAAATCGTGGGCTCACCCACTCCACCCCAGAAGTCATAGGTAGGTACAAGGACTACTTCAACGCGAGGAGTTGAAGACAGCTTGAGCAAGGGATAAGAATCCAAATTCTGCTGCTTGATACGGCCATTCTCTACCGTTATCTCTGGATTAAAGATTGCCCCCAGCGCCATCACTACCGAGCCTTCGATCTGTTCGCGAGTCAAATATGGATTCACAACGTGCCCACAATTCAAAGCAAATACCAAGCGCTCAATCGTGACGATATTACCCTTCACGGAGACTTCAGCAACCGCAGCTGAGTAGCTCGCATACCCCATGAACTGAGCAATACCACGATGCACTCCAGGTGCCGTAGGCTTACCCCAATTACCTGTCTTAGCAGCGGCATTTAAAACGCCGAGATGCTTGGGATGGTTTTGCATTAAGACTTGGCGGAATTGCAATGGATCTTTATTAGCTGCCTTAGCGCACTCATCCATAAAACATTCCATGAAGATGCCATTTTGATTTGTATTGACACCGCGCCATGGGCCTACTGGCACATGCGAGTTTTTCATCACATACTCTGTCAATAAGGTTGGGAACTGATAACCCAATTGCGCATCAGGACCCTTCTCGTAAAAGCCTTGTAGCTGGCGCTCATCTTTACCATCTTTAATTGCCATTGGTGCAAGCGTGGCATTGATGGATTGACCAGCCACCTTAATATGCATACCGGTCAAGTTACCAGCCGCATCTAAGCCAGCCGTCATCTTGGCCATGGCGATCGGATGATAGTAGTCGTGCGTCATATCTTCTTCCCGACTCCAGATCACCTTCACTGGCACGCCGGGATATTTTTGCGCCACCTTAGCTGCATAGCTCACAAAATCCTGAGTGGACCCACGACGCCCTAAGCCAGTACCAGAATCCAACTTATACACTTCGCACTTATCTAATGGGATGCCGGTTGCTTCTGATAATGCAGCATGAGAGCCCTCACCATTTTGCGTTGGCACCCAAGCTTCGACACGGTCGCCAGTAATTTTGACGGTGGCATTCATGGGCTCCATATTGACGTGAGCACGATATGGCGTGAAATAAATGGCTTCTACTTTTTTATTGGAGGATGCAATGGCACCTACAGCATCACCTTCCTTGCGTTGCCAAAAATCCCCTTGCTCATCTAGTCCGTCACGCAAGGCCTTATTAATGTCAGATGAGGAGGTATTCGCGCCCGCACCTTCATCCCACACAATTGGTAAAGCATTCAATGCAGTATTGGCGCGCCACCAAGTGTCAGCCACTACCGCGACTGTGCTGTCATTAATTCTGACAACGCCTTTGACACCCCGTAAGTTCTTTACTTTGGCTTCGTCATAACTAAGCAACTTGCCACCGAATACTGGGCAGGATTTGACAGAGGCACAGAGCATTCCTGGCAGTTGTAAATCCAGTCCAAAGACTTTTGTGCCATTTACCTTATTCGCGGTATCAATCCGTGCATATGGCTGACCAGCAACCTTCCACGTTCTTGGGTCTTTTAAGGTGATCGACTTTGGATCGGGAGGTGTCAAGGTTGAGGCACGCTCAGCCACTTTTCCATAAGTCGTTTTGCGACCTGTCGGCACGTGGGTGATGACGCCCTTGTCGACTTTTAATTCGTTAACAGGAACATTCCAAGTATCTGCTGCTGCCTGCACTAGCATGATGCGCGCAGCAGCAGCGCCGCGGCGCACGTAATCCTCGGAGATGCGTATGCCACGGCTACCACCAGTGCCATGCTCTCCCCAAGCCCGTTTACGTGCCAAACTTTGCCCTGGTGTTGGAGACTCTGTCGTGACTTTCTTCCAGTTGCACTCCAATTCTTCTGCAACCATTTGTGCCAAACCTGTGCGGGTACCTTGACCCATTTCTGAGCGGGCAATTCTGATCACCACAGTATCGTCAGGCTTAATGGAGACCCAAGCATTCACCTCAGGATCGCCAGCCCTCATTGGGGTATTTTGGTCGTACTTGCTGTTTGATTGCGCCAGTGCCAGGTCAGGTAAAGCACCAAGTCCAAGCATCAAGCCACCACCAGCAAGAGATCCCTTAATGATGAAGTCACGACGGGAAGCACTTGCCAACATATTGGTATTTTCTGTGTTTTTAGTCATCTCGCGCCCCTTATCCACGTGTCTTAGTTGAGGCATCGTATTGCGCGAGGACATCCTCTAGCTTTTTCTGCCCAGACGCCACATGAATGCCATCGCGCACTTTTTGATAAGTGCCACAACGACAAACATTGGTCATGGCATTGTCAATATCGGCATCGCTTGGCTTCGGAATTCTTTTGAGTAGCGCTGCTGCGGCCATTACTTGGCCCGACTGACAGTAGCCACACTGTGGCACATCTAAAGCAATCCATGCTTTTTGCACTGGATGAGAATTATCTTTAGAGAGCGCCTCGACTGTGGTGATCTTCATGCCACCTACCGCTGAAACTGGAATCGAACAGGAGCGGACGGGCTCGCCATTCATATAGACGGTACAGGCACCACACTGAGCAACCCCACAACCATACTTAGTACCAGTGAGTCCAACCACTTCCCGAATTGCCCATAACAAAGGCATATTGGGTTCCACATCGATATTGTGGACTTCCCCATTAATGGTTAATTGCATTGCTGTCTCCTTGAATGCTTTTGCTTGCTAAATTTTTATATTTATTCAAATGACTATAAATCATTCTATGAATAAATTCAGGAGCAAATAGGCGACCTAGTAGAAACCCTCAATACGATAAAACCACCCGTAGGTGGCTTTATCCGGATGAACATCAATGCAACCAATGGATTAAGAAAAGCCGCCTTCTTTATAAATCATGGCAGCGTTAATTGCGGCAATATTGGCAGCGCCCATTTGTTGCATGGTGGACTTAAATTCGGTTTGCAATATCTCCATGACCCGCTCAACCCCTGGTTGGCCAAATGCGCCCAATCCCCAAAGGTAAGGTCGACCCACACAAACAGCGTTTGCACCTAATGCCATCGCCTTAAAGACATCGCTGCCTCTGCGCACACCACTATCAAAGAGAATGGGCACTTTTCCTTTAGTCACTCTCACAACTTCAGGCAAACATTCAATTGCACCGCGCCCGCCATCCTCACTGCGACCACCGTGATTTGATACATGAATTCCATCAACACCGTAATCCAGACAAAGCTGTGCATCTTCCTCTGTCAGAATTCCCTTAATGATGATTTTCATCTTGGTGGTATCGCGCACCTGTTTAATGAACTCCCAAGTCATATTCGATGAAGATAGTTTTACACCCGTCATATCGATACCGTCGTAATTGGGGCGTTCCTGAGCACTTCCAAAACCATGTGTATGGCAACCTACACAATTGCGCGGGTCTAACTTTTTGAGGCGCGCGAAGGTTTCTTGATTTCTGCCTCCGTTACGATCGACTGTAATTTCTAAAACAGGGGCGCCCGCTTTTTCTACGCGTCGAATGACTTGCTTGGCAACTTCAGGACTTGAAGTGGCATACAACTGAAACCAAACCTCTCCTTGGCGTGCAGCAATGACGTCTTCAATCGTTGAGCCACCCGCATTAGAAAGAATATTTAAAAACCCACCTGCTCTTGCCGCTTTTGCCACAGTAATCTCGCCTCCAGGGTCATAGGCTTTGTTACCACCGGTTGGAGCGATGATGATGGGGGATTTCCACTTACTGCCAAATAGAGTAATTGAAGTATCCACTTGACTGACATCACGCAGGCGACGTGGGCGCAGTTGATATTTTAAGAATGAGCTGCGATTCGCTCGCAATGTCACCTCATCATCAATCCCTGAAGCCATGTAAGCAAAATGCGCTCGGGGAACTTTAGTAAAAGCTACCGGCTCAAAATCAAATACATTAATCGCATCTTTAGGGTTAGAGATCAAATCCAAAGGCGTATTTGGCGCCCAAATCATAGGGTCGGGACGCTTCGTAAAATTTCTGACGAGCTCTTTTGCATCATCTGCAAAAGCATTTTGATTTCCTGCCAGCGCCAATAAAGGGCTGGCTGCAAGCCAAGTTAATAACTGGCGGCGCTGATCATCCTTACCGTCATCATGATTATTGCTGTTGCTCATATTGTCTCCATCTTTTATATTTTTATCAGCACATCACTTCATCAAGCTCAATTTACATCACTTCAAAGCTTCCAGCACTGCCTTAGCCATCGAAGCAGTATTACCTTTGCCATTAATGTCTCCAGTCCTTGCGTCTGGATTAGCAAGAGCCACAGTAGTCGCCTCGGACATAGACTTGGCCATTGCTACCGCCCCAGGAATGCCACGACTATGACCAAGCCACTCAAACAGCATGCGCGTCGACTCAATCATGGAATACGGATTGGCAATCCCTTTGCCAGCAATATCGGGGGCTGATCCATGGGTTGCCTGAGCCATCACAACATCACCATCTCCAATGCATAGACCAGGCGCCATTCCCAAACCACCCACTAAACCAGCGGCCTCATCGGACAAAATATCGCCAAACATATTGGTCGTTACCACCACATCAAAGTTTTGAGGATCACGAATTAAGCGCATTGCGAAGGTGTCTACGATCACATCATCCACCCGCACATCAGGATATTGGGCTGCAAGCTTTTTGCACTCTTCCACAAACATGCCACAACCTAATTTGAAGACGGTGTCTTTATGGACGTAAGTCAGGTGTTTGCGACGTTGGCGCGCTAATTCAAAAGCAGCCTGCGCTACGCGACGGCTTCCCGTTCTTGTAATAACGCGTACGGATAAGGTCATTTCATCGCTAGGGCGAAACTCTCCACTACCGACCAACATATTGCGATCTGGCTGAAAGCCCTCATTGTTTTCACGAACGATCACCAAATCAATGTCATCCCGAATGCAGCCAATATCAGGATATGAACGCGTAGGTCTTACATTGGCAAATAAATTAAATTGTTTACGCAAAATAGGATGGGGATTGATTGCGTTCGCTTGCTTTGGATAAGCCCGATGACCGATGGGGCCTAAGATCCAACCATCCAAGGTATGTAAGGTTTCCAATGTTTCTGGAGGAAGGGTATGGCCATGGGTATCAAGCGCCCTTCGCCCAATGGGAAGCGGGACCCATTCAATATCGACTTGGTGTAACTTCGCAGCAGCCTTAGCCACCTCAACTGCCACCGGCACAATCTCATGACCAATGTCATCGCCTTCTAATATTCCTACACGTAATTTCTGAGACATTCCTTATTCTTCCAGTTGAATATTGCGAGCTTTTGCCAAGGCAGTCCATCGCTGAGTTTCGTTTTTAATAAATTGTCCAAATTGCTCGGGAGACATTGGCATTGGCTCTACTGCTTCAATCGCTAGCTTCTCACGCATCTCGGGTAATTTGAGTGTAGCAACTTGTGTCTCATTGAGGCGTTTGACAATATCTAGCGGAATGCCTGCGGGACCTACAGTCCCATACCATTGCATCGCATCAAAGCCTTTAAAGCCTAACTCTTCCATCGTTGGCACATCTTTTAAGACGGCACTCCGCTTAGGTCCGGTCACCGCTAAGGCGCGCACCCTACCCGATTGAATATATTGCAAGGCTGCTGCTAGGCCCGGGAACATGGTTTGGGTTTGTCCACCCAGCAAGTCATTGAAAGCCGGCGCAATACCCCGATAAGGCACGTGCAAAATATAAAGACCTGTTTCTTGTTTAAATAACTCCATCGTCATATGCGTTAAGGAGCCCTGCCCCGCAGTGCCATAGCTGAGCTTGCCTGGATTCTTGCGGGCGTAGTCAATAAACTCCTTCATATTTTTGACGGGAACCTGGCTATTCACGATCAATACATTAGGCGTCGCGCCAATCATGCCAATCGGGGTGAAATCTTTAATGGGGTCGTAAGGTACTTTACGTGTTGCAGGATTGGTGCCATGGGTGGCAACGTAGCCCTGCATCAAGGTGTAACCATCCGGTGCAGCGCGCATGGTTGTTTGAGAGGCAATCACACCGCCGCCGCCACTTTGATTCTCGACTACAAAGGTCTGGCCAATTACACGCCCCCAGCGCTCGGTCACTACACGGGCAATCATATCGTTCCCGCCACCCGCAGCAACTGGGACGATATAACGAATCGGCTTACTTGGATAAGCGTCGGCCCGAACGGAAAAAGGCAAAGAAAGGGCAATGGAAGCCCCAAGAAATTCTCGACGTTTCATATTTTCCTAGGTAGAAAAGGCAGATGGAGAGAAAGCATACTCCAAGTTACTATCTGCGAGCAGAGCCAAAACACCTCCCTAAAACTCCTTTTTATTTGCTATTCTGAGGGTTCAACCAAGGATAAATATGACTGACGAAAATCAAACCCAAAACGACGAAGATTTCGACTACGGGTGTGAGTGTGCAATGACCCTCTTGAATGAGCCAACAGAAGATTGCTTAAACGATCTGATTGATGAGTTGGATGAAGATGGCATGATTGCCACTGAAGTGGTCTATGGTCTTTTAGCTACCATCTTGATGAGTATGAACTCAGAAGAAGGTGACGAAGAAGAGCATTAATCTTCGGTTTTAGTTTTAAGCTGTAGGGCAAACTGATCCATGACCTTAGCCATCGCGAGATCCAGTTCTGTAAGTCCCTTTTTTGAGTGAGTGGTTAAGCGCACGCTCACCCTATTCCAAGAGTTTGACCAATCGGGATGGTGATCAATCTCTTCTGCATATCGCGCTACTAGCGTCATGAATTCAAAGGCGCATTTGAAGTCTGCGAATATAAATTCCTGAGATAAGGTTTTTGCATCTGCACTCAACCTCCAAGCTGGAAGCAAGCCCTGAAAATCCATATCTTCTGGCAGTAGCTTAGGCACGCTCAGCATCCACGCTCTTAGATAACTTCTGTAAGTCCGCCGGGTAGAGCCAACGCCACTCACCTTCTGCTAGATCGGTAGGCATGACATATTGGCCTATCTCAGTGCGATGCAATGTATCCACGTGATTGCCCACCGCAGCCATCATGCGCTTCACTTGGTGATAACGACCCTCAACAATCGTCATTGCCAAAGTGTTTTCACCGAGTTGTTTACATGCAGTTGCAAGACAAGGCCTAGGATCATCATCCAATACCACCCCCTTTAAAAGATGATCGATTTGCTTTTGTGTAATAGACTCTGGAGTGGTAATTTCATAAACCTTGCCGATGTTTTTCTTGGGTGTCGTCATCTTATGAATGAACTGCCCATCATCAGAAATTAACAATAAACCAGTAGTGTCGTAATCCAAGCGCCCCACACACTGCAAGCCACGCTCTACAAATGGCCGCGGCAATAAACTGTAGACACTGGGGTGATGTGTGGTTTTATGAGAGCACTCATAGTTGGCTGGTTTATTAAAGGCGATATACGCCTTTTCATGAAACTCCCAATCTTTCCCTTCGACATTGAGTACCAAGCCCTCAGTCGAAATGCGCTCTTCCGGGTCCTCGCATAAGACGCCCTTGATGCTGACTAACTCGGCATACACCAAATCACTACAATAGCGCCGAGTGCCAAAGCCTTGGCTAAAGAGAATTTTTTCTAAGGAAAGTGGTTTTGCCATATATCTTGGTGAGCATACTACAGCGTTTTGAATGATTTAAACTAGCGCCATGCTTTCAAGTCCAGTAACCCGCACTCCGCTTCACACTCGTGAAATCACCTTCTCAGGATATGCTCGAGAAGATGGACTATGGGATATTGAGGCGCATCTCAAAGATGTTAAGTCACACCCCTTCACAACTGGCAGCAGAACCTGGGCTCCGGGAGAGGCGCTGCACGATATGTGGATACGTTTAACCTTGAACACCGAGTTAGAGATTAAAGCCATCGAAGTGGCAATGGATAGCCACCCACACCCAGAATGTCCAGAAGTGATACCGCCGATGGATGCTCTGATAGGTGCCAAACTAGGCAAAGGCTGGCGCAAAGTAGTGGATGCCCACCTTGGTGGCATTAAGGGCTGCACCCACTTACGTGAAGTGCTGGCCAGTATTGGCACCGCGGCTTATCAATCGATTCCGGGCGCACTATTTGACGCCGATGAAAATAAACCGCCACGCTATTTAGGGCAATGTAAATCTTGGGACTTTGATGGCCCGGTAGTGATGCGCCAATATCCCAAGTTTTACAAATGGAAGCCTGAGTCTACTTAAACTCGCCCCGATGAATCTGTAAAGGTCCGCTTGCCTGTTGCACCGGCATCACCTCCAACACATTGATGTTCATATGACTTGGTAAAGTGGCAGACCAAAAAATAGTCTCAGCAATATCATCAGCACTCAAAGCCTGCACGCCGTTGTAAACACTCTCCGCTTTACTATCATCGCCCTTAAAGCGCACATTCGAAAACTCTGTGCCAGCGCACATTCCTGGCTCGACACAAGTGACTCGCACTGGCGTGCCAATTAAATCTGCACGCAAGTTCAAACTAAATTGTTTTACAAAAGCCTTAGTGCCGCCGTATACATTGCCACCTGGATAGGGGTAATTGGCTGCAACAGAACCCAAGTTAATCACGTGGCCACGTTTACGCTCAACCATACCGGGCAAAATGGCGCGGGTCATATGCACAAGCCCTTTGATATTGGTATCGATCATGCGATCCCAGTCTGTCAGCACTGCTTTATGTGCCGGCTCAAGACCTAAGGCAAGCCCGGCGTTATTTACCAGAACAGTAACGTTAGCAAACTCTGCAGGCAAGTTGGCCGCTAATTGGTCGACCTTGGCGCTATCGCAGACATCTACTGCCAAGGTTAGTAATTTTTTCTGTTGCTCCGCAGGGAGTGATGCCTTTAAAGCCTCTAGGCGTTCAGTTCTGCGTCCTAAAGCAATGACTTTATGACCATGAGCCAGAAAGCGACGTGCAGTTGCTTCACCAAAGCCAGCCGTAGCACCAGTTACTAAAACAGTGTGTTCCATCATGATTCCTTCAATTGAATTTTTTTCTTAAGATGATTGTTATTCTGAATGCCAAATCTTAATCGACATTGACCAAGCGCTCGCCTTCCAGTTTGGCGGCATCCGATTTGACAAGAGCTTGTGGCAACCACTTCACAAACTCGTCCATTTCCATATTGAGCTGCTGAGCGGCAGCAAGCATTGCAGGCGTAGCAGAAATCCATTGAATAACTTTGTCTATCTCCATGCTACGCCATTCTAGTAGCTTGTATTTCAGTAGCACTTTTGCGCCATGGCGGGCATTACAATCGCCGTCTGAAGCTAGGTAATCCAACCGTGAGCGCGCCACACCTAAGGCTTTAGCAACATCAGTAAAAGGATGGCCGTGTCCGGGGATCACCAAGTCAATCTGCAAGCCTTCAATCAAATCCAATGTTTGCGCCACCTCTTCAAAGCCACTCTCACCCCATAACTCAGGAAACACCACCCCAAAGCCCTCTTCCCATAAAGCATCGGCCGAGATCAAGATCCGATGATCGGCTTGATACAGCATGACGGAGTGTGGGTCATGCCCTGGTGCAGCCAAGATCTGCCAGACATACAGCCCCAAGGAAATTTCTTGTCCAGGAATTAAGAGATGCTTATGTGAAAAACGTGGGCAGTCTTGTCCTAGATTGCGGTAGCTTAATAAATCCTCGTTCCAAGTCTGCACCGCGATATCTTCTGCGCTCGGAATGTAAATATCAGAATGATAGGCCTTAGACAAGGCAGCATTGCCGCCACAATGATCTGAATGCAGATGGGTATTGATGATCTTGTTTAGTGTTGGCAGGCCATGCTTTAGTAAAGCATTTTTCACCAAATCCAAGGTGAGATTTTGATGAGCGCAATAACCTGTATCTACCAATGAGACATCACCTTCACCACCATCGCCATACAAAAAAATATTGTTTGCGGACAGCCAACCTCTCTCGAAGATCTCCATTCCAGGCGGCAAAGTAAAAAGATTCATGCTGATGATGTTGATTTAATGGTGAATTAATTCTGCGACGTTTTTTCTAACTTGCGCACATCAAATTGTTGCTGCTGTAGACGCATGAGTAAGTCCTCATACACCTTGGGATCCATCTGCGGTGTTCTAGACAATATCCAGAGATAGTCGCGCTTAGGATCACTGACTGCGGCGACTTGATATTGAGCATCCAAGTCAATCACCCAGTAGTCACCCCAAACCAGCGGCAGAAACGACAGCCACTCCGGTGCAAAGCGCACCTCTAACTTGGGAGAGTCTTTGGCTCCAATCTGTTTTGCAGCACCCTCAGCCGAGGAGGTGTCGCCATTAGCAGTCTTGCAGCTATTGAGCACTTGCAAATTGCCATCTGCCTTGAGTGCATAGACTGCCTTGGTATTGCCGACGCACTTTTTTTGAAACCAGTTCGGAAATTTGGCAATCTCATACCAAGTCCCCAGGTAACGCGGTACATCCAGCGAGGCAATGGTCTTTACTGCTACTGGAGCTACTGCGGTTTGACTATAAGCGTTGGCCTGTATCAGGAAGGTGCTAACAACGTATAGTGGGATTGCTAATTTTGAGTATGGGATTTTCATCTGACCTTATTTGAAACTGAGTTTGCTTCTGATAACAGGAATCCTACAGCACAAGAGCAAAACGACTACTGTGGCATATATCGATACCGTATCTAGGTCGTTCTTACCGGCCTTATGCCACCAGTAATGCAGTATCACGCTGCATGCTATGACATAAATCAAGCGATGTAATTGGGCCCAGCGCCTCCCCAACTTTCTTTGCATCCAATGATTGGAGGTCATGGCAAGCGGGGTCATCATGAGCAGACTCAGAAAGCCCATGGTGATATATGGTCTCTTAATCACATCTTTAACCATCGCCGCTAAGTCAAAGTTTTGATCCAACCAAATCCAAATGAGAAAATGGATTGCTGCGTAAAAGAAACTAAACAGCCCCAGCATTCTGCGAATTTTGATCCAGAACAGGGAGCCCGTTAGCAAACGTAATGGCGTCATTACCAAAGTAAGGCATAGCATGACTAAAGCCCATGTCCCCGTAGATCTGGTGATGAACTCGATAGGATTAGCGCCAAGGCCATCGGTAAACCCCAACCAAACTAAGCGGTCTAGCGGCAATAGTGCGAGGAGAAAAATCACCACCTTCATCAGATAGCGCTTAATAGAATTTCTTGAGATCCATACCCGAGTACATGCTAGCAACTTGATCGCCATACCCATTAAACATTTCTGTTTTGATCTTTGGTGCAAATACGCCCTTGTTTTCTGCGATGCGACGCTCGGTCGCCTGACTCCAGCGAGGATGATCAACCAATGGATTTACGTTGGAATAAAAACCATACTCACGAGCATCAAACTGACTCCAGCTAGTCTTGGGCATCTCTTCGGTAAGGCGAATTTTCACAATCGACTTCGCACTCTTAAAGCCATACTTCCAAGGCACTACGATGCGTACGGGCGCGCCATTTTGTTTTGGTAAGGCCTCGCCATACAAACCAAAAGTCAGCAGCGTTAATGGGTTCATGGCCTCGTCTAAGCGCAAGCCTTCCTTGTATGGCCAATCCAGAATATTGCTTTTGACGCCCGGCATTTGCTTGCGGTCTGCTAAGGAAATGAACTCAACATACTTGGCAGAGCCCAGTGGTTCGACCTTGCTCAATAATTTCGATAAAGAATAGCCATCCCAAGGAATCACCATCGACCAACCTTCTACACAACGCATTCTGTAAACGCGTTCTTCCATGGGAGCCAGCTTTAACAAGGCATCGATATCCAAGGTCACTGGTTTTTTGACCAAGCCTTCAATGGAAATCGTCCATGGCCTCGTTTGTAAAGTACCAGCATTGGCAAAGGGATCGGTCTTATCCGTTCCGAATTCATAAAAGTTGTTATAGGTGGTGACGTTCTTATAGCCACTCAACTCATCCTTCACTGCATATGCGGGATTTAAAGTGGCAGCAAGCTTCTCTGGATTTGAAGCCAATGCCTCACGAGAGAACCAAGGTGCCAATGCTAGACCAAAGCTGCCGGCTGCAGCCGCTTTAATCAATTCACGACGACCCTCAAAGACGCCTTTGGGGGTGATATCACTTGGCAAAATGGTGTTGTCTATAAAGCGCATGGGGATACCTTTAGCCTTTTTCTCAAAGAAATCCAAAACAAGACTCATTCTCCTACGCTTATGGATTTATTGCAGAAGTCCAAATTACACTTCTTTGTGGCAATAAAAAAGGCAAACCTTACGGCTTGCCTTTTTTGGTGTTGGGAGCTTTGCTGTTTAGGCTGTAGCCGCCTTCAATATTGCGTTTAATGTAGTGCTTGGGCGCATTACCGCTTCACACTTTGCCGTATCAGCCATAAAGTAACCGCCAATATCGGCTGGTTTACCTTGAACTGCCTTCATCTCAGCAGCAATCTTTTGCTCATTCTCAAGCAAGGATTTAGCGAGAGGGGCGAAGTAGGCTTGCAGTTCTTTGTCGTCTGTTTGAGCAGCCAAAGCCTCAGCCCAATACATTGCCAAATAGAACTGGCTACCGCGGTTGTCCAACTCACCAGTGCGTGGAGAAGGTGACTTATTGTTATCCAACAATTTGCCAGTAGCTTCATCCAAAGTACGCGCCAAAATTTTCACTTTAGCGTTGCCGGTCTTGTCGCCGATATCCTCAAGCGATACCGCCAAAGCCAAGAACTCACCAAGTGAATCCCAACGCAAATGGTTCTCTTCAACCAACTGTTGAACGTGCTTAGGAGCAGAACCACCAGCACCAGTCTCAAAGAGCCCGCCGCCAGCCATCAATGGAACAATCGACAACATCTTCGCGCTAGTACCTAATTCCATAATGGGGAACAAGTCGGTGAGGTAATCACGCAAGATGTTGCCGGTTACAGAGATAGTGTCCTTACCGCGTATGACACGCTCTAAGGTGTAGCGCATTGCACGAGTCTGAGACATGATCTGAATATCGACACCCTTAAGGTCGTAATCTTTCAGATAGGTATTTACCTTCTTAATCAACTCAGCTTCGTGTGGACGGTACTCATCCAACCAGAACACTGCAGGAGTATTAGAGAGGCGTGCACGATTGACGGCTAATTTGACCCAATCACGAATCGGTGCATCTTTTGCTTGGCACATACGCCAGATATCACCCTCTTCAACATTCTGCTCGAGCAACACAGTGCCATCGTCAGCAACAATGCGTGCCACGCCAGCTTCTGGAATTTCAAAAGTCTTGTCGTGTGAACCATACTCTTCAGCTTGTTGAGCCATCAAGCCCACGTTTGGCACAGTCCCCATGGTGGTTGGATCAAAGTTACCGTGGGTTTTACAGAAATTGATGATCTCTTGATAAATACGCGCAAAGGTACTTTCTGGGATCACTGCTTTGGTGTCATGCAAACGTCCATCGGCACCCCACATCTTGCCGCCAACACGAATCATGGCGGGCATGGATGCATCCACGATCACATCGCTTGGAGAATGTAAGTTGGTAATACCTTTTGCTGAATCGACCATCGCCAATGCTGGACGGTGCTCGTGGCATGCGTGCAGATCTTGAATGATTTCTTCACGCTTAGATTCTGGCAAAGTTTTAATCTTGTCATACAAGCTGCTCATACCATTGTTGGCATTAACGCCTAGCTCTTCAAACAACTTAGCATGCTTTTCAAATGCGTCTTTGTAAAAAATCTTGACCGCATGACCAAACACGATTGGGTGCGACACCTTCATCATGGTTGCCTTCACGTGCAATGAAAGCATCATGCCGGATTTGTAGGCGTCTTCGATTTCTTTTTCATAGAACTCGCAAAGCGCTTTCTTACTCATGTACATGCTGTCGATAATTTCGCCAGCCAACAAAGAAGTCTTTGCTTTAAACACAATGGTTTTGCCACTCTTGGTAACCAAGTCCATCTTCACATCACATGCTTTATCCAAAGTGATTGACTTCTCACCTGCGTAGAAGTCGCCGCCATGCATATGTGAAACGTGAGTACGGGAAGCTTGACTCCACTCACCCATAGAGTGAGGGTTCTTGCGCGCGTAACGCTTGACAGCAGGAGGCGCACGGCGATCGGAGTTACCTTCGCGCAATACTGGGTTCACTGCACTGCCCAAGCACTTGGAATAACGAGTGCGAATCGCCTTCTCAGCATCATCTTTAGGATCATCTGGGAAATTCGGAATCTTGTAGCCCTTTGCTTGCAATTCTTTGATTGCAGACAGTAATTGGGGAACTGAGGCGCTGATATTTGGCAACTTAATGATGTTGGTGTCCGGCAACAAAGTCATTCGCCCTAATTCAGCCAAGTTATCAGGGACTTTTTGCTCTGCAGTCAAAAATTCCGTAAATTCAGCCAAGATTCGCCCGGCAACAGAAATGTCGCTTGTCACAATCTCAACTCCAGCTGGCGCTGTAAAGGCACGAATCACTGGCAGAAATGCACAAGTCGCCAACAGGGGCGCCTCATCTGTCAGCGTGTAAATGATCTTTGATTTCTCTGAAGCCATTAGTATTTCCTCGATTTTGGTAAATTTACAGGGCCCGGTTCAGACCTTGTCACCCTCCTATTCCGTTCACCAGATTGAATGGGCACGTTAGTGGGGTGAGCCTTCTATTTTAAATCATCGACATTGTCAAAACTGCCTGATTTAAGCCCTAAAGCGGTTCAAGTTGCCCAATTTAAGGGAATCCACCAACACGATCTTCATGGCAAATTCACCGTAAACTGCAATCCATGACGAACAAGCACCCGCTACTCAATAAAAACCTTGTACTACTGATCATTTGCCAAGGGCTATTTCTTACCAATAACGTTACCTTTATTGCCATTAATGGTTTGGTTGGCTTCAGCCTGAGTCCTGCCTCTTGGATGGCCACCCTGCCCGTCATGGGCTATGTGGTTGGGGGCGCTTTCTCCACCTCCATTGTTGCCAAGACCCAAAACTACTTCGGACGCAAGATCTCATTCCAGTTGGGGCTGTTGGTTGCCGTGTTCTCCGCCCTTCTGTGCGCCTATGCGGCATCTACCAGGAACTTTTGGCTCTTGGTATGCGGCACCTTCATTGCGGGCTACTACAGCGCTAATGGCCAGCTCTATCGTTTTGCTGCTGCAGAGTTAACTATTGCCTCCCAAAGGGACAAGGCGGTCTCTTGGGTTCTCGCGGGTGGCATTCTGGGGGCGGTGGTAGGTCCTAACCTTGCCTCCTGGACAAAGAATCTATTTGAAACAGCCTTTCTGGGAGCTTATCTCACACTCTCGATTGCTGCGATCATTGGCATCATCGTGATGCAATGCATTCACTTTCCTGCCGAATTTAAAACTGAACATGCATTAGGAGCGGGTAGGAGTCTCAAAACAATATTGAGACAACCAGTGTTTATGGTGGCAGTAATTGGCGCATCGCTTGGCTATGGTGTGATGAACTTACTCATGGCCGGGACACCACTAGCCATGCAAATCTGTGGGCTACCATTTTCCGATACAGCCTTGGTATTAGAGTGGCATGTCATTGGCATGTTTGCTCCTGGATTTTTTACTGGCTCACTGATTCAACGCTTTGGTGCTCTCAAAATTATGGGGGTTGGTGTAGCGCTCAATTGCATTTGCATTGCGATCGCATTAACAGGCACTGACTTGCAACAATTTGTCATCGCACTGTTCTTGCTGGGCGTTGGTTGGAACTTTTTATTTACTGGGTCCACATCTTTAGCAATGACCGCTTATAAGCCAGAGGAGCGCGATAAAGCACAGGCGGCCATCAACTTCTTTGTCTTTGGCACTATGGCCTTCAGTTCATTTGGCTCGGGCGCTCTGGTCACCACCCAAGGTTGGACCATATTAAATTTAGGCTCAATCTTTCCCGTCATCATTACTGGAGGCGCGCTGATTTGGCTCAGCACCCATCACCGAAAAAATAAAACCTGGAATCAGTAAGCTAGGAAGTTTTAGCTAATGGCAAATTAAATAAAAGGTTTTGGGGTTTTAGCTTTAATTGCTTTTCATCATTCATAGCTATTCCCAGATATACCGGTTTGCCTTCAAGCGCCCTGGGCACGGCAGCAGTATCAATAAAGTCCAAGCGGAAAAGACAAATGATATTGGCCAACTCCTCAGTCTCAAGCGCCTCTTCGTTGTATAGCTTGTTCAGAATCTCCGTAGCAGCCGCATCTAAGCCGACATGCCATGACCATTTGGTATCGGTAATCTGCTGCATTGGTGTGATGCGAACTTTGACCCCCAAGAAATGATCAATCCATTTTTCTAAGATACGGCAAAAGTGATTGATGGGTGGCTGACCAACGTTGAGCTGTACCGCCAAGTCATGGTCTTCATCTCTTGCCCAATAGATATCTGCATTCTCTTCGTGCAGCACATCTAAATCGATGGATCGCATACTCATGGATTTGCCTTTGAGTAAATCCATGATGTTGCCTGTCTCGCCTGCCTGTGCATTACGTGAAACAACTTCATCGTCTGCGCCCATTACCACACCATCATCGAGAACACTGATTTTCTGGGTTCTGAAAAATAACTCCCCCATCCGCACATCCAAGGGATGTGGGTCATCCCCCAATATATGACGAATAAAGATTTGCGCCAACTGAGAAATGAATAGGGGTGGTACATCGACACCCTCACCGTCAAACAAACTCATGTAGAAATTTTCTAGAGAGCTAGCAGTTAATAATTTACTGCGGTAACGTAACCAAACTTGGTAGTTCGCCTGAATATCTTCATCCGCCATCGCAGCAATTTCTCCAGCAGGAATATCAGCGCGGGGATTGTTTGTCAATTTCTGATGCAAGGCTTTTTCAGCGTCACAGGACTCGGGCACTAAATTTAACTCTGGTCTTAGCAGGTAAGTGCGCAAAAAATCATCAGTGACCAGCAATTGATTGTCGGGACCAATTTTTAAGGTCTGATATGCGGAACTTGGCCAATAATTAGTCATGGGTAATTTGAGCTCGATAGGACATGAATCAGAGCTCAGAATATACTAGCCAATCAATTTCAGTTGAAGAGGAAAATATTGTGAGTGAACTTAAGAAAATCGATACCGTTGTAGGTGACGGTACAGCAGCAACCGCAGGCAAAGAAGTCGATGTCCACTACACCGGCTGGCTGTTTGATGAGAATGCACCAGACAATAAAGGTCAGAAGTTTGATAGCTCTTTGGACCGCGGCCAGCTCTTTAGCTTCCCCTTGGGCGCTGGACATGTCATCAAGGGTTGGGACGAAGGTGTTGCCGGCATGAAGATTGGCGGCAAACGCACGCTGATCATCCCTGCAGAGATGGGCTATGGCGCACGTGGCGCTGGTGGTGTTATTCCACCCAATGCTACCCTGGTCTTTGATGTTGAATTGCATGGGGTGAACTAAACGGTTTTTATTTAGAGCGCCTCAAATGAATAAGGCCACCCGAAACGGTGGCCTTTATTTTTATCAGGTACGAGGCAATCTTATGAACGCAAGTCTTTGCCGTTCAGGGTCAGTTTATTTGAGCTTGCAGGCTGACATAGCCCAATGATACGGCGACGTTCAGCCATCACCTTGTCTGCATAGCCACCATCATCTTCAGCATTGGCAGCGCCAACATAAAACTTCAAACCGTTGCGCAGTGAGCCGGCACTAGCGATAAGATATTTCAGAATATATGCGCCAACACGAATATTAACTTCAGGCTTAACGGCATCTGATGTTCCACCATAAAGCGCGTACTTATCCTTGTGCACCGATGTCATCACTTGCATCAGACCTTCTGCGCCAGCAGTACTCTTTGTATTGGGATTGAAATTAGACTCCACCGAGATCACTGCTAGCAATAACACTGGATCAATATTGGCTTCCTTAGCAATCACCACCGCATTCGATACATACTCTTCAATCTTGGTGCGATCCAGGCTGTACTTCTTTTCAAAGAAATCGGCTACGGCACGTTGATTCTGGATAGACCCCATTAAGTTGGTGTCTAGCGCTTGTGGATCAATCTTAGAAGTCGGGATTTGATCGGTTAAATGCGAAATCGGCTTGATCTGGGCATGCCCTACAGAAGGCGTTAACAAAGCAACAGTCTGTTTTTTAACGCTCAGTACGCCTGACTGTCGATCAATCTGGGACTTGCTATAAGAACTTGCCAAGAAGTCTTGGTCGGCTGACTGACTAGAAGCTGGCTCTTTATTGGCATCGGCAGTACCTAAGCCATTCTGCCAAACGATATGACGCGCTTCATCTGGAACTAGGATACGGGCCAAGTCAAAAGCGCCGGCATTCGTGCCGTTGCCAGAGAGCCAAAGACTAACCACCATAAATACTGCAACTACTACTAAGCCGTTGACTACGCGATAGGCAGGAGCCATGGCTTGGGCTAGCAAATCTTTAGCAGCCATCATTGGCTGCTGGGCAATCTGCAAGACACTCGAATTGTTTACAAAACTTTTACTCATTTACCTGGTTGCATCACCACACAAACCAATACGCCGATTCATGTTGCACTGCAATATATAAAAAACATGAGCCATCCTAAGAAGGTTCTTATATCTAGTCAAGAATAAGGATGTCCATTTCTATAACTAATTCATATAGAAATCCATATACCCAAGGATCATCTCCCTCTGATTTTATATAAACCTATATTTATCAATGAGTTATAGATGTTAGCAAGCACTAATTTCACAGTGTAAAAAATGAGGATAAATCGGACTTTTTTACCATTTGAAACAGAAAAATCGACCGCAAACCCATACATCTAGTATTTTCTAAGATGAAAATTTCTACCGCTAGTGTTGGTGCAGTGCATCCCAAACAAGGAAAAATTCAAGGCCTAAAAACCAACTGTTAGCCCTAGAGATTCAAATTGAATGCTCGCAAACCCTGATTCTTATTAGCTCTCAAGCTAACTTGATTATGAAAAATGATTCTTGGTGAGCGACTCACCTACACTTCATGAGTATGCAATGGCTTCCACAACTTCTTCTATCTATCTCACTGCTGAGCCCGCTCAGTGCTTTTGCCCTCTTTGAAGCATGCCAAGACCTTTTCCCCAATCAACAAATTCCCAGTAGCCCTCAGACTGGCCGAGACCTCTGCTTCGATGGTTTTGCGGTTTACTACTCCCCAGCAGATAAGAAGCCTATCTATACAGTAGAAAAGTTGAATGGCGAGCGCTTGGCTGCGCCCCACCCCCGCAGGACCAACCAGTTCTACGAGGAAGCCAGACTGCCCTTCAGGGAACGCGCCCTGCTCGCCGACTATCGGGGTAGCGGTTACGACCGGGGTCACAACGCTCCCGCCGGAGACATGACCAATGAAAGAGCGATGGCGCAATCCTTCTCTTTGGCCAATATGATGCCGCAAGCCAGACAAAACAATCAGGGCATTTGGGCTAAGAATGTAGAAGAGCCTACTCGGCAATATGCCAAACGGGTGGATGGAGATGTATATGTCTTTACTGGCTCGACCGGAAAGATCGGGAGTATTGGGAACGGGCAGGTCACCATTCCAGAACATCTTTTCAAGTTGGTATACGAGCCAAGCAAAAATACTGCCTGGGCTTATTGGGTAGAAAACACCAATGACGCCACCATGTCTCCCCCCATCACCTACCAAGACTTAAAAGAGAAAACGGGTATCGACTTTCATTTACCAGAAGATGTCGCTCCCCTGCACGGCAAGAAAACCAATCTGGCACGTCAAACTCAGCAGACATTAGTAGGGGGTTGGTATCCAGTTTTTTTCGATGAGTATTCACCAAGCAAGGTTCAGGAAATTGTTGCGAGCATTAAAGCGAGCAGGGTTTCAAGCATTCAAATTCAGTATGACCGCAACGCTGAATTAGCCAAGCAACTGGCGCTAGAAATCCAGAGTCAAACTTCTTTGCAAGTGAGCCTTTCGCAAAATAGTCCGCCAGAATCAAAGACCGTAACTTACGAACGCAATCGAGTCACAGCTATTATTCGCACAAAGTAAGTTAAGGTGTTTTAGAGCGCGCTTGTAAACCATGCGCCCTTTGAATAGGCGCTAGCAACCCACGCAAGCCATTGTGGTCCAAGGTATGCATCAACTCCAGCAATTGCCCGAGCTCACTTTTCGGAAATCCTTCGCGCGCAAACCAAGCCAAATAGTTTCCAGGCAAATCCGCAAGTGCGCGCCCAGCATGCTTGCCAAAAGGCATCTTCATTAAAACCAGTTTTTCAAGTGCTTGTGGATCCATAGCCGTCATCTTACAAGCGAGCTTTGTCCTCAAGAAAAAACATTTCACCAACCCTGTCATGGTCATTTTCTAATTGAGAATCATTCCTATTTAATATTGTATATTAAGAATCATTCTCATTTACATTTATCCACCAACCATCAACACGGAACTATGAAATTGACTATTAAAAGACTCATTGCTTTTTGCATCCTCTTGGCTACAGCACTTCATTTCTCCTTCGCCCACGCCGGTGAAGGCGTATTTGGGTGGTTATATACATTAGATCTTCAACCTAAAGGAAAGCTGGAGTTTGAGCAAAGGCTACAACTCAATCAGCAGCAATCCTCTGGCACTTATGACGCATGGACAGCCAGAACAGAGCTGGAATATGGCTTAACAAATGATTTGCAGGTGGCTGGCTATATCAATTCTTATTACACCAATGCAAATCAAAACTATACGAATCCAGAAGCGTGTGGTGACACCCCAACTTGCACAGGAGGGTACGGCGTGCCCTCTAGTCACGACCCTAGCACTGCGTACCGAAAGAGCGGCATTGAGGGAGGCTCATTAGAAGCTATCTACCGAATTACCAACCCAGTCACATCACCAGTTGGAGTCGGCCTGTATTTGGAACCAACTTGGGGTAGAAATAAAGATGAGATTGAGGCGAGACTGTTATTGCAATCGAATTTCATTGATGATCGATTGATATTAGCGGGCAACGTAGTAGTAGCCAATGAGCGCCTCAAATTTATCGAGAATGGCAACGTACCTGAATCCATGATGGATTTCTTGGTGGGCGCAAGCTATCGCTTCGCACCGAAGTGGTCAGCCGGCGTTGAAGCCCGCTTTCACAACGACTACTCTGAATTGAATTTACGCAATCAAGTCCAAAGAGCTACTTTTGTTGGGCCCAATATGCACTATGCAGCCAAAGACTGGTGGGTAACGGGGGCTTGGCGCTATCAACTCAAAGGTGGTACTTGTATGGGCGGTGGAGAAGCAGAATGCTCAAACGCCCGCGTATGGGATAGCCACTCAGTCAATGAATTCATCGTCAAAGTTGGCTTTCCACTGAACTAAACGATCAGATCATTATGAATTGGAAACCCAACCCCTTTGTCATTGCGGGCCTAGCGATGACCTCAGCGCCCATCGTTGCGCAGGCAAAGATCTACGTCTCTATCGAGCAGGCACAAAAAATCATTTTCCCAAATAAGGTGTTAACTAAGGCTCCCATTCTGATTACGGGAGATCTACAAGATAAAATGCGCAGCGCCTCAAGTATTCGCCATCCATTTCAAGGTGAACGTATTTGGAAGGCATCTGATGGAAGTTGGTTTATCGTTGATGAAGTGGTTGGCAAGCACGAGATGATTACCTATGCAGTGGGGCTAAGCCCCACTGGAAGCGTGCAAAGCATCGAGATCCTGGAGTATGTGGAGTCCTACGGCTACGAAGTGGCTGAAGCGAACTGGCGCAAGCAATTTGTTGGAAAGACTGCAAGCGACGCGATCAAACTCAATCAAGATATTCAAAATATTGGTGGCGCCACCTTATCTTGCAAACACATCACGGATGGTGTGAAACGGGTTGTCACCCTATATGACTTAGCGCTTAAGCAAACTCATAGCAAATGATCCGTTGTAAGCCCCTACTAGGAACGTTTGTAGAGATCTCGATTCATACAGCATGCCTCTCTCAAGAGCGCGCCATTGATAAAGCCTTCGCCGCTATAAAAAATGTCCAAGACCTGATGGGATTTCATAACCCACAAAGTGAGCTCTCCAAAATCAATGCACAGTCGTATCTACAGAAAATCGAAATTCATCCATGGACAGCTCATGTCCTCAGGGTGGCAAGTGAGATTTACGATCATTCCCATGGTTTATTTAACTGCGGCATCGGTCATCGCTTGGTGGCTGCCGGATTACTGCCAAACAATCTAGATTTAGAACAACATCAATTCGGCGGAATTGAAGATCTTCAATTTATAGATGTACATACCGTATTTTCTTTAAAACCGCTTTGCCTAGACCTTGGTGGAATTGCCAAAGGCTTTGCAGTAGATATTGCTATTAGCAGTCTGCTATCAGATGGTATCGAATCAGGCTGTGTCAATGCTGGTGGAGATCTACGTGTCTTTGGTAGCGAAGCTCAAGCCATTCAAATTCGCAACCCTGCAGCGCCCTCAGAACTGATTCATATTGGGACACTCGAACATGGCGCAATAGCGACATCCAGCTTATATTTTTCTAAACGTCAACAACAGTCCATGAGTTATGTCATCAATCCATTCACTCAGGAACATATTGACTTCTCGGGATCGTATTCCGTCATCGCCAACGAGTGCATCTATGCGGATGCCCTTACTAAAGTCTTAGCAATATCGGGTCAAACGGATCATCCCTGCTTTGACCATTTCTCGGCACAAGCCATCAGGATTGCAGCATGAGTCGTCTGGGAAAAATGCCTAGCTGGCAAAGATGGTTTACTTTATCAAGCATGCTGGCTTGCTCCCTCTCAGGCACCGCCTATTTGATGGGTCATCAATTCTCATTGCAAAAAGAGTGGCTAGGAATACACTCTGTACTCGCCTGGCATGGCATAACCGCCATACTCGCGACGCTTGCACTAGGATCTGTTCTGCCCTTTCACCTGAAAGCTGGCCTCAAAGCAAAACGTAAGATGGTAAGCGGTCTTAGCCAGCTTGGATTTCTAGCCATCCTTTTAATATCGGGAGCCTTGCTGTATTACGGCCCCGCAGAGACACGTGATGAGGTCATCATCACTCACTGGATAGTTGGGCTGCTATTTTTCGCCACCTTCATTGTGCATGGCGTACTTGCTCAACTAAAACCGCGCCCAATATAGTGGGTCAGTATTAATGCTGGTGCGATACAGGCATCTCGGCGGCTGGCATTTCCATAGTGTGTGCAGGCTGATACCCCAAGAGACTAGGATCCAACATGCCGCTAATCATCGCAATGTGTCCAAACACCAAGAAGAGCGCCACACAAATAGCATGAATCTTCAACTTCCCTTCGCGATTCATTCCCTGATTTACTAAACCGAATTCCTGAAGCGCAATCCAGATAAGTGGCAAGCCGCCAATTAAATAGCTTCCCACTGCAATGACATCAATCACCGTTCTCCACTCACCCGCTTTGGTAATCGGAATGACCGCTGTTGTCATCAGATAAACAATAATCCCGATAAAGTAAATTCCCACAGTGGTGCCAGCAATGCGGTTGATATTCCAAATCAGACCATCAAACTTGCGTGTAAACAGTATGTATAACTCGGTGATTGCTAGGGTTTCAGCCAAGACAATCGGAATAGCCATAAACAGCATCAGATTCCAAGGCTGATTGTCTGCCAACAACTGCATGTAGTGGGTCATATTCATTTGCTGATTCCTATCTCTATCCTCATATGAGCATACACCTTCTGGCGATACAATAAATCCATGAAACGACTGACCAAGTCCATACTGATCATTGCATGCAGCCTACTAGGAGTCTTGCTGATGTCCTTCTTATCCAACCCCGTTACCGCTATCTCTGGCACAGTGAGCAAACTCAATAATGAGCTTCTGGAATATGTGAATCCTGAAAAACCAACCCACGATCACTCCTCTGTTTACTACCAACGCTTCTATGTCTCCAAGTTCAATTTAGGTGACCGGGCAATAGAAGCCAAGTTCTCATCACCAATGAAGATTCACGAGGGCGATCTGGTAACTGTTGCTGGATACCCCAAAAACAATGTCTTTCAAGTATTGGCGTATTCCAATAAGACCCAGCAAGTCAGCGGTAATGAAAACTGGTTGATCGCAGGATTGGGTGCGCTTTTCTTTTTGGCAGTTGCTATTGGGCTTCTCAACACCGAACTGGTGATGGAGGGTGCCTGGATCCCGAGGATATTTTTAATTGGCTTTGTTGCCGTTGCGATCTACATGGGGTATCGCGCACTCCTGATACGTGAGGCATTGAGGTTGATACAAAACTAGAGGTCGCCCATAATAGAAAAAGCCCTCAACTGAGGGCTTTTTATTGCTGACTGCGGTGATCAATTAATGACCGCCAGCGCCGCCTAAGTATGCAGCCCTCACAGCAGGATCATCCTGAAGCTTGCTAGCTGGGCCATGAGTAGCAATCTTGCCGTTCTCCAATACGTAGCCATAATCAGCCACTTTAAGAGCTGCGGCTGCAAACTGCTCAACCAACAACATAGTAACTCCACGGGATTTCAGATTAGAAATAATTCTAAATACTTCCTCAACCAAAATGGGAGCCAAGCCCATCGATGGCTCATCTAGCAAAATAATTTCTGGATTGAGCATCACGGCACGGGCCATCGCCAACATCTGTTGCTCACCGCCAGACAAAGTGCCTGCCAATTGATTGCGACGCTCTTTCAAGCGAGGAAACATTTCTAAAGCGTGCTCCAAGTCATTCTTGATATCGCCTTTAGGGCGACTACCAGTAAAACGTGGAAAAGCACCCAAGAGAAGATTGTCATTGACTGACATCGTTGTAAAAACTCGACGGCCTTCAGGGCTGTGAGCTAAACCTAGGCGTGCGATTTTATGAGAGTCGTAACCATCAATTTTTTCACCGCCCAAGGTGACTTCACCGCCAGTGGGTTTGATCATGCCAGTGATGGCACGCATGGTGGTAGTTTTGCCGGCGCCGTTAGATCCGATCAAAGTAATCACTTGTCCTTTAGGCACATCAATGCTGATGCCGTGTAGAACTTTTACTTTGCCGTAGCCTGCTTCAAGATTCTTAATAGATAACATGGTATTTACCGATTCAATATGGTTCTAGTGATTAAGTACCCAAGTAGGCATGAATCACCTTCTCGTCTGCCTGAACTTCAGCTGGCTTACCTTCCGCAATCTTCTGACCGAAATCCAATACAGAAACGGTATCGCAAACTGACATCACCACATCCATGTGATGTTCAATCAAGATGAAGGTAATGCCGCTATCGCGGATCTTACGAATAATGCGCAACAGCTCTTTAATATCCGGAGCTGTCAGGCCGGCCGCAGGCTCATCCAATAAGAGTAATTCTGGATCGAGCGCCAAGGCACGAGCAATCTCTAAAAGGCGTTGCTTACCGTAAGGCAAGTTACGCGCTTCTTCATTAGCCAAATCCTCAAGACCAACGAATTTCAAGAGTGCTAAGGCGCGAGCGTGTGCCTCTGCTTCTTCTTTCATGTAACGCGGCAAATGGAGAGCAATTTCCACCATATTGGATTGGAAGGTGTGATGCAGACCAACCAAAATATTTTGGATTGCAGTCATCTCGCCAAAGAGCTGTACGTTTTGGAAGGTACGAGCAATGCCTGATAAAGCAATATCAGAAGATGTCTTACCAACTACGCTCTCGCCAGCATACAGAACGCTACCAGCAGTAGGAATGTAAATACCAGTCAGCACGTTCATCATGGTGCTCTTACCAGAGCCGTTAGGCCCAATCAGACCATGAATGGTGCCACGCTTAATGCTGAGGTCTACATTGTTCAGTGCTTTCAAGCCACCAAACTGCATCAACAGGGACTCTACCTTGAGAAGTTCAGCACCAGTGTTTTGGTTGGCTACAGCACTAATAAAGCTGATGGAATCATCCACCTCTTCAGCAACCTCACCGCGGGTTGTTTTAGCTTTACCCGCGATTGACTGATAGAAGCTCTTGGCAAAGCCAACAATACCGTTCTGCAAGTAGTACACCACCAACAAAATCATGAAGCCGAAGATACTCAAACGCCAGTCGGCAATACTATTGAGCCAGAACGAGAACACGGCCAAGCCTACAACACCAGCCAAAGGAACTGCAACTCGACGTGCAGTAGTAACTTTCTTAGATAAGGCCATCGCAGCACCAACCACCACAACGATCGCAATAATCGAAGCAACGATACGGAATAGATTGATGTCATCCAGCAGTTTTGGTAGTAGCACAATAATTGCAGCGCCAATGACTGCACCCAAGCGTGACTTACGTCCGCCCATGATGATGCCGAGCAAGAAGAGTACGGCTAACTCATTGTTATAGGTATTTGGTGAGATGTACTGCTCTGAATAAGCATATAAACAACCAGCCAATCCAGCAAAGCCAGCGCTAATCACAAATGCGATCACCTTAAAACGATAAACAGATACGCCCATACAGTCGCAAGCCACTGGGCTGTCGCGCAACGCTTCAAATGCACGACCCATTTGTGATTTAACGAAACGATCAACCACAATCAAAGCCAGAATCATGATCGCAGCAACTACCCAAAAGAACTCAGCCTCGGTCATAGGTGCACCCATGAGCTGAGGTTTTGGTAATTTGATGCCTAGAGGGCCCTCGGTTAACCAAGTCATCTCATTAATGAGAATTTGCGCAATGGTTCCAAATGCCAAGGTCACCATCGCCAGGTATGGTCCGATAACCTTCAATGCCGGCAAAGCCAAAATACCGCCGAAGAATGCCGTCACGATGATGGAAGCTGGAATAGTCGCCCAAACAGGAAATCCAAAATGGATGAATAAAACACCGGCGGTATAGGATCCAATTCCAAATAAGGCCGCATGGCCTAAGGAAACCTGCCCAATGTAGCCAACCACAATATCTAAACCAAATAACAAAATGGTATAGATCAGAATGGTTTCAGCCAAGTGAATGTAATAAGGGTTATGTATAAATAGCGGCAAACAAAAGAGGCCGACTATCGCAATTAATAGAGGGATATGAGACTTCAATTTCATCATTAAACTTTCTTAATTGCAGATTTACCAAAGAGACCTGATGGCTTGTACGCAAGTACGAGCAATAACAAAATCAAACCAGGTACATCTTTATAGCCAGTAGAAATATAGAAGCCAGTGGCTGTCTCCACAATTCCCAAAATCAAACCACCAACAATAATTCCGAGACCGCTAGAGAGGCCGCCAATAATGGCAACCGCGAAAGCCTTCAGACCTAAAGCGCCACCCATGGTTGCACCTGTCAAGGTCAATGGTGCAATCAACACACCAGCGAAAGCAGCCGTCAAGGAAGAGAGGGCGTACGAGAAAGTAATCACCATGCTGGTATTGATGCCCATCAGCCCTGCAGCATCGCGATCATTTGCAGTGGCAACCACTGCTTTACCGTAAATCGTTTTACGGTTGAAAAATTCAACTAACAACATCATGACTAAGGCACCTACCACCACCAAAATTTCCATTGGCAGAATATTAGCGCCTAAGAAAGTCATTGGCTCCATGGGTAATGGCGATGGGAATGGCAATGCATCACGCCCCCAAATATTTTCAGCGACGTTCTTAAAAATAATACCGAGAGCAATCGTAGACATAATCCAACCAAACTCTGACTTAATTTTGATGGCAGGACGAACACCAATGAGCTCTACGAAGCCACCTTGAATCATGCCGAACAAACAAACGACTGGGATCATTAACCAGTAATTCATTCCAAGAGTGTCTACGCAGGTCAAACCAACTAAGGCTCCCAACATCAAAGCCTCGCCTTGACCGAAGTTCAAAGTACCTGATGTCGAAAATGTCAGCTGAAAACCAAAAGCGATGACCGCATAGATCATGCCTACAGCAATACCGCTCGAAAGAATCTGTGCCAAAAGTTCCATGGTGTTGCCTTAAAAATGCTAAAACTGTTTTATTGAAGAATCCGACATTGTAAGCAAAACGCCGCTTTAGAGGCGGCGTTTTGCTTTACTAATGGTGCAGTGCAAAATAGGCCATCAATACGCCCATTTATTAAGCTACATTATTACTTCTTAGCGCCCTTAGTTGCATCTTCAGCATTCAAGAACTCAACTCGGCCATTTTCTACAACACCCATCACCACATCTTTTGAAGCAATTGCTTCGTGATTGGTTTTGCTAAATGGCTTGTTATAAGTCATCACAACGCCGTTAATAGGGGCATTTAAGTTCTCCAAAGCACCCAAGATCTTTGGTCCTTCTGTTCCACCAGCCTGTTTAATCGCTGCGGCCAAGATGTAAACAGAATCGTAACCTTGAGCTGCGGAAACTGGCGAAGCAATAACGCCATTCTTAGGCTTGAACTCTTTGAGGTAAGCATCCACAAATGCCTTGCGCTTTGGAGTAGTTGCAGGCTGCTGAATAAATGTTTCTGGCATTGTTGCGCCGTTACCATTTTTACCGGATGTATCAATAAAGCTAGCCATAGACAATGTCCAGCTACCAATCATTGGTTTTTTCCAACCCAATTTACCCATACCGTTCGCAATTTGCGCCAACTCAGGTCCGATGGCATAAGTCAAGACCACATCTGCACCGGCATTTTTTGCTTTGAGCAACTGTGATGTCATATCAACGTCACCGATGTTAAATTTCTCAACAGCTACAGGCGTTACGCCGTAAGTTTTCAACGCCTTTTCCATGTCTTCACGGCCCAATTGACCGTAGTTAGTGGAGTCAGCCAAAATCGCTACCTTTTTCAGACCACGTTTTTCAACAGCCTCTTTGGCAATCATTGGGGCTTGGATGTTGTCAGCAGCTGAAGTACGAACGATATAGTTCTCAGGCGCATTGGGGAATTGGTTAGTAATCAAAGATCCAGTAGCAACGTTATTAATCACAGGAATTTTTGCATCCTGGAAAAAACGCTGGGAAGCCAAAGCAACACCAGTGTTGATGTAACCGAGAGCAGCAATCACTTTTTCGTTGTTAATCAACTCTTGTGAAATTTGTACGCCGCGCTCGTTTTTAGCTTCGTCGTCACGCTCTACTAAAACAATCTTGTTGCCGTTGATACCGCCAGCAGCATTAATTTCTTGAGTAGCAAGACGCACGCCATCACGCATACTCACACCCATTGAGGATGAGCCGCCTGTGAATGGGCCAATAACACCAACTTTGATATCGGCAGCATAAGCGCCGGTTGTTAACATTGCAGCAGCAGCTACCGCAAAAATGTGATGACGAATATTCATAAAGTCTCCATGACTATAGTTACTAATTAAATAAATACTTTTTTATTGATAAAGCGAATAACGAACAGTTATCTTACTGTTAATGCAGGGGTAAAAAAAGGGTTTTGTATTAGGGTTTTACATTAGCCCTTAGGTCTCAGAAAATTGTTTTCTGATTTGACCTTTGATCGTTGGCCAGAATAAATTCACTAGTAAACCGGCAATGACCAAACCTGCAGCCAACATCTTCCAAGCGGGCAATGGCTCACTTAAGAAAAAGGCAGATGCCCCCATTCCAAAAATGGGTACTAATAGAGGGGCCGGCGCTACCAACGCTGCAGGGTGCTTCGAGAGCAACCATCCCCAAGCAGCGTACCCAAAAAGAGTATTACCCCAAGACTGCCAAAGGACTCCAACCCAAGCCCCTACTGGCGCAGAGGCCATTGAGGTACTTAGAGTGTCCCAACCCCCTTCAAAGATGAAGGAGATTAGAAACAATGGTGGAATGGCAAATGCACTGGCCCAGACCACGTACGAGAACATATTGATAGACCCAGCACGTCGACTGGTTGTATTTGCGATACCCCAGCAAAAGCCAGCTAACACTACTAAGGCCAGACCAAAGACTGTTGTAGAAGCATCTGTGTGCACTGCAATAATTACTAGACCGATCATCGCCACACTGACCGCCACTATTTGGTAAAGCCGCAGTCTCTCCTTGGCAAAAAACATGGCAAAGCCAATTGTGAAAAATACTTGGGTCTGAATCACCAAGGAAGCCAAGCCTGGAGAAATATGCCCGTTGATAGCGTAATAGAGGACCCCGAACTGCCCTACTCCCACCGCCACTCCGTACACGCAAAGATTCCCCCAAGAGACTTTGGGCCTAGGGACAAAGAAGACTATGGGCAAAAAAGCAAAGGTATAGCGAAGTGCGGCAAATAGAAATGGGGGGAAGCTTGCCAAACAAAGCTTAATCACCACGAAATTGGTACCCCATACCGCAACGATTGCCAGAGCCAGCAACAAATGGCTCAAAGGTAAATGGGTGCTTCTATGAGAGCTATTCACCAGTAAGCAGTTCAGCAGCGCGCTGCGCAATCATCATTGTCGGCGCTGCAGTATTACCAGAGGTAATCGTTGGCATGGCAGAAGCATCCACCACGCGCAGGTGGTGAACCCCTCTGACTCGCAACTCAGAATCTAGCACTGCCATCGGATCTTCGGCACGACCCATCTTGCAAGTCCCGACTGGGTGAAAAATTGTTGTACCAATATCGCCGGCTGCTTTGATGAGCTCTGCATCACTTTGATATTGTTTTCCAGGTTTGTATTCATCGGGCATGTATGGCTTGAGTGCTGCACTCTCAACAATCTTGCGAGTGAGCCGCAAAGACTCGGCGGCAATTTTTCGATCTTCATCTGTAGATAAATAATTGGGACTAATCACTGGGGGTGCCTCAGCATCAACAGAATGGATGTGAACGCTGCCACGAGAGGTGGGACGCACATTACAGACGCTCGCAGTAAAGGCATTAAAGGAATGTAAATCCTCGCCAAACTTTTCTAGTGATAAGGGTTGCACGTGATATTCCACATTGGCACTTTTTTGTTCTGGTGAGCTGTAAGCGAATGCGCCTAACTGTGATGGTGCCATCGACATAGGACCAGAGCGCTTTAATACATACTCTAGGCCAATCATCATCTTGCCAAATAAGCTATTGGCTTTGGTATTCAGTGTCTGAATGCCATTGACTTTGTAGATCATGCGCAGTTGCAAGTGGTCTTGTAAATTTTCGCCAACGCCAGGTACGTCACTGATCACCGGTATGCCCAGGCTTGCTAAATGCGTGGCTGCTCCAACACCAGAGCGCTCCAAAATCTGCACGCTCCCAATAGAGCCAGCAGCCAACAAGACTTCACCGCCCTGATCGATTGCACAGATTGCCTCAGCCGCAATGCCATTGCGCAGATACTCAACGCCGTAGCAATTTTTACTCACTGGATCGATCTTGAGCTTAGTGACCATTGCTTCAGTAATCACGGTGAGATTACTACGCTTAGCAGCATCGCGTAGGAAAGCTTTGGCTGTATTGAGGCGCCAGCCAGCGCGCTGACTCACATCAAAGTAACCCACACCGAAGTTATCACCACGATTGAAGTCATCTGATGCCGGAATGCCAGCCTGTACTGCAGCTTGCCTAAATACATCCATGATGGGCCAACGCAAGCGTTGTTTAGAAACGGTCCACTCGCCGCCCTTACCATGCCACTCATTGGCGTCACTGTGATAATCCTCGATTTGCTTATAGCGCTTGAGTGCGTTTTTCCAAGACCAGGATTCATCACCGGTTGCAGCCACCCAAGACTCATAATCGCCAGATTGGCCACGCATATAAATCATGCCGTTAATCGAAGAGCAACCACCTAGGACTCTACCGCGGGGATATATTAAAGATCGCCCGTTTAAGCCGGCCTCATTACTAGTGCGAAAACGCCAATCAGCACGCGGGTTATCAATGCAATACAAGTAACCCACTGGAATATGAATCCAAATATAGTTATCGTTTTTGCCAGCCTCAATCAATAAAACCCGCTTATTGGGATTTTCTGTCAAGCGTTTAGCCAACAAGCAGCCTGCGCTGCCCGCCCCAATGATGATGTAGTCGTAGGTATTGTTATGGCTTGTTTGAGTCATGTCTCTGTTTTTATCAATGCCGATATCTTGCTCTCTATTATTACCAACTTTTTTCCTTACGAAGAAATTTGCATATTGGGCTAGAAACTGTCAATACCCGTCTAAAATAGCCCCATGCACGTTAATGAAAAGAACCGTACCCCCAAGAAGGAAGATCCTGATGCGGGACCAAGCAAATCTGAGCTAAAGCGCCAAATGACCGAGCGCCAAAAGCTTGCCGAGGTTCTGGCGGCGCTCAGTAGCGATGCATTGAAGTCCATCCCCATGGATGAGCTCATTAAGACTGCTATTGCTGAAACACCCAAGATCAAGAGTTTTGAGGCGATTCGTCGCCATAAACAGTATCTTGGCAAACTCATGCGCTTTTTAAATGAAGAAGAGCTCGAGACGATTCAGAAACGCTTGGATGCCATCCAGGGAGTTAGCAAGGCAGAAACTGCCAAACTGCACTTTCTAGAAAACTATCGCGACAAACTCATCACCAATGATGAGACATTCACTGCCCTCATTGAGAAATTCCCCGACATGGATATTCAGAATATGCGTACGCTGATTCGTAATGCCCGTCGAGAAAAAGAGCAAAACAAACCGCCTAAAGCCTATCGAGAAATTTTTCGCGTCTTAAAAGATTTGGGGCTGTAACACTTACAGTTTGAAGTGCCGTGATGGTACTTCCACAAAGCGGTATAAATAATTTGCCGCAACCCAGCTTGCCACCAAAGCAAGAAACATCATTGCTAGCGCCATCGCGCCATCATGGCGTTGGTCCATACCCCAGGCGATATAGAGAGTATTGGCTAGTAAGATAAATGAAAAGTGCAGCAAGAAAGCGCAATAGGATCTGCGGCTTCCCCACAAAATAGAAAACACCAAATTGTGCATCTTGGCATGCTTCTCATCCTTGTAGGCGCGGCCGCCCCAAACGATTAATACAATGGCTACACAGTAAGCCAAAATATTTCTGATCCACAGATGATCAAAACTCGTCACTAAAATAACAAGGCCAATGATGATGATCAAAATCCTGGCTAAACGATTGACCGCTGGATCGGCATCATTTTTCGCTAGCTGAGCCAATACCCCTAAGCCATAAGAGCCAATGAAGTAGATGAAGTAATTTTCGTAATCGCTCAAGCGATTGAAATACAGCAAAGAGGCTACGATTAAAATCGTCGAGACCCAAATCAGCGATCGAAAGCCCGGAAACATTCCGAGCATGATGGCAAGGACCGCATACAACTGCCAATCAATCGCAACATACCAAGCACCAGCCGAAATCGAATCTAAACCCAAGATACCTTGCAAGAAGAATAGGTGCGCTAAAAATTGTCCGAGGGTTTCTGATTCACCAACGAATTCATCTTGTACCCAGAACCGTGCTACCCATGCACACAGGATTGTGATTAGCAATGCAACTACATACGGAGCAAAGAGGCGTAGGTAACGGTTAAAAATCAGTTTGAGTGCCGTGCGGGGATTTCGAATATCCCTTGTACGCGTTAAAGATTGCGCAGCTAAGTAACCGCCCATGACTAAGAAAATTTGTACTGCATAGCGCCCATACTCAAATAACCAAGTCATCACGCCAGGCAAAAATTGCCGTGCATCTTCAGCCATCTGCCCATAACTAGAGAGATGGTGAAGAATGATTAATAAGGCGGCAAAGACCTTTAAGAAATCAATGAGTAAGAAGTGGTTTTTAGACTGCAATGAGCTCTGAAGGTGTGATGAGAGAAGTCACTAGTTTAACGAAGCTGCATAGCTAGCCAAAGCTTCTATATCCTCATCACTCAAACCACGCGCCGCACTGCCCATCGTGCCATCCATATCGATACGTGCACCAGAACGGATATTTTTCAATTGGGTTGTGACGTATTCTGGAGATTGACCAGCTAAACGTGCAATATGCTTTTGGCCCTGCAATTGCGGCCCATGACAAGAATTGCAATACTGAGCTCCTGCAATTTGCTGCCCCTTGGCAATCTTGTCAGCATTACCTGACTTTGCTGGTGGTGCAGGTAACTCAGCATAATAAGCGGCAATATCCCGTATGTCTTGATCGCTCAAGATCATGGTGATCGCTTCCATTCCCCCGCCCTTACGTTGTTGACCTCGGAACTGAATCAATTGATAGGTAATGGATAGTGGGGGCTGGGCTGCTAGATTCGGAATATCTGGTGAGATAGAGATGCCGTTTTCACTATGGCAAGCAAAACACGTTTGTGCTTTTGCTTTGCCGGCAATGGGATCAGGTGGAGCGGCATTGACAACAGCGCTGACTAAAAGGGCATTAAAAAAGGCCACCACGAGGATGGCCTTAGTTTTAAACATCAACTTCATTTTGCGTAAGACACGCGGAAGATGGCGCCAGTTTCATCATCGGATACCAACATGGATCCGTCTTTGAGCATCTGCACATCCACTGGGCGACCCCAGAATTTGTCACCGTCCAGCCAACCTGTAATAAATGGTTCGGACTTCACAACATTGTTCTTAGAGTCAAGCACTACGCGTACCACTTGATAACCAACGCGCTGTGTTTTATTCCAAGAGCCGTGCTCTGCAATAAAGATATTGCCTTTGTACTCAGCGGGGAATTGTTTACCGTTATAAAAACGCATACCCAATGCAGCAACGTGAGCGCCTAGGTTGTAAACAGGCTTATCAAACTCATCACATGAGCGGCCTTTGCCAAACTCTGGATCCAAGAAGTCGCCTTGATGGCAGAACGGATAGCCGAAGTTCATGCCTTTAGGACGAACCAAGCGGTTCAAGGTGTCACCTGGCTTATCTTCAGCCGCCCAGTCACGACCATTGTTGGTAAACCAAAGCTCTTTGCTGCCTGGTTGGAAGTCCATACCCACGCTGTTACGAACGCCCGTTGCAACCACCTCCATCACATTCGTCTTCAGATTTAAGCGATTGAGCGTTGCATGGGTAGCCGGTGGAACCACGATATTAGCTGGAGTACCAATTTGGAAATACAAATACTGGCCATCCGGACTCAACTTCATATATTTCCAGCCGTGTGGCTCGTCTTTAGGAAGTGCGTCAAATACCACTACAGGAGCTGGTGGATTATCTAAGTTCTGTTCGATATTGTCGTAACGAATAATGCGTGAGAGCTCAGCTACATAGAGTGAACCATTTGCAAACGCTACACCATTAGGGCGGTGCAAACCTTTGGCAATGGTTTTGACTTCACGCTTGCCATCTTTTGTGACTACGGCATAAACGTTACCGGTAAAGCGGGTACCAACGAACACGGTGCCACTTGGTGCCTCAGTCATGGAGCGGCCATTGGGCATGCCAGATGCCCAGAGTTCAACTTTGAATCCTGCTGGAACCTTTAGCTTGCTAACTGGAATCTCATCAGCTGGCAAAGCAGAAATGCCAGGAGGATTGGGAGACAAGGCGGGATTCATACCATCGGCTGTTCGGCCTTGCGCCCAAGTAGCTGGAATCGCTGGAGTAGCAGCTGGCGCTTGGGCGGTCGCTAATGTAGCAACAGCCATGCCGGCAGCAAACATCAGCGCATGAATAGTTTTCAACTTCATTGGTAAGTCTCCCTGTGTTTTTTGTTTTCTTATTAATGATGGATGCAGCATTATTTTTGCATTTGCATCCTTGGCACAATCCTAAAGCATTTTTATTAACTTAGCACGATGCAATTTTTGTGATGCACTGCATCAAAATTGAATGCGGGCACCCACCGTAATCGCTTGAGGCATGCCTGCTTGATAGGAGCTTGCTTGCGATGCGATATTAAATGTGACGTACTGGCGATTGAACAAGTTCACTACCGATGCAAAAACAGCTGCCTGTGGGGTCACTTGATAGTTAGCCTTAAGGCCAACGACTGCATAAGCCGGAACAGGTAGAGAGCCGGTTGCCATCCAAGAGTTACCAACATATCGCACTGTGGTTGTCAGACTTGCTTGTGGAACAGGGTAATAAGTCAAGCCAGCATTGGCCATATTCCTAGGAACGCCTCCCACTTGGGTATTAATCGGATCGCTAGTTGCACTCCAGGTCAAAGTAGTTTTGGTATAGCTATAACCGCCATCTAAACCCCAGTGAGGATTGATATCGTGGTGATACTGCAACTCCAAACCTTGGCTCAGAAGGTTTTGTTGATTGGTGTAATAACTCACGTTGGTGTAGCCAGGGCTAGTGCTGGTTTGACTACAACCTGAGATGCCTGAGGAGGTACAAAGACTATTTGCAAAAGCCCAATTGGCACTCGTAATTTTGTAGCTAGTAATAGCATTAGTAATGTAATTATTAAAAGCCGTCAGCTGTGCAAACCCACTCTTCCACCGATAGTCTGTTCCGACTTCATAGCCGGTCATTGTCTCGGGCGTCAAGTTAGGATTAGCCAAGGAGTATCCACTGACAAAGTTGCCATAACTGCGCAAAGTGTTATTCATGCTCGGAGCATGAAACGCTTGGTATGCAGCAGATCGCAAATCCCAATCGGAGCTAACGTTGTAAAGCAAACCCAAGGATGGACTCAGTTGAGTCTTACTTTGGTTAGGCACACTGCTATAGGTGGGGATACCAGTATTACCCGTTCCATAATTTGTATTCGAGTAAGTAGGAGTTTGACTATTCCACGCATCGACGCGCGCACCCAATGTAGCCTCCAGTGGAATCGCACCTGCCTTCGATTTGATTTGCCCTAAAAGTCCATAAAAGTTCTGTTGTCCCTGGGCGTAATTAACGGAATTTACTGCCCCTGTGGAGGCCAGGTTATTGGTCTGGTTAGATGCGGAAATATTTCTGGCATCAACCGCCAATATGTATTGATCGATCCCAGCAAGCTTGAGATCATGGGTATATTGTGCGGAGGCCCCTACTGTGGAATATGGATCCGTATAGTTGGCATTGATGTAAGGCTTATATGGTGCAGCCGTTAAATTATTCGCCGTCTGCTTATAAAAATTAGTGTTTTGGTAATACACATTGACTTGCGCTTTTTTATCGACATCTATCTTCGTTGTAGATCCCGCCGCCACATCAGCCGTCTGTATGAGATTGGGTGCAATCGCATAGTTATTACTCAAGTCAGCCATGGTGCTGTAACCCATTCTCAAAAAAGCATTGGTATCTTGAGTTGGCTTAAAGTAATTTTGCAAACGGACGTTGGAATTTTTCACTGCATCGGTGCCCATGCCGTTTTTAATATTGCTCGGTGACCCAGGTGAAATCGTCGCGTAGTTCTGAAAGCCTTCGCTAGAAAAGTAATCAGCAGAAAAACGCATCTGCATGGCATCAGATACGATTAAATCTTTTGAAGCCGCCACATTGCCAGTGCCAAATGAGCCATAACTTGCCGATACTTCTTGAGAGCTATTTTTGGGTGTCTTGGTGTTGATATTGATGACACCACCCATACCGTAGTTGCCGTAAAGGCTCGATACTCCGCCGCGCACAAACTCTACCGATTCAATTGAGGACATAGGAACTAAGTTCCACTGCACCGTTCCATAGAAAGCATCGTTTGCTGGCAGACCATCAATCAATACTAGTGTGCGCCCATAGCCTAAGCCGCGCACGTTAATGCTTTGCCCTGTGGGATCTTTTTGGTAATAAGGCACATCGTTTAAAAAGACACCGGGTACATTCTTGAGTACCTGATCAATCGTTTGGTCAGGTGATGACTCGAGCACCTCTTTTGTCAGAATGGTGGTATTGAGTGGCATCTGATCTAAAGGCGTATCTGAGCGCGTCGCGTTCACAACCACATCGCTGAGCTTTTGATCGTAGTTTGGTGGTGGCGCAATCTGCGCCCAAGACATGACCGATGGCACAATCAGCAAAAGAGCAAAGCGATGGCTACGCATTTTTACTGAAATCCATTTAACGAAATAAATACTGCTACTACTTAGACTTGGCTTTACCCATCAAAGAAGCGAGCAAGGGATTTGCATTGGCCAGTTCTTTTTTGGTTTTAGCTTTATCAGTACCGCCAGGCTTAGCAAGCTTCGTAGCATTTTTCATGCGTTGGGCTGTCGCTAAGCCTAGATTTTTATATAAGTCTGTTTTTTTCATTGCTATCTATTCATCTGCAGTGCAGTAATGCTTACTGAGCTTCTTCACTATTTTATTTGCTCTTAATCAGGTTGCGCGCAGCCAAGCCCAAGAACAGCATTGACCAACCTTGCAAAAGAAGCTCAATCGCAATCAATAATCCTGGCAGCCACAAGCTCGATGCTGGGTAGCTATTCATAATCATCACACCCATCAAGATGGAGATGGCCGATGACAACACCAGCCAGAACCATTCACCAAAGTGGCGATGCTGGAATGCAGAGACTAGACGCAAGAAACCTGTGACAAAGAATATGGCAGCGAGCCACAAAGTGATTCCCTCTAACGCAGGAATTGGAAATGCCCAAGTAAAGAGGCCGGCAGCAATATACAAAACTGCCAACACTATTTGAATACCAACGCTCTTCCAGCCATGGGATTTAATGGCGTGAGCAAACTGTAAGCCGCCGCCAATGATCAAAAATGCGCCGAGCACATTAATCGTCACAAAGGAGAACATCACTTGTCCAGCTACACCAATCATGCCCAAAATAATAAATAAAATACCGAGCCCAATGAGGGCTCCAGGGGCCTTGGCAGCCGCGCCTAAAACAGCCGTACGAATCTCTTGAAGCTGAGCTACGGATAATTGTGAATTGTTCTCGGTCATGTCTACCCCTTATAAAGTGTTATCTACTGTATCAATAAATGCTCGAACAGTACGATTAAATGCTTCTGGCTGCTCAATATTGGATAAATGAGCGGCCTCCTCCAGAATCACCATCTTGGATCCATCAATCATGCGATTGAGCACAATCGCTTGATCAACCGTACAAGCAGGATCTTGACGCCCTGTCAAAATCAAGGTTGGCGCCTTGATTTTCAATAGCATGGTGGTTTGAGCCATATCGCGCACTGCACTAGCGCAACCAATATAACCCTCGACCCCCGTACCCAAAATCATCTGGCGCACTTTTGCAATGTCTTGCGGCGCACGTTCAATAAAGGGGGCGGTAAACCAACGCTTAATGGTCCCATCAACCAAACCTGGAATACCATCCTTGCGCGCAATCTCAAAACGCTCTTCCCACAAATTGCGTGGGGGCATCTCGCTCGCAGTGTCACACAAAGAAAGTGAATAAACGCGCTCCGGGTAGCGCGCGCCTAATTGCTGGCCAATCATGCCGCCCATTGATAGGCCAATGAAATGCACCTTATCAATCTTCAAAGCATCTAATAGTGCTACAGCATCATCAGCCAATTGCGGGATGCTGTAAGGAGCAGGGGTGGTTTGTGATCCACCATGGCCACGCTTGTCATAGCGCAGTACACGATAGCGATCAGCTAGAGCAGGTACGTTCCAATCCCACATGCTCAAATCAGACATGAGGCTGTTGGCAATCAAAATCACATGGCCATTGTCTGGACCGTCAAAACGATAGGCCACATCCAAGCCATTCACTTTGATTGTGTTCTCAGCTTGTTTGCTACTTGTCTGGTTCATCTGTCTCTACCTTGCATTTTTGGTTTATTTTTAGTTTTAGCTTTATTGAATACGCTGCTTTTGCCTCATTAGGTGTTTGTCTTATAGCTAGCAACCCCAAGGGCATGTTAGATTATCCAACGAATCTATAAAAAATATTAAGGAGACATCATGAACCAGCAAAAGAATACCCCTCGCCTGCTTGTGGCACTTGTGCTAACGAGCCTATCGATCTTGACTGGTCTAGCTAGCGCCCAAGGCTACCCTAACCACACCGTCAGAATGATCGTGCCCCTCACTACAGGCTCCGGTGCTGATATTGCTGGTCGCGTGCTGGCAAAAAGCCTTACGGAATCCTGGAAGCAACCGGTCATTATTGAAAATCGGCCTGGTGCTGGCGGCCTCATTGGCACAGGCGTGGTAGTGAACTCTGATCCAGATGGCTATACCCTATTAGTGCAATCAGCCTCGTATGCAGCAAATCCCGCGATTTATAAGAAACTGCCTTACGACCCGCTCAAGAGCTTGATTGACGTCGCTATTTTGGGACAGACTCCTTATGTCATGGTGACCGCTGCTGATGGCCCTTATCAATCTATTCGCGACCTCATCATTGCCGCCAAATCCAAGCCTGGAGAAATTCCTTTTGCCTCTGCCGGCGTCGGTAGCTCAGCACACTTAGCGGCGGAGTACTTCAATAACATGATGGGTATTAAATTGGTTCACGTTCCCTATAAAGGATCTCCAGAAGCCATTCAAGACACGATGTCTGGGCGCACTGCTTTTTATATGGCCCCATTAGATACTGCAATTGGTCAACTCAAAGGTGGAAAAGTGCGCGCACTGGGCGTTACTGGCAAAACACGTAATGCTGCAGTTCCAGATATCCCAACGATTGCAGAACAGGGTTATCCCAACTTTGATATTTCATTATGGTTTGGTATGTGGGCGCCTGCAGGCACCCCAGCAGCTATCGTGAATAAAATTAATAAAGATTTAACTCAAGCCATGCAGGATCCAGAAGTCAAAAGTGCTTACGAAACCAAAGGCATTAAAGCAACGCCAATGAGTCCAACAGAGTTCGGTAAATTTGTGCGCGATGAAATGGCGAAGTATCAAAAGATTGCTAGAGACGCCAATATCGAACCGCAGTAAATTGCTTTCGCGTTCATGACCCCTTCTTTCGCGCCACCCTGTCAAGCTCCAGACCCAGAAATCCGTTCACCCAAGATCGTCTTTCCGGCTGGGGCAGTAGATTGTCACGCGCATGTTTGTGGGCCTGCATCAGTCTTCCCTTATGCACATGAACGCATCTACACGCCACCTGATGCAACGCTCACGCAATATAACGCTCTGCTAGCCATGCTGGGTATTGGCCGCGCCGTCTTGGTTCAGCCTAGTGTTTATGGCAGCGATAACCGCGCCATGCTTTCTGCACTGAAATCCAATCCCCAAAAGTTTCGTGGGGTTGCAGTGCTTGATATTGATCCACAGAAAATCAGCGATGCTCAACTAGAGCAACTCCATGCAACAGGCGTGAGAGGACTACGTTGCAATATTGTGGATGTAGCAGATACATCAGCTGACCTACCTATTAAAGCGCTCACTGCATTAGCCCAGCGTATTGCGCCCTTTGGCTGGCATCTCGAGTTACTCATGCATGTCAATGAATATCCCGATCTGGATAAAACGTTTGCGAACTTTCCAGTAGATTTGGTGTTTGGGCACTTTGGTTATTCGCATGCAAAGCATGGCATCAGTGATCAGGGATTTATCGGATTGCTCAATTTAATGAAAGATCAAAAGGCGTGGGTCAAGATGACGGGACCGTATCGCATTTGTGATGGCGATCTGCCTTATGCCGATATGCGCCCATTCAATGATGCAGTTATTGCAGCAAACCCAAAACAACTTATCTGGGGCAGTGATTGGCCACATGTGATGGTCAAAAAACACATGCCCCATGATGCTGACCTGTGTGAGCTGCTTGGATCGTGGGTTTCTGACGAATCGCTCAGAAAAGCCATCTTGGTAGACAACCCCTGTATGCTTTACGACTTCCCCACCTAGAAATTAGCACACTCAGATGAATACAACCCTCACCGTTGTTCTTGGCATTGTTGCCATCCTTTTACCGCTATTCGTGGGTCGCCTTTTTTGGAAACGCTTTGATCAGCACTTTGGTAGAAATGATGAAGTGTATATGGATACCCTTGGCTACTTCCTCAAAAAACTGGGCTTCACTGCTTTGGTAGCGTTTGTTATTTTGTGGATTGGCATGAGCCTGGTATTTAATGGCAGCACTTCTTAAACAGAAAATGCAGAAATGATGAACGAGCAGCTTAAAGACATCCTTAGCAAAGCGAAGTTAAATTTTGCAGTGCTCGCTGCCATTTTAGTCATTGCTGTTGTAGGTAAGCTCACTAACCCTGAGTTGACTAACCGTATTTTTGAAACTGCCGACAAACTCGTTTCCGATCTCATCTTGATTTTTGTGGCCATTACCTTGGGCGCCTTTATTCCCCAATTTAAGCTGGTGGTCTTTGGGGCGCTTGGTGCATTCATAGCCGCTGCACTAGCCATTCAGCTTGGCATCTTCAATTACTTGACCATCGACTATCTTTTCTCAGTATTGATCGTTGTTCTAGGCTTTGCATCCATTGCTAATCTCTATAGGCACTATCGAGAATTTAGGATTTAGGAAAGGTTAGTGTTATTGATCTTTTGGGCGCACTAGGAACTCATTTGATCTCAAATCATTTAGCCTCTGCCATAACAAGGCCCGGGGCACATTCATCTGTAGCGCCTCCATACATTTTTCCAACTCATGTTCGCGGGTGAGTAGGCGCTCTACAGCTTTTTGCAAATCCCTACAAATGCTATCGCCATAAGCTAGTTGAGATTTCTGTAATGCCTTTTGGAGCTCTTCTTTTTTAGAGTCCAGCATTGCCAAATCAATAATATCCCGACTGAATACGCTGCCATCATTCCAACGATCTGAGTTAGCTAAAAGCTTGCTAGCCATCAGATCCCCTCTACTTAGGGTGGCGATCTCCCCCACTCGATCTTTATCCTTGGGCATTTCAAATGAAATCCGCCCCTCTAAAACTATTTCGAACTTTACTCTTACATCACCCATCTGAATGACAGTTCGAATACCATATTGATCAGCCCGAATCTCTCGGGCTAACGCTAGCTTCATGTTTTTATGAGTGATAGATCCAATGCCATCAGGACCCGTCAACAAGTCTCGAAGGGCGCGATAATGCTCCAGATCGGAAATTAAAAAATCGATATCTACCGATTCGCGATACTCCTCATACAAAAGAGCAATGGCTGTCCCACCACCAAAAAAGCAGTGATGCTCCATCAAGAGTTCATGGTTAAGTCTTTCAAGAATCTCTGAAATTCTCTGATGATGTGGGCGCTTAAACAAGTAAGCGCTCCATGCCCTTTGTTGCAATTAGCCTTTTCATTAAAACCCTTTCTTGATCATCAATTTGATTCAAATCTAGAAAACGTTTATTACGCTCATAGATCCCTATTGCTTCATCATCAGTCAACAACATGTCGGCCTTTAACTGCCAAGCCAAAGCTTTTAACTGGGGGTAGTCCTGAATACGAATATGGGGCATATCGTTATTTGAGGCGCTTTCTTTTTTTAATTTTTTTCCCTGCCCCAATTCCTGGGAGCCTAAAGGCAGCAAAGCCAGATGCAAGCCCAGGGCCTCACATACTTGCAAATAAGCTCCTACATTCACTGAAGGTTCGCCCTTTTCAATACGATGCAATGTCACCCTAGAAATACCCGCAGCCCCCGCGCATGACTGCGCACGAACCTTGAGCACTTTTCTCCTGGCTGTGATTTGAGCTCCCAAACTCAACAGGGAAAGGGGATTTTGAGGTTTTTCATGGTCTGCGGCTATATTCATAATGTTTCTTATTATATACATTAATTATATTTTGTATACTTTAAGAAACATTATATCGAATTTTATTCGAAAAATATTACAGAAAGTCCGCCCCTACCACCAAGAATAATTAGCCTCATGCTTGTGGCGCTCTTCAAAGATAGGGTCAAAATCCCTCCCATCCATCCATTGCTTCATGACTCTGTTATTTCTTGTCCGGCGTTGATGATCATATTTTTTGCGATACCAACGAAGTAATTATTTCTCAAGCGCTCCATAAACGAGTGCATTTAATTTCTCGCGATGTACTTTCCGAATTTCTCCTGGTGCAACTGACATCATGACGACAACCATTTGCTCTTGTGGATCAACCCAAAAGATGGTGCCATTAGCGCCATTCCAAGTGTAGTCACCGACATTGCCATTGATCGCAGATAGGCCCCGCTCCATGCGGACCGCAACACCCAAACCAAAGCCATAACCGACTCGTCCTGGTTCTGTGCCGCCCACCATATTTTTAATGTCTTTATTCAAATGATTCGATGTCATGAAAGCCACTGTCTGCGGACCCAAAACACGCTTGCCATCAAGACTGCCGCCATTCAATAACATTTGCCCAAATCGAACGTAGTCTCCCGCTGTTGAAAAAGCGCAAGAACCGCCGCAATCAAATTTCACCTTTTCAGTGAGGATATCTAGTTTCTGGGGTTTGCCAGTTAACGGATCGACTGGTAAAGGTTGGGCTAAACGCGCACGGTCTTTATCTGCCACCTGAAAGGTCGTATCAGGCATACCTACTTTGCTCCAGACGCGCTCTTGCAAAACACTACCGAGCGGTTTGCCCGCAATTTTTTCTTCAATCAAACCGAGCACATCAATACCGAAACCATAATCCCAAACAGTACCTGGTTCATATAGCAATGGAGTGCTAGCTAGCTTGTTAATGAATTGATCACCGCTGTACTCCAAGGCTGCAGGGGCAGAGCCCGCTGGAAATAACTTATGCACTGGAGTGGCACCTCGTCCGCCATATGTGAGGCCATTGGTATGGCGCATTAAATCTTGAACAGTAATGGGATTTTTTGCGGGTACGGACGTTAACTTACCATCGGCATCCACCTGACCTACTTTGGTATCTTTAAATTGTGGGAACCAATTGGAGATGGGTGCATTGAGCGGCAGCTTGCCCTCCTCATAAAACGTGAGGCCACCAACTGCAGCCATCACTTTGGTCATTGAAGCTAAATTGAAAATAGCATCTTTAGTCATCGGCTTATTGCTTGCCTTATCTAAATAGCCATAGGATTTATAAATCACCAACTTGCCATTTTTTGCCACTGCCAGCACAGCGCCTGGAGTCTGGTTTGTCGCAATTTGATCCGCAAAGAATCCATCGATTTTGGCAATGCCTTCTTGTGTAAACCCCTTACCTTGAGCTGCTGGTAAGGGTGATGTGGCTTGTGCTGCGTATAGAGCGGTGCTAGCTAATAGTGTCGCCAAGAGGCTGACGGCCTTTAATACGTTCATTTTGTCTCCATTTTCTTATGTTTTTGCTTGATACCAAAAACGTAAATTTAGGTATCTCCTTGTATTTAAACAGAATTTCAGGTTTCTGCCTAAAGACTTCTCTATATATCCAAATAGGTATATCAGATGCACTTTTGAGTATTTGAAGTTATATCCCAAATCTACGACAATCTCACGCTATGTATAAATATGACGCTATCGACCAAACCCTTGTAGATCAACGGGTTGCCCAATTTAGAGACCAGGTAGCCAGACGCATGAACGGCACTTTAGCCGAGGAAGAGTTCCGCCCACTGCGCTTGCAAAATGGTCTTTACCACCAACGCCATGCTTATATGCTGCGCGTTGCCATTCCTTATGGTCTATTAAGTGCAAAGCAATTGCGCACCTTAGCCCTCATTGCTGAGAAATACGACCGTGGTTATGGTCACTTCACAACACGCCAAAACATTCAATTTAACTGGATTGAGTTAGATCAAACTCCCGACATCTTGGCTGAACTTGCTAAGGTAGAGATGCACGCCATTCAAACTTCTGGCAACTGTATTCGCAACATTACGAGTGATGCCTTTGCGGGTGTTGCTGGTGATGAATATATTGATCCTCGCCCTGTTTGCGAATTACTGCGTCAATGGTCAACCTTGCATCCAGAATTCGCACACTTACCGCGCAAGTTTAAGTTTGCGATCAATGGCGCTAAAGAAGATCGCACTGTACTGCTCTGTCATGACGTGGGTATTGAACTTAAGAAGAATGCAGCTGGCGAACTCATTGCAGACATCTACGCCGGTGGCGGGATGGGTCGCACACCAATCCTCGGTTCACTGATTAAACAAGATGTGCCTTGGCAAGTACTGCCTAGCTACCTAACAGCGCTGCTGCGTGTATACAACCGCTTTGGTCGAAGAGATAACCTCTACAAAGCTCGCATCAAGATTTTGGTAAAAGCCTTAGGACCAGAAGAGTTTGCGCGCCAAGTTGAAGGTGAATGGACCCATATTAAAAATGGAGATGACAACTTCACCCAGGCTGAGTGGGATCGGGTTGCTAAGCACTTTACGAAGCCCGCCTATCAGCAACTGAGTGCGTTAAGCGAACAACAAATCGTTGCGGGCGCTCCAGAAACCGAGCGCTCCGCCTTTGCTCGTTGGCTTGAGCGCAATGTTAAACCGCATCAAGTAGCAGGCTACGCTAGTGTCATCCTATCTCTAAAGCCGCACGGCACGGTTGCACCAGGCGATGCGACTGTTGCGCAAATGAACGCCATTGCTGATTTGTCTGATCAATACAGTTTTGGTGAATTGCGGGTTACTCATGAGCAAAACTTGGTACTAGCTGATGTTGAGCAATCCAAGCTATTAGAGCTCTGGCAGGCCGCCAAGCAACAACATGTTGCACTTCCAAATATTGGTTTACTCACCGACATCATCGCTTGCCCTGGTGGTGACTTCTGCTCTTTAGCCAATGCAAAGTCTTTACCGATCGCCAAAGCGATTCAGGAACGCTTTGATAACTTAGATTACTTATTTGATCTG
>SESA01000081.1_pt1 | contig 61426 bp, 47 predicted proteins | sample 3171451 | NCBI WGS metagenome assembly SESA01 (sample SAMN06051862, study PRJNA518727) | freshwater metagenome | biome: subpolar coniferous forest; feature: holomictic lake; material: water; isolation source: holomictic Lake 227, 8 m depth | place: Canada: near Kenora, Ontario | collected...
TTTTGTTTTATGGGTTGCGGGTAGGGTAGCGGGTAAAATTGATTTTGGTCAGTTCTATTGGGAAAAGTATTTCACCACATTATCATAATAGATATCTTTTAGGGTTTCTTTGGTAAGTTCGTAATTGATTTTTGTGAAATAATTTTTTATCGGTTTCGTCCAATGCCAATTCATGCCTATACCTTCTGCATCCTCAGTAAATTTTTCGCAAAAAATTACTGATTTTGATGGAATGTTGGATGTGCCGACTAAATTGACCACCCCCTGCCGATCGGAATAGTCGAGTCTAAATGTCTTTAAAACAGACAGATACTATGGTCGGTTTAAATCGGCGCAAGGTGGTCGGATGCACCGGCTTGTCCAAACTTTTCGACAATTCAATCCGTTATTCACCCCAGGGCTCCGGGGTTACGGTCAGGGTTTCGGAACAGGCCGGGGGCATCCGGTTGATGGTGATGGATGAAGGTCCTGGTTTTTCTGATGAAGTGCTCCTGCGGAAATTCGAATTGTTTGTAACCGGAGATACCCATGTCGACAAGAACCCTGGCTTGAGCCTGCCGCTCGTAAAATTCATCATTGAGGCCCATGGCGGAAAAATAGACCTTTACAACAATCCTTCCGGTGGCGCTGTTGTTGATTTTTCTATACCTGGTGTATAAATAAAAAATTCTTCATGCGGCTTTGAATCCCTTTGCTGGTGGATAGGCCGATGATTTTGTAAATGCCATTCAGAACCTTACGATTTCGGAAGGTACAATCCGATTTCGTAATCTTTTATTTCCATATTTTTATTTCATCAAAATTAAATGATTGATATACAGGCGCATATGTAGTTGGCCTGTTTCTTGTATTCTATAGTCAGTCTGTCACCCTTAATGATTGGCCGCAATGACCGTTTTTAATTACACATTGAAGTCATGGCCTGATTTTAAATTCAGGTTTGATGAAGATAAAGAAAGAATATTTCTTGCCGATTATATCGGGAATTCGCTGGTCGTCATCAGGGCGGGTTATTTTCTTGGTATTCTTTTATTTGCCGTTTTTGGAATACTTGATATCTGGATGGTTCCGGAAACATTAAACATTGCATGGTTTATACGTTTTACAGTTGTAATCCCCATTTTGTTGTTGACCATTCTTGTCTCATTTACTGATTTTTTTAAACGATATAACCAAATTGTATTGATTGCGACCTCGGCCCTGGTGGGGTTGGGCATTGTAGCCATGATCGCCTGCGCCAAACCTACAGAATTGGGTTACAAATACTATTACAGCGGGCTGATGCTGGTTATTTTTTTGATTTATACCTTTATCCGTCTGCGGTTTTGGAACAGCATTATCGCAGCACTGATCATTACATTTGGCTATGAACTCGTTGCTGTTTTTATCCAGCGCCTGACGGACGGAGGGATGGATAGTGAAAATACGATGGTATTTATCAACAATAATTTTTTCTTTCTCTCAGCCAATATAATTGGCATGTGGGCTTCCTACTACATTGAAAAATTACAAAGGTCAAATTTTCTGCAAAACCGGGTCATCCTTGATGAAAATGTCAGAATCAAAAGCATAAGTGATATGCTGATGCACAAGAATGAGGAAGTTTTAGCCCAGTCTGCTCAGATTGAAGCACAATCAGAGGAACTGGAATACGCAAATTCCAAACTTGAAGAAAAAGTACAGGAACGCACCGAAGAACTTCAGAAGTCTAACAATGAGCTTGTGATGGCGAGGGATAAAGCACAGGCAAGCGACCGGCTTAAAACTGCTTTTATGCACAACATATCCCATGAAGTTCGTACTCCGCTCAATGGAATACTGGGATTTAGCTCACTCATTGCCAATCCTGAAATTGACGCAAATAGCAAACAAACATATCTTACCCTGCTGAAGAATTCCAGTGAACGTTTGGTAAACACCATTACCGACTACATTGATATCTCCCTTATTGCTTCGGAAAATATGGAGGTCAGCCAAAAGAGCGTGCTGTTGAATGAAGAATTATCCACCTTCGTGAGTAAATATCACACAATGTGCCTGCAAAAAGCCATTTCATTTAACTGCATCATAAACAAAGACTATGATGGGTTCAGTTTTCAAACCGATCCGGAACTGTTCAGGAAAATCATGGTTCATCTTCTTGACAACGCTGTGAAATTCACCACGGAAGGATCAGTAACATTAAGTTACTCCATTACTGATAATAAGCTGGAGATTCAGGTGAATGACACCGGCGCAGGTATTTCGGAGGAGGCACAGGAAAGAATATTTGAAAGTTTCATACAGGAGGAGGTAGCTGACACACGCGGCCACGAAGGAAGTGGTTTAGGTTTATCTGTTGTTAATGGTTTATTGAAACTGATGGGTGGTTCGATCAGGCTTGAATCCGTAAAAGGAGAAGGTTCCTCCTTCACCGTCACGATTCCGCTTGAAGGGCAGAAAAGCAAAACAACAACAGAATGCTAAGCAGATTTAACTTTATATCATGATAAACCGTTTCCTGATTTTGATAACGCTGCTTTTTGCAACCATTGCAGGGCACTCCCAGCCAAAGCCATCAGCAGCTGACAGTATAGCCCGGCTCCTGGCTTTATCACCCAAAGAGGACAGCAACAGAGTAAAACTGCTGCTGGAATATAACCGTTGTTTTTTTCCGACGGATCTTGACAGCTCTTTGAAGATATGCCAGCAGGCATTAACCATCTCGGCTAAGATCAATTTCAGTTACGGGGTTATCAAGGGATTGAACGGCATGGCTATATGTTATTGGTACAAGAATGATCCGGACCAGGCCATCCCAACTTTTCACAAGGCGCTTGCCAGGGCAATGAAGGATAACAACATCGACATGGAAACGAAAGTTCTTAGCAACCTCGGCATGTATTACAAAACACTCGGTGTTTCCGACAGCGCTGAAAAATATCAACTAATGGCTGTAAATAAAGGAAATCAGCTTCAGGACAAAAGCCAGTACGCACAAGCGGTTTCTGAGCTTGCCACAATTTATTTCACCAAGGGCGACTACATCAGAGCCATGCAAAACACCTTAGAGGCGCAAAAGATATATGAAGCCAAACACATGAACAACGAGCTGGCAAAATCTAATATCAGGCTTGGCATGATCTACTACGACCTGAACGATTTTGAAAAATCAATACGCGCTTACCGTGTGGCGCTTAAAATCAATAAACCGCTGGGCGATATCAAGATCGACCTGGCTGTTTTTCTGAACATAGGGCTTTTATATTCTATGGAAAAGGGTGATCAGGATTCGGCCCTGATTTTTCTGATGAGGGCGCTGCGTATGGCAGAGGAAAACAAGGACGAGGAAACCCGTTTAAGTGCATTGGTCAACCTCGGCAATATTGCCTGGGACCAAGACGATTTCAAGACGGCGCTGCAATATTTCACAGATGCCTATCAATCGCCTCTGATTCCTTACCGGAACATGCAGCGTGCCGCCTTGCTGGTGAACCTCGGAGGGGTTTATCTTGAATTCGGAGACCTTGCAAACGCAGAGAAATTTACAAAAAGCGGACTTATGCTGGCCCATGAGCAGAAATTTGTGACCTACGAAAAATCCGCCCGCAAAACCATGGGAGATATTGAGGCGAAAAAGGGAAATTACAAAGAGGCATTTGAATATATTGTAAGATACTCTTCCCTGCAGGACACCCTTGGAAGTGAAATGGTGAAGCATAAAGTGGCCGAAGCAGTTTTCAGGAATGAATTGAAACAAAAGGAACAAGAGAATATCCTGTTGCAAAAGAACAATGAGATCAAGCAGAAGACGATACTAATCCAGGGCTTTTACATTATCACTGCCAGCGGGATTTTGTTGCTCGTCGTACTTCTCTTGTTCGTAAACAGAAGGAACAGCCGCAGGCAGCAGGCCATGAACCAGCTCCTCGACCTTAAAAACAAAGAATTGCATGAACTCAACCTGACGAAGGACAAATTTTTCTCTATCATTTCCCACGATTTGCGCGGACCTTTCAGTGGATTTTTAGGATTGTCAAAATTATTGGCTGAAGATTTGCGAAAGTTGACGCAGGATGAGATTCAAAAGATGGCAGGGGCCTTGAGAGACTCCGCCACCAATCTCTTCAGGCTACTCGAAAACCTGCTGGAGTGGTCGCGGATGCAGCAGGACAGGATCAGATTTAATCCTGGCTCAACCCCGTTGATGCCCATGCTTGCTGAAACCATGCGCCCGGTAATGGATTCGGCAAACAAAAAGGGGATTGAGATCAGTTATCAAATCCCGGACGGTCTGGAGGTGTTTGCCGATGAACATATGCTTGCCTCAACCATCCGCAATCTAACCTTCAATGCTGTAAAATATACGCCCAAAGGTGGAAAAGTTTCTATCGCTGCAAAACTGATACCCGGCAACTCAGTTGAAATCTCAGTCAGGGACACGGGCATCGGCATGACTCCTGAAATGGTTGATGATTTATTCCGGCTCGATGTTCAGACCAACCGCCGGGGAACCGAAGACGAACCCAGCAGCGGTTTGGGATTGCTCCTTTGCAAAGACTTCGTTGAAAAGCATGGTGGGAAGATTTGGGTGGAAAGCGAAGAGGGAAAAGGAAGTGCTTTCCGTTTTACTTTACCAGCCAGCCTGCGGATACCCTCTATACTTTGAATCCCCGCGAAACAGTGTCTTCCTTCCTGAATAATTCCGCCTCGCCGAATTAAAATAGGAAAAACCGCCTATATTTGTGAATAATTACAACCTCAATCATCGCTGTTAAACATCGATATAATATTGATTTGCAATTATTTCTCTAAATTGAAAACCGCTAATTTTTATATTCCGAGAGAAATATCATTCGTGTTAACCTGCAGTACATGAAAAACACCGGTAAAAAATCCGAATCTAAAATCCTGCGTCAGAAGGCTGAATATCTGCTGAAAAAGAAATCATCAAGAATAGCTTTGCAACCTTCTGAAGTTGAGATGACGAAACTAATTCACGAGTTTGAAGTACACCAGGTTGAGCTTGAAATGCAGAACGAAGAGATCATATTTGCAAAGCAGAAGGCAGAAACCGCCGCGGAAAAGTATTCTGTATTATTCGATTTCGCCCCCTCCGGATATTTTACACTTTCCAAAGAGGGTTTGATCCTTGAGATGAACCTCTCCGGTTCAAAAATGCTGGGCAAAGAACGATCATATTTAAGAAAAAAACTGTTTGTCTTTTATCTTTCCAAGGACAGCAAACCCATTTTCAATCTTTTTTTCAAGAAGGTATTTGACAGCAAAATCAAAGAAACCTGTGAGGTAACATTGTCAACAAAAGGCACCTCCCCGATGACTGTTCATCTTACCGGCATCGCTATCGAAAATGGAGAACAATGCCTGGTGAGCATGACTGATATCACCGCGAGCATGCATATGAAGGCGCTGCATGAAAGCGAAGAAAAACTGAGAATCTCTCAACTTTATACGCGAAGCCTCATTGAAGCAAGTCCTGACCCATTGGTGACAATCAATATGGACGGGAAGATTCTTGATCTCAATCTGGCAACTGAAACTGCAACCGGATTTTTTAGAACCAACCTGATCGGGACCGACTTTTCTGATTACTTTACTGAGCCGGATAAAGCAAAAACGGGTTATCAGAGAGTGTTCAAAGATGGATATATTGTTGATTACCAGCTCACTATTCGCCATGCATCCGGTAAATTGATCGATGTATTATACAATGCAAACGTTTTCAAGGACGAGCATGGAAAAATACTGGGCGTTTTTGCTGCGGCCCGAGACATCACAAAGCTTAAGCAGGCAGAAAAAAAATTGCGTATAAGTGAAGAAACACATCGTTCTCTGTTTGAAATTTCATTACAAGGTATAGTTCATCAAGATTCCGAAGGAAAAATCGTGAATGCGAATCCTGCAGCTCAGAGAATACTCGGGTTAACGCTTGACCAAATGCAAGGCAGAACTTCTTTTCACCCAGACTGGCGTGCAATGAAAGAGGATGGTTCTGATTTTCCCGGCGAAGAACACCCGGCAATAGTGTCACTAAGAACCAGAAAAGTTATTCAAAATGTAATTATGGGAGTGTTTAACCCCATTGATGAAATAGTTCACTGGATAAAGGTTAGTGCATCTCCCTTGTTCAGTGAGGGAAAGTCTGCCCCTTATATGGTTTTCACAGTTTTTGAAGATATCACAGTTGAAGAAGAAATCAAACGTAAAAACGAACAATTGTTCCAGGTAAATGCCGAAAAAGACAAATTCTTCTCCATCATTGCCCACGATCTGCGCGGCCCTTTCAATGGATTTTTAGGATTGTCTAAAATGATGGCTGAAGATTTGCCCGCCTTAACCTTAGAACAGGTCCAAAAGATGGCATCGGGCATGAGAGACTCCGCAACAAATCTCTTCAGGCTGCTCGAAAACCTGCTGGAGTGGTCGCGTCTGCAAAGGGACATTACCCCCTTTGAGCCTGAGTCGTTCTTGCTGATGTGTATGATGACTGAAAGTATGCGCCCGGTAATGGATTCCGCAAACAAAAAGGAGATTGAGATCAGCTATGAAATCCCCGGCGATCTGGAAGTGTTTGCCGATGAAAATATGCTTGCCTCAACCCTCCGCAATCTAACCTCCAATGCTGTAAAATATACGCCCAAAGGTGGGAAAGTTACAATAACTGCAAAACTTGTACCCGGCCATTCAGTTGAAATATCAGTCAGGGACACGGGCATTGGCATGACTCCTGAAATGGTTGATGATTTATTCCGGCTCGATGTTCAAACAAACCGCAAAGGTACAGATGGTGAACCCAGCAGCGGTTTGGGATTGCTCCTTTGCAAAGACTTCGTTGAAAAGCATGGTGGGAAGATTTGGGTCGAAAGCGAGGAAGGGAAGGGAAGCACTTTCTGTTTTACGCTGCCATTTTGATAACATTTTAGGTGTGGTAGTATTTTAATGTTTAATTTTACCCTTTCATTTACGTGATGACAGGGTCTGTTTTTATAAACGCAAGGAGGGATGGAATCAATAGAAATATTGAATAAAATCAACAATATATTTGCATTGGTTCTTGAAAACCAACGGCTTACACTAACCAGGGAATCGGTGATCACCAATGTGGAGGGATGGGATTCTTTCACAAACATCAAACTGATACTGACCATGGAAAAACAGTTTCAACTGAATTTTAATACTTTTGAAATTCAGGCATGCAGGAATATCGGGGATCTCTGCGATACGATCCAGCGAAAACTGACATAAGTACAGGATAAAAACGGATTATATTTTAACCAGATCTGGATGTATTTTAATACGACTCAATATATTCTGTTCCTTCCCCTCGTCGTAATTCTATTCTACCTGACCCCATTTCGTTTCCGATGGCTGCTCCTTTTGGCGGCAAGTTATTATTTCTATGTTTGCTGGAGAGCGGAATTCATGGTTGTGATCATTTTCTCAACCATGGTGAATTATTTTTCGGCCATCCTGATCGCCCGAAACAAGCAGGACAAACGAAAGAAGAAGATCTTCCTGGTGATCGCCCTGGTCATCAACCTGGGGATGCTGATCATCCTCAAATACCTTGGATTTATCAATGATTTTTTTCACGAATTATTTAACATCACGCCGGCTCCGACTTCTCCTTTGCTATACCTGATTGCACCTGTCGGGATATCCTATTTCACCCTGCAGTCGCTTACCTATGTTTTCGACACCTATTATAATTTGCGCGAACCCGAAAAACATCCGGGGATATTTGCTTTGTATGTGGCATTTTTCCCGCTTATCCTTTCCGGTCCAATTGAACAGTCCACCCATTTGCTGCCCCAGTTCAGGGACCGGGAACGGGCGAAACTAAAATCATCAAACATCGAAGAGGGGATCAAGCTGATCATCTGGGGATATTTTCTGAAGCTGGTGGTTGCCGACCGGACTTCCATATACGTTGATTCGGTTTTTAGCAATGTGGACCGGCACGGGGGAATAACATTCATTGCCGCCATCATTTTGTACAGTTTTCAGATCTATTCCGACTTTGCGGGTTATTCGTGCATTGCCATAGGATCAGCCCGGCTGATGGGATTCGATGTGCTGCATAATTTCAACCGTCCCTATTTCTCCCAGTCTATCAGGGAATTCTGGACGCGGTGGCATATTTCCCTCTCGACCTGGTTGAGAAATTACCTTTTCAGCCCGCTTTCCTATTATTTTATGCGAAAGTTGCAAAAGGAGCGATACCTGAAATTCATCCGCCCCGAGCTGCTGACTTATGGCATTGCTACCTCCATCACCTTCCTGATGTGTGGCATCTGGCACGGGGCAAATTTCACCTTCATCATCTGGGGAATTCTTCACGGGATTTACCTGATCGTTGACCGGGCCATCAACAAAAAGGGAGGGAACAAGGTCGTGAATATCATCATCACCTATATCCTGGTGCTGTTTGCATGGATTTTCTTCCGCTCCGAAAATGTGCACCAGTCAATAACCATCATAAAAGCCATTTTAACCCACCCGGGATCACTCTACATTCCATTCGACAGCGATGTGGTTGCGCCCGTCTATGCTGTTCTGGGAATATTTATCATGCTCCTGGTCGAGGTGAAGAGGGAATTTTTCAATTCCAGCTTCTCACTGAGCGGAAATAAAAACGAGTACATCCGGATGGCCTCGTACGGTGTGATCATCTTCCTGATCCTTTACCTGGGGGTTTTTGATGCCAGCCAGTTCATGTATGTTAAATTTTAACCCGTCATGAACAGACAACTGAAAATCCTTCTCCTGAAAGCGCTGAAATTTGTGGTCATTCTGGTCATTCTTGACCTTGGTCTGGGGATGGCTGTACGAATGCTGTTTTTTACACAGAGTTCGGGTAAATTTTACCGGATGAACCGGACTTTTCATAAGGCCAAAGCCGATGTCTTTATCTTTGGAAGCAGCCGGTCAAATCACCATTATCACCCCGAAGTGCTGAATAAAGAGCTGGGTTTGACCAGTTACAATGTTGGCGCCCAGGGCCAGCAAATCCTGTTTCAAACAACCGTCCAGAAGATCATCCTGGAACGGATTCATCCGAAACTGCTTGTACTGGATGTGGCCCCCGACTGGATGTATCAATCGTCAGAAGCCAACGATAACCTGAGTGAATTGCGCCCGTTCTATTTCGGGTATCCTGATATTATCGGCCCGGTACTGTCGCTCCAGTCGCATCTTCAGAAACTGTGGCTCCACTCCATTGCCTACCAGTACAACTCCACGATTGTGCATATCATTTATTACCGTCTTAAACCGCAGCTGGATGTTGATGGTTATGTACCCTTGTTGCATTTTATGACACCACAGGATTTCGAGGAACAACGCAAAGCGGATTCGATCAGATTCATTGGCATGAAACCAAAGACTATTGACACGGTTTACGAAAACGCATTGAAGAGGTTCCTTCAGAATGCCCTTTCGCTGAAGATCAAAGTGGTCATGGTCTATTCACCTGATTACTGGGGTACAAAAACAGAGGGGAACCCCTCCGCTGAGAAAATCAGTGAAATCGGTCGTGCATTTGGCATTCCGGTGATCGATTACACCGGGGATCCCTTTTTCAGAAGTCATCCCGGTTTTTTCAATGATATCCACCATCTGAACGACGATGGAGCGAGAGAGTTTTCCAGGCAGATAGCCCTGAAATTGAAAGCCTACCTTTAGCCTTTATGTGGACGGATCCCGATGAATGCGGGTCAGTGCATATCCAATCCATGAAGCATGTAAAACAGGTGCATGAGCGACCCTGTAATTTCAGCCATGTACTCATTAACGGCCCTGACGCTTCCGGGGAGAGTGAACACCAGCGATTTGCCCATTACACCGGCCACCGATCTGCTTACCAATGCGGCGGGTTTTAAGGTTCCGTATTTCATCCTGATCATCTCCATAATTCCGGGGATCTCCTTGTCAAGCATCGGTTTAACAACATCCGGCGTAAAATCACGCGGACCGATTCCTGTTCCCCCGGTGGTGATCACCAGGTCAACAAGTTCTTCTTTGGCTTTATTCAGGAGCGTTTCCAGTTTTGAGGGATCATCGGGGATCAGGGAATAATGAACAAAGCAGTTGACGCCTCGAGAATTAAAAAACTCGCTGACCAGCTCCTGGATCCGGGCTCCGGAACGATCATCGTACTCGCCGGCAAAGGCCCTGTCGCTCAGGGTAATTACCAATACCCTGAACATTTTCGGATGAAAATCCAGATCCATTCCCGCTTTCAGGATCCCCGGGCTGAGTACCCGGCAGAAAATTCCCTCTTTGGGCATCACGCAAGTACCAACCTCTTTGAAAATGGCACAACTTGTTCCGTGGCACTCCTTGCCAATCTGCGTTACTTCCAGTTCGATCTCGCCAGAGGTAAAACGGTCAAGCGGGTGGGCCGACCATAAATTCATGCCGGTGGTGGTCAGGTTTTCAGCAAATTCCCCAAAAGCAACTTTTCTTTTTGCATCCGTTTCAAATTTTTCGATACTCTCCGTTCCAAGAAGGCTCACCTGCCTGTTCCAGTGCCCGGCATGGGCATCGTCCATGATTCCATTGTTTGTCAGCGTGATCTGCTCAACCGGTTTTTTGATGGTGCCCTTCTGGTCAGAGGTGTTGACTGAGATTATTTTTATCTGTTGCATTTCTATGTTTTTTTCTCCGGCAGAAATTCTATTCAATGTTTTCCTTTGTCTTCGAGATCAAACGAGTCTCCCCGATAACCATGGTTTTATCAACGGCCTTACACATGTCGTAAATGGTCAGCAGGGCGACGGAAACAGCGGTGAGCGCTTCCATTTCGATGCCGGTCTGCCCATGGCAGCGGGCTGTACTTTCAACTTTAACGCCGGTGCTATCCAACGTTGCTTTCACATCAAGTTTGGTGATTTGCAGCGGATGACAAAGCGGGATTAATTCACTGGTCCGTTTTCCTCCCTGGATCCCGGCAATTTCAGCGATGGTGAGCACATCTCCTTTTTTCATTTTATTTTCCCTGATGAGCTTCAGGGTTTCCGGACCAAGGTTGATGTGGCCACAGGCTGCTGCCGTGCGCTGTTGCATGGGTTTGGATCCGACATCCACCATGTTCGCCTTTCCGGATTCATCTACATGACTCAGGATTTGTTTTTTACGATCAGCCATAGTTATCCTAAAGATTACAATTATTCAGGGTTTAACCTCCGATATTATGAAAACCCCCGTTAACATTGATACTTCCTTTTTCAGGTTTCAGCTCTACTGCCTTTTCGAGCGCTTCACGGATACCCAGTTCACGGACGCTGAACCCGACGTTGCTGAAGAGGCAGGGCCTGATCATGCCATTGGCGGTGATCCTGAGACGGTTGCAATTCGCGCAGTCTCCGCCATGGCCATTTTCAACGATGGTGAAGCACCCATCGGCCAGGCTCATTTCATGGATGTACCGCGCTTCGAGCCCGTTTTCCCGGCAATATTCCCGCACGGCCTGTGCATCGGGCTCATCCGAGGAATTGCGAACCACACAGTTGATTTTCACCGGGATGAGTCCAGCCAGCTTTGCTGCTTCGATTCCTTCGAAAACCTTCTGAATATCTCCACCCCTTGTGATGATCTTGTACTTTTCGGGATCCAGGGTATCCAGGCTGATGTTGATGCGGTGGAGCCCTGCATCGGCCAGTTTGCGTGCAAATTCCGATAGGAGAATCCCGTTTGTCGTAAGGCCAAAATCACTGATCCCGGGAATGACCGCAATTTTTTCAACCAGCGACAGGACCCCTTTGCGAACCAATGGCTCTCCGCCTGTAATCCGCACTTTGGCAATGCCCATTGTAACGGCCGTGCGGATCACCTCTTCGATCTCTTCAAAACTCAGGATATCCTTATGCTCCATGAGCCTGACCCCTTCGGCCGGCATGCAATAGGTGCAGCGGAGGTTGCAACGGTCGGTTATGGAGACACGCAGGTAAGTGATCCGTCGGTTAAAGCGGTCGTACATGAACCTGTTCTCCCTTTTTGATGGTGGTTGTCCCGATTTCCAGGATCATAATTCCGTTTGCAACGGAATAGGCATTGATGTGGGCTGATCCATGATATTCAACCGGGAATGCAGCTTCGTTTCTGATAATCACCGGGATCATGGACTTCCTTCCTGATTTCCGCCGTGAATAGTCGGTTCCGATGGGAAGCGTCAGGGTGACAGGATCCACGGAACAACCCATCATCCGGAGCAGGAAAGGTTTCACCATCATCTCAAACAGCACATAGGAAGATACCGGGTTACCTGGTAATCCAAAGATGAAGGTTTTGTTGCGACGGCCAAAAACGGTAGGTTTGCCAGGTTGAATGGCAATGCTTTTAAACAGAATCTCCACCCCGGCCTCCTGCATGACCGCCGGGACAAAATCGAAGTCACCCATCGAAACGCCGCCGGTAAGCAGGACCACGTCATTTTCATCAAGGGCCAGGTCTATGGTTTTCCTCATCCCGGGCCCGTTGTCCCCGACGATTCCGTAATAGGAGGGCCGGGCTGGCAATGCCTTCACCTGGGCTTCAAGCTGCCAGGCGTTTGAATTCCTTATCTGGGCGGGTCCGGGTGTGATTCCAGGCTCAACCAGTTCATCGCCGGTGGAGATGATTCCCACCCGGGGCTGCTTTGCCACAAGGGGATTCACAGCGCCCACCCCGGCAAGGACTGCAATGTGCGCCGGTGTGACCTGCATTCCTTTCTGAAGTACCCGGTCGCCCATCTTGATATCTTCTGCACGGTAGCAGATGTTCTTTACGATCTGTTTCCGGCTGATCCTTACCCGTGATTCGCCGATCTGTTCTGTATCCTCAACCATGATAACACAATCGGCCCCGGGGGGAATCATGGCCCCTGTCATTATTTTTGAACACCGGCCCCGGCTGACGATATTTTTCGGAACTGATCCGGCTGCAATGGTTTCTGAGATGTCTAGTTCAACAACATTTTGCACTCCGGCTACAGGCTCCGGAAAGTCCGAAATCATGCAGGCATATCCGTCTACCGCCGATTTGTCAAAAGGAGGCATGTCTGAATCTGAAAAAATATCCTCTGCGAGAATCCGCCCCAAAGAATCAGAGAGGGAAACACGTTCAGAGGCAGGATGCATTTCCTGCGACAAGACTGTTTTTAAGGCATCCTCGAATAAAATCATGTTGATTTACGATGTACGATGTACGATTTACGATTTTACTTATTCAGTTCCTCCAGGAATTTTTGGAAACCTTGCTGGATGTGATTGTCCACGTTTTGGTGAAATGTGTCGAAGGCCCTGACCAGGCGTTTGCCCTCCTCTGTCAGCGTGGTATGTCCACCGTCGGTTCCGCCGCGTTGCTTTTCAAGAAGGGGAAAGCCGAAAAATTTTTCAATTTTTTTCAGGTTGCCCCACGTGCGCCGGTAGGTGTAGCCCAATTCATCGCAGGCCGCCTTCATTGATCCCTTTTCTTCGATCAACTTGAGCATCTGCCATTTGCCATCACCCATGATTCCACTCTCCTTCACATCTGACATCCAGATTTTATAATGGAGGTGAATGTCCGATAACCTGTTGCTGAATTTTGTTTCCATGATGATCAATTGATATACAAAATTAGGGATTTTGGATATGCCGGAATTGACATGTCCAAAATAAATATATTACCGTCCAGCTGGCAGGTCAGGCTATTTTTCATTGCTGTAGGCTTCGATCACCCTGCTCACCAGCTTATGGCGAATGATATCTGATTTGTCAAGGTATACGAAGTCAATGCCGGGAATGTTCTTCAGGATCTCCTGTGAATGGATCAGTCCGCTCACCTGGTTCCTGGGGAGATCAATTTGGGTGACATCACCGGTGACGATGAATTTTGCTGAAACCCCCATCCTGGTGAGGAACATCTTAAGCTGGCTGGGGGTTGTGTTCTGGGCTTCGTCGAGAATGGCAAAAGCGTTGTTCAGTGTGCGGCCGCGCATGAATGCAAGCGGCGCGATTTCGATCACCCTGTCTTCGATATATTGGAGGAGTTTTTGGGTCGGCAGCATGTCGCCAAGCGCATCGTAAAGAGGCTGCATGTAAGGGTCGAGTTTTTCCTTCAGGTCGCCCGGAAGGAATCCCAGGTTTTCGCCGGCTTCCACGGCAGGCCGCGTCAGGATGATCCGCTGAATTTCTTTGTTTTTCAGGGCCCTGACGGCAAGGGCTACGGCGGTATAGGTCTTTCCGGTACCGGCCGGGCCGATGGCAAAGATCAGATCATTTTTCCTGCTACTCTCGACGAGTTTTAACTGGTTGGTTGTCCTGGCGCGGATCAGCATGCCATTTTTACCGTGAACAAGGACATCCGGCTGAACTTCGGGAGAGGTCTGGGTGCCATTTGAATCGACCCCGAGCAGGAGGGTGATGTCAGCTTTGGTTAACCGGCCAAATTTCTCAAAATGAAGGATCAGCGTGTTGAATTTCGCTTCAAAATCGACAAGGTCTGTCTCCTCCCCGTAAGCTTTGATATAATTGTCACGGGAAACGATTTTCAGTTTGGGAAAAAAATTCCGCACCACCTCCAGATTTTGATCATTTGCCCCGAAAATGTCAAGCGGGTGAATGGTTTCAATGTTTATTGTTATTTCACTCATGAATTATTTGTACCTTTGAATACGCAAAAGTACGAATAAATCCATGGCTATCATCACGCTTACCAGCGACTGGGGAGTTAAAGACCATTACGCGGGTGCTGTCAAAGGCGCTATCCTGCGGCAGTTACCCGGGGCCAACATTGTAGATATATCCCATCAGATTCCTGCTTTTGATCTGAATCAGGCTGCATTTATTGTACGAAACTTTTACAGGAATTTTCCCGAGGGAACCATTCACATCCTGGCGATTAATACCGAGGCGGCCATAGAAACACCCCATACCCTGGTTTACCATCACGGATATTATTTTATCGGGGCCGATAACGGGATTTTTTCCCTGCTGTTCGATGATAAACCTTCCAAAATCATCGAGCTGGATGTCATTCAGGATTCGGATTATTTCACCTTTCCGACCCGCGATGTGTTTGTAAAAGTTGCCTGTCACATTGCCAATGGAAATCCCATCGAAGCGCTTGGTCATCCCAAGGACAAGGTTCTGCAGAAGATGGCGTTCCAGCCTGTAATTCAGGGAGATATGATCAAGGGTAAGGTTATCTATGTTGATAATTATGAAAATGTCTTTGTCAACATCACCGAAACCCTTTTTAATTCGATTGTCAAGCATCAAAAATTCGCCATTACATTCCGAACCGCGAACTACAGCATCAGCGAAATCAGTAAATCATACAAAGATGTGAACCAGGGAGTTATGCTAGCCCTGTTTTCCAGCAGCGGGTATCTCGAAATTGCCATCCGCGAAGGTAAGGCCAGCAGTTTGCTCGGACTGAAGATGGACCAGCTGGTGACGGTGGAAATATTGTGATAATGACGAATTACGAATTACGAGTGACGAATGACGAGTGACGAATGACCAATGCCTAATGCCTAATGCCTAATGCCTAATGCCTAATGGCTAGTGGCTAATGCCTAATTACAATGGAAAAATCAAAAAACATAGCGCTTGTAGGACACGATAACCGTAAGAAGGATCTCGTGGAGTGGGTGGAATTTAATTACAAAACCCTGCTTGGACATCATCTGATCTGTACAGGCACCACGGGGAAACTGGTTGAGGAAACGATCCTGAACAAACTGGAGGAGGAGGAGAAGATCACCTTTGACATAGTAAAACTGAAATCGGGCCCGCTTGGTGGCGACCAGCAACTGGGCGCCATGATCGCAGAAGGGAAGATCGACCTGCTCATCTTTTTCTGGGATCCCATGCAGCCGCAGCCGCACGATGTAGACGTCAAGGCACTTTTGCGGATTACCGTGGTTTATAACATTCCGACGGCCTGCAATCGTTCTACGGCCGATTTCATGATTTCATCCCACCTGCTGAAGGAACCCTACGAGCCACGCCTGGTTGATTACTCGGGCTATGTTGCCAGGCCGATCCCCGGAAATGTTCCTGATTGATGCAATTTGGTGCGTGAAAAATGCTAATTTTGCACGCCTTTAACAAATGCATTTATGTTCACCCTGTTTATTAAAGAGATCAACGGTTTTTTAAACGCGCTCATCGGGTATATCGTGATGATCGTTTTTCTTTTGATCACCGGTCTTTTCCTGTGGGTTTTCAAGATGGAATTCAATGTGCTCGATTTTGGTTTTGCGGGGCTCGACGGGCTGTTCATCCTGGCTCCCTTTGTCTTTCTTTTTCTTATCCCGGCCATCACCATGCGTTCGTTTGCCGATGAGAAAAAAAGCGGGACCATCGAATTACTCATGACCCAGCCGCTCACCGATGTGCAGGTGATCCTGGCAAAATATTTTGCCGGGGTTGTTTTGGTCATCATTTCCCTTTTACCGACCCTGATATACTATTTTTCGGTCTACCGTTTGGGCCTCCCTCCGGGAAACCTTGATTCGGGGAGCATCTGGGGTTCCTACATCGGTCTGTTTTTTCTCGGAGCCAGTTTCGTATCCATTGGCATTTTTGCCTCCTCTCTCACCGACAACCAGATCGTATCATTTATCCTTGCAGTTTTTATCAGTTTCCTGCTTTATATGGGTTTCGAATTGGTATATACCTTTGTTGTTTCAGGAAAAGCCGGACTGATTATTGAATCCCTCGGGCTGAACGCCCATTATACCTCAATGAGCCGTGGAGTGGTCGATACCCGCGATCTGATCTATTTCGCCAGTGTGACCGTCATCTTCATCCTGCTGACAAAATTATCGCTGGAAAGCAGGAAGTGGTAAACAACGGAGGTTTTTAATATGAAAGTTACAGATAGCGGAAAAAAGCAAATGGCTGATCAGAAGAAAAATATCAAATGGGGGAACATCACCTGGCTCATCCTTAGTGTTGCGATCATCATCCTGCTTAACATCATCTCTGCCTTTGTTTTCACACGATTCGATCTTACAGCAGAGAAGCGGTATTCCCTTGCCCCGGCCACTAAAAAACTACTGAAGAAATTGGATGATGTTGTGTTTTTCAAGGTGTACCTGATGGGAGATCTTCCGCCGGGATTTCAACGGCTTTCAAATGAGACCAGGGAGATGCTCGATGAATTCAGGGCCTACAGCAACAACATCCAGTATGAATTTGTCAATCCCTCGGACAACCCCAATGCAAAGGATCGGAATGAAGCCTATCGCCTGCTTGTTGAGCGCGGATTGCAACCAACCGATCTCCGGGTTAACAAGAAGGGAACCTCTTCCCAGCTTATCATTTTCCCGGGTGCGATGGCCTCCTACCATGGAAAGGAAATCCCGGTTCAACTGCTCATGGCACAGTTGCAGCAGGATAATAACAAGGTGCTGAACAACTCCATCCAATCGCTGGAGTACAACCTCGCGAGTGCCATCAAGATCCTGACCACTTCGATCAAACCCAGGATTGCCTTCATTGACGGACAGGGGGAACTTGACAACACCGAGACCTACGACCTGCAGAACGCCCTGTCGGAGTTCTACAACGTTGACCGCGTGGTCCTTCATAATAAAATCAACAGTCTCGCGCTCCGGCTTAAGACCGATTCGACACACGATATCCTGATCAATAAATACCGTGCAATCATCATTGCCAAGCCTACAAAGCCTTTCGACGAAAGGGATAAATTTCTGATTGACCAGTTCATCATGCGTGGCGGAAGGGTATTGTGGCTCATTGATCCTGTTTTCGCAAGCATGGACAGTTTGCAGAAATACAATACCACCATGGGGATCCCGAATGATATCAACCTGGAGGACATCCTGTTCAATTACGGGGTTCGTCTGAATGTGAATTTAGTGCAGGATCTCAATGCTTTGCCAATACCGGTTAAAACAGGCCAGCTGGGGAACCAGCCGCAATTCGATTACTTTAAATGGTATTTTTTCCCGGTTCTGATCCCGACCATCAATCATCCGGTCGTGAATGGGCTGAATGCTATCAAAACCGAATTCCTCAGTACCCTCGACACAGTATCGGCGCCAGGAGTCAGGAAGACCTTTTTGCTGGAAACCTCGCCCTATTCACGTACCATCAACGTACCTGCGCTGATTGACCTGGAAATCCTGAGGCAGCAACCGGATGAACGGATGTTCAGGAGCGGTCCGCTGCCGGTAGCTGTTTTGCTTGAAGGTGAGTTCATATCCTCTTTTCAATACCGGATTCCCCCTGAACTGGCTGACAATCCTTCCCTCGGATTTCGTGTAAAGAGCAAGCCCACCAAGATGATCATCCTGGCCGACGGAGATATCGCCAAAAACCAGTTCCAATTCTCACAGGGTTATGTTCTGCCCCTCGGCTATGACCAGTATACGAAACAGACATTTGGGAATAAAGACCTGATGCTGAATGTGGTAAATTATTTGTGCGATGATTCCGGTCTGATATCGGTACGTTCGCGTGAGTTGAAACTCAGAATGCTTGATAACTCTAAAGTTGAAAGCCATCGTCTCTACTGGCAACTGCTCAACATCCTGCTTCCCGTTTTTGTGATCATCCTTTTCGGGATTGGGAAATACCGTTTCCGTAAATATACCTATGCACGCCCCGTGCGAAAGCATCAACCATGAAAAAAAACAAATCCATATTGATTGCATGCATTGTCCTGGCGCTGATCGCACTGATGCTGTGGCTTACCCAATCAAGGACTACCTTCAGGCGTTCGCTGAGTGATTTTTCGCTTGATGATTCGTCGAATGTAACCATGATTTACATGTCGGATAAAAACAACAACTCTGTGAAACTGATCAAGCTTGCTCCCGGTCGGTGGACAGTAAATGATAAATATCCGGCGCAGAAACAGAATGTTGAATTACTGCTGAACACCATGGTTGCAATCCAGGTACAGCAGCCAGTTGCCAACGCAGCGCACGACAACATCGTAAAGGAGCTTGCAGTCAACGCTGTTAAGGTTGAGATTTACCAGTATGTTTACCGGATCGATCTGTTTGGGGTCATCCATTGGTTCCCGCATGAAAAACTTACAAAAGTTTATTACGTGGGAGGGGCAACCCAAAGCAATGAATCCAGCTTTATGCTGATGGAGAATTCATCGGAACCCTTCATGATCTTTTTACCCGGATTCCGGGGATTCGTTTCACCAAGGTACAGCCCCTTCGAAAAATACTGGAGAGATTACAACGTATTCAGGACAACCATTCCTGAGATTGCCACCGTCAGGGTGGAGGTTCCCGAGACCCCCGATTATTCGTTCGAAGTAAGGAACAACGGGAAAAACCGCTTCTCCCTGGTCTCCCTTTCCGACAACAAGGAGATCCCTGATTATGACACCCTGAAACTGCTGAATTTTTTATCCGGATTCAGGAACCTGAGTTTTGAAACCCTGCTCAACGAGATGGACAAGGTGCGTAAAGACTCCATCCTTGCCTCCCGGCCATTCATTATCATCACGGTTACCGATACTTCGGGTGTGACCAAAGCAATGAAAACCTACCGCAAAAAGAGTACGGATGGAGAGACTGATCAGCAAGGCCGACCGGTTCCGTATGATCTTGACAGGTTGTATGCCCTGGTGAATGACGGAAAGGATTTTACACTCATCCAGTATTTTAGTTTCGATAAGGTGCTGCGACCCAAACCTTTTTTTCTCAAGGAAAAATATCTGAAAAGGTAAACTCCATCGGAAGATAACCTTCCCGTTAGTATGAAAAAAGAAGTCTTGAAATATCTTGCCGGACGCCTGATCCCTGCCCTGGTCAGCCTTGCACTCATCGTACTGGCGATCAGGTATCTTGGGCCTGTTGAATACGGCAGATATTCACTGCTTCTTTATATGGCCTTGCTGGTCATAACCCTGGATTTTCACTGGGTCCAGGTAAGCATACTCCGGTTCCTTGGCGGGATGCCCCGTGAAACCAATGTGGTGATGAGCCGTTTTTTCGATCTCACTACATTAAATGCCCTGTTTTCAACAATCATCGTCATCCTCATCGGGTTGTTTTATTTTCACCTGGGACTGGTGGAGGTAGTGCTCGTGGCACTTTTCACCTTTCTGACTCATTTTTATCTTTTTCACCAGGCGATCCTGGAGGCCTATCACTGTTCAGTTCGCACGGCCATCCTTGAAGGAACGGACCAGGTACTTGTCCTGATCGCCCTGCTGGCAGGCCTGTTCTTTTTCGAACTGAGGACCTTTACGCTCATTTTTGGTTCACTGGTTTTTGGTTTGGCCGGTGTTCTGTTTCTCCGGGTGCTCATCCGGGTGAGGGGCTTGCTAACCATTGACCTGAAACATCTTTACTGGGATTCTCGTTTTTCGGGCAAGGTAATTGAATTTGGTTATGGAATTGCCTTGTGGCTTTTCTTCTCACACCTTTTAATGGCCGCAGACCGTTTTATTATCATGGAGTATTTCGGTTACCATGATGCGGGGATGTATGCGGGATTAAAAGACCTCCTGTTCAAACTGGTGACATTTGCAAGTTTTCCTATTTACATATCGTATCAATCTAAAATCTCCGATCAGTGGAATGCCCATCACCAGTCGGAAGCCTGGAAAACGATCAAGGAGGCCATCAGTTTTGAGATACTTATTTTTATCATCGTATTTATCGTTTTCATGGTGGTCAAACCCATGCTGTTTGATAACCTTCTGAAAATTCCAGAGTTGAATTTCTGGCTGATCTATCTGCCGGTACTGATGGCTTCATTTTTATGGCAGGTGGCGTTGCTTTTCCAGCGATTCCTGGAACTGGTGTTCAAGTCATCCAGGATATTGATTGCCATGGGTGTATGTGTGATCCTGAATATTGTGTTAAATCTTATTTTTGTCCCGCGACATGGACTTGTGGCTTCAAGTATTATTCTTTTGCTCACCTCTTTGCTTTATGCGGGATTTATGGTTTTGGTCGCCTTAATTTCAAGTAAAAAACTGCAGGCCGGATGAACAATTCCACTAAACGGATTCATGACCAGATCTTTTGGTATTCATCCATTGCCATCGCTTTCTTTCTTCCTGTTTTTGGTAGAGTGGTGCCTCCCGTTATTGGGATCATGTTTTTGAATTGGTTGATAGACGGGCGTTTTATCAGAAATTTCACACATCTCTTCAGTGAAAAACAGCGGGGTTGGACTTTTAGTTTCGCCTCCTTTTATCTTCTTTACCTGGCCGGGCTCCTTTATACCACGAATTTTGACTACGGATGGTTTGACCTGGAGGTGAAATTATCCCTTTTTGTCTTTCCTTTGATCTTCGCCACCAACGGCTGGCCTTTGTTTTCGGAACGACAAACAAGGTATATCCTTTGGGCTTTCGCAGCCGGATGTGCTGTTGGAACCATCATACTTCTGGGACATGCATGGATGAATAAATTTTCATTCGGGATTTCCAACTCCTTTTCCTATATGAAGCTGGCCTGGTTTTTTCATACCAGTTATTTGTCAATGTATTACAATTTTGCCGTTGCCTTTTTGATCCTGATGCTTGTCACCGGCAAAAACATGAAATCCTGGAGGCCCGGGGCGGTCCTGGCTGTTGCGCTGTTCCTGGTTCACATGATATTTTTACTTGCCTCCAAAGCCGGGATCATCATCCTGGGCATCAATACAGTATTATTGGCAGGATATGCCTTGATCCGGTTGAAGAGGTTAAGGCTGGCAGGGGTTATCGTTGCTGCAGCCATTGTCGTCTTTGGCATCGAATACTTTATCACACCCGAAGCTTTCTCCCGGATGGCAAAGGCGGAGGAGGTTGTAACGAACAAGGCAGGACTGAGGATACATGCCGAAAGCAATGCCGACCGGATGGCCGTTTGGTTCACAGCCCGGGAAATTATAAAAAACAACCTGATCTTCGGTGTGGGGACAGGCGATGTGAAGGATGCCCTGATGGCGGGTTACCGCAAGCACAACTTCATCCCGGCCCTCGAACATAAATTCAATGCACACAGCCAGTACCTTCAGACCTTTATCACCCTGGGGCTGGTCGGATTTCTGCTGTTGCTGGCCACACTTGTTTTCCCTGCCGTCAGGGCCTTGCGCATGAAGCAGGATCTCTACCTCATCTTCCTGGTGATATTTTCGCTGAACATCCTTTTTGAATCCATGCTGGAGATTCAACAGGGGGTGATATTTTATGCCTTTTTCAACATGATCCTTTTTACATCGGGAAGAGGCGGTATTCCTGAACCGGCACCCTGCAGGAAAATTTCTTCCATCTGAGAACCAAATATTCCTGATAAAAAAAAACGGGGCCCGATAAACCGGGACCCCGTCTGAATCAATAGAACTGGTCAGTTCAAATTAAACAAGACCTTGTGCCATCATGGCGTCGGCAACTTTTACAAAGCCGCCGATATTTGCGCCTTTTACGTAGTTGATGAATCCATCGGGCTCAGTGCCGTACTTCACACAATTTTTATGAATGTTGATCATGATGTTGTGAAGCTTGCTGTCGACCTCTTCACGTGACCATGACATACGCATGGAGTTCTGTGACATTTCGAGGCCGGAGGTAGCAACACCACCTGCATTGGCAGCTTTGCCAGGACCATAAAGGATCTTCTTTTCGAGATACACTTCGATGGCTTCGGGTGTTGATGGCATATTGGCGCCTTCAGACACGCAGAAACAACCATTGGCCATAAGTGCTTTTGCATCGTTCGCATCAATTTCATTCTGGGTGGCGCTTGGCAGGGCAATATCGCATTTTACCTCCCATGGGCGTTTTCCGGCGATGAAGGTAGCTTCGGAATATTTATCGCAATATTCCTTGATACGGCCACGCTTTACATTCTTCAGTTGCATGACGAATGCCAGTTTGTCGGCATCGATGCCCTTGGGATCGTAAATGTAACCTTCGGAATCGGATAAGGTAACAACCTTGCCGCCAAGTAGGGTAGCCTTCTGTGTTGCATATTGTGCAACGTTTCCTGAACCGGAAACACAAACGATTTTGCCTTTGAAGTCAAGACCGCGGGTCTTGAGCATTTCTTCAGCAAAATAGACCTGGCCATAACCTGTTGCTTCCGGACGGATCAGTGATCCACCCCACTCAAGTCCTTTACCGGTAAGAACTCCGGTGAACTCATTGCGGAGGCGCTTGTACTGTCCGAACATAAAGCCGATTTCGCGGCCGCCAACACCGATATCACCGGCAGGAACGTCAGTATCCGGACCGATATGGCGTTGTAATTCTGTCATCAGACTCTGGCAGAAACGCATGACTTCGTTGTCGCTCTTTCCCTTGGGATCGAAATCGCTGCCGCCTTTTCCACCGCCCATGGGCAATGTGGTCAGACTGTTTTTCAATACCTGCTCGAAAGCAAGGAATTTCAAAATGCCGAGGTTAACGGTCGGGTGAAAACGCATACCACCTTTATAAGGTCCGATTGCGCTGTTCATTTCAATACGGAAACCCCTGTTGATCTGGATTTCGCCTTTGTCATCCAGCCAGGGAATGCGGAAAATGATGGTACGTTCTGCTTCTGCCATCCGTTCCATGATTTTTGCTTGCTTGTACTTGGGATTTTCTTCAATGAAAGGAATCAAAGATTCTGCAACTTCCATTACAGCCTGATGAAATTCTTTTTCTCCCGGATTTTTGGCAATTACCTTTGCCATGAATTCGTCGAGCAACTTTTTTAACATGTCCTTGTTCATAGTAGAAAGTTTAAATTAATGTTTAATGTAGTATTAAAATATTGTGTGAAATATTTCACAATATTATGAATTATTTTGACAGTAAAAATACAAACCACTAAGTTTTTTTTGTTAAATATTTCTGATTCAATTAAATAAGAAATGTACGTATGGTTTATACGTAAAATACTTAAGACCCTGTAAGGCGGTTACTTAATGATTAAATGCTCTTTGTATTCAATTTGGGCCTGATAAATTATGTATGACAGGAATCACCAATTTATCTTTATCTTAGCGTTATCGTTTGAAATCAAAATCTATGAGATCATACATTCTTCTGGTATTGTTCCTTCCTGTATTTTTTGAAATCAGCTCTTCGGCACAGCAAATCGACAGCCTGCAGAATATAGTCATCCAGGTAACTTTTGCTTCGCCCCCCTCAACATTCTCTGTCACGAAAGCTCCGTTGCGTTATAATAAGTCATTTGCGTACAGTTTTCAGATCGACGATGGCGGGAAGGATATTTATTCACACGGCTATCCCTTTTTTGAAGGAGGAACGGTTGCCGGTACGACTTTCCCGGGGCTGAAATTCACCGATGGATGTGGAAATGATCTCAATTTTAAAATGAGCACCTCGCTGTTTTCGTTTAGTACCTATGGAGGTAATGAGACGGATATGCATGATCCAAACGGCGGATATGCGTTGCTAAACGTTACATGGCCTGAAGTAAATGAACTGTACCAGCATAACTGGGGTGTTTCGAATCACGGTCTTACCTCCTCCTCTTCGGGCAATTTGTCCTACGATGTTGCACGCAATCACAGTTATGTAAAACTCAAGACGCAATCGGCCACAAGCGGCGGTATATCTTTGAGCATTTTTGTAAATCCCAACGGTGCTGAGGCCTATACCCCGGTCGCGTTTGCTCAGGGATCGCTGGTATGTTACAGGGAAGGATATACTCTTGGTGATCCAAGCCTTAACGTTACTTCAAACTGGAATCACAACCAGATCATGATGGGACGCCGGGGAGTCGGCAACAGCAGCAACTATGTGTTGTCACTTGTGAATGCCATGGCAGCGGCAAGTACGGGCACTGCCCGGCACTGGGGTGTTCATTTTACACATGCGGTGAACAATGCAAACTATGGATATGATTTTTCCACCTTTCAGTCGGTCATGAACAATGTGGCAAATACGTACGGTAAAAACGGGCTGGATAATATCTGGATGGCAACGGAGGAGGAGGTTCTCGATTACCTGCTGATCAAGGATGCCATCACAGTGAATACCCAGTTAACAGGTTCCGTATTGAAAATAACCTATTCAGGCCCCATCCCTTCATCCTACCGCTTTTATAACAATTCGCTGTTGGTCAGTGCTGACCAGTCCATCGTTTCAATTACAGCGACGGGCGTTGCCGGGAAAACCTACAATGGAATTGGAACACATAACTCGCTGATCAACCTCAACTAGAATGGTCATTATGTGATCCCTCCCGAAGTGCCGGCCGAAACCTGGGTTACCACGGCCGAAACCACCCAAAGCCAGTTCGATGCCAAAGTTGCCATGGATTATGTGCTTATGGTGCCGCCAGGGGCAGCGCAACAGGCATTCCGCCTGAGGCTGTGCACAATTCCGGGAGTTACGATGCCTGCCGATTTTTGCAACATGCGCAATGCCCCAATCACATCGATTCCCGCGGTGAATGCCTGTCCCGGGAATCAGATTTTCATCCCGGTGCTGGTAAACGGTTTTTCCAATATCACCTCCGCTTCACTCCGCATTGAATATGATCCGGCACTCATTACTTTTGTTTCAGGTTCTGCTGCCAAACCTGCGGTCCTGCCGGGTATGCAGATAACCGCTTCACCGGTAGGCGGAGGATCGGCTTTGAACAAGATCATGATCCAGTGGTCCAATGCTGCCCCAAAATCGCTTTCAGCAAGCGATACCCTGGCCAAACTGGTTTTTACCAATGTGTTGAATTCCGTCCCGCTCACCTTCAATACGACCTCGGGAAATTCGTCCGACTGTGAATATAAAGATGAAAGTGGCAACGTGATGATCGATTTTCCTGCGTCAACCTATTACCTGGGCGGACAGGTTAATTTTACAGGATTACCTGCTCCCAATGCCATTACAGGTCCTTCATCCGTTTGCCAGGGAACAACAGGCCATGTTTATACCGTCCCGGCGATTACAGGTGCAACCGGTTATATATGGACATACCCTGCCGGATTTTCTCCAACTTCGGGGCAGAACACCAATTCAATTACCCTGGAGGCATCGGCAACCGCAGTTTCAGGGATTCTCACTGTCAGGGGCGTCAATGCCTGCAGCAACAATCCTGTTTCACCCTCCTTTCAGGTATCGGTGAAAACCAGGCCAACCCCCACCATCACCGGAAGCAGTACATTTTGCGCTGGCGTCACCAATGTTCCTTATTCTACCGAGAGCGGGATGTCCAACTACGTATGGACCGTTTCAGCCGGGGGCTCCATCACTTCAGGCGGCACAACGAATTCAATACTTGTTTCGTGGAATATGCCTGGTACCCAGTTTGTCAGTGTTTCATACACCGGGGCCAACGGGTGTGTTGCAACAACCCCGACTGTGAAAACGGTTACGGTTAATCCACTCCCAATCCCAACAATTTCGGGCACCGCCGCAGGATGTTTGAATTCTACCTCGATTTTTTCGACAGAGAATGGCATGACGGCATACAACTGGACCGTCACGCCGGGATGTACGATCATTTCGGGAAATAATACTTCAATGGTGACTGTAAGCTGGACCAATACAGGCCCGCAAACAATTACAGTTAATTATCAGAATTCAAACGGATGCACGGCATCGAATCCAGCGGTCAAAATTATAACCGTGGTGGTTCCGCCGGTACCCGGCATTAATGGAGCGGGCTCAGCCTGCATCGGCGCTGTCAGCCAGGTTTATACAACCGAAACGGGAATGTCGGCCTACACCTGGAATATTTCAAGCGGGGGATTCATAACGTCCGGTGCCGGGACCAATGCCATCATGGTGACCTGGAATGCCATCGGAAATCAGACCGTGAGCGTAAACTATATCAATCCTTCGGGATGTACCGCAACAAACCCAACCATCAAAAATGTGGTGGTAAATCCGTTGCCGGTTCCTGCTGTTGCCGGTTACGATACGGTATGCGTCAATCAGCTTTCATGGTATCTGACCGAGGCAGGCATGACCGGCTACCAGTGGACAGTAGGGAATGGCGGAACCATCATTTCCGGAGCAGGCACCAACTTCATCCAGGTTTCATGGAGCACTGTCGGAACAAAGGTGATCACCGTACATTACACCGATCCGAATGGTTGTGCTTCAGCAGTGCCCGGCTTGAAAAATGTTTTTGTGAGGTTGCTGAACCCTACCATAACAGGTGTATCAACCGTTTGCGCCGGCACTGCCGGAGTTGTTTATACAACCCAGACCGGGATGTCAACTTATTCGTGGACAGTTACATCAGGGGGAGTTATCACCTCCGGCGCCGGAACCAACAGCATTCATGTTACCTGGAACACGCCCGGCGCCCAGTCCATTTCGGTGAACTATTCGAACAGCTTCGGATGTTCCGCCCCGGCTCCCGGCACATTGGCGGTGACTGTCAATGTACTCCCGTTGCCTTCGGTTTCTGGAAATACAGTGGCATGCAACACCCCGGAACCGTATACCTATATAACTCAATCGGGGATGATTTCGTATACCTGGAGTGTTACATCAGGAGGGGTCATCGCAAGCGGACAGGGCACCAGTGAAATTCAGGTAAACTGGACAACAGCAGGGGTCCATACAGTCATCGTTAATTGCACCTCTTCCAATGGTTGTGCTTCAGCCATTCCGGGGACGCTTAATGTCACCGTCAGCGCTGCCCCTGGTGCTCCGGGTTCAGTGACCGGAGAAACGCAGATCTGTAAGCCCAGGTATGGGGTTGTTTACAGTGTAGCACCGGTTCCCCTTGCCACAGGTTACTTCTGGAACCTGCCACCGGGAACCGTAATCACCAACGGGGCCAATACCCCGGTCATCACCGTGAACTATGGTTCGGGAGCCCAATCGGGAGAAATATCAGTCGTTTGTGCAAATTCCTGTGGTCCCGGGCCCTTCTCCCCATCGTTGGCGATCACCGTTAACCCATATCCCCCTGTTCCGGTCATTACCCTTGCCCCTCCCGATACGCTGGTTTCCTCTGCTCCAACCGGGAACCAGTGGTACTTCGAAAATCAGGTTATTCCGGGAGCAACCAGTCAGCGGCAGGGTGTAAATAACAGCGGACATTATTTTGTACTGGTAAATCCGTCGGGTTGTATCTCAGATACCTCCAACATCATTTATGCTATGGCGGTCGGAGTCAATGAAAAAATGAATGCATATCTATCTATTTATCCAAACCCGGGAGGCGGAAAATTCACAATCCGGATGGTGACGGATGGCCGGAATAAAGATTTGTCGGTCAGGGTAATTGATCTGCTGGGCAGGGAGATATTCAGCATGCCGGCACAAATGGTTTCCGGCGAAGTCAGGCAGGAGGTGGACCTGGGGGCCTTTCCGGGAGGGATCTATTCGCTGATCCTGCAACTTGAGAATGAACAGTTAACGCGAAAGATCGTGATTGAAAAATAGGTTTGAGGATGTTTGAAAGATGAAAAGTTTGTTCTAATTTTGAAGCCTCACTTATTTATTCTCATGCAGCTCTCCGACGACAATCAGAAACCCGGGAATATCCTTCCCGATGAGGTTGATTTGAAACAACTGGTACACGACAACCAGGAACGACTCAAGGAGTTATCTGCAATTAATGAAACCACGGCCATCATCAAGGCCGGAAAGCCAATCCCCGAAACGCTTGACGAAATTTGCCGGATCCTTCCAAAGGCCTGGCAACACGCCGATCATACCGTAGCCAGGATCCGTTTTGAAGACATGGAGTTTGTCAGTCCGGGATTCAGGGAATCATCCTGGAAACAGGAACAGGGTTTTGAAACGATTGATAACCTTTCGGGAACGCTCGAAATTTTTTATCTGCGGCAATTTCCAGACAATGAGGAGGGCCCGTTCCTGAAAGAAGAGCGTAATCTTCTTCTAAACCTGGCAAGCCTGATCGAAGGTTACCTGAACGGGGTTAAGGGTCGTGAAGGCCGATATATTACCCGCGAAAGGCTCAAAGAACTTACAGCGATCAACCAAACCACGGCCATTCTCCGTACCGGCAAGCCCATCGAAGAATCCCTGCACCAGATCTGCCTGATCCTGCCGAAAGCATGGCAGTTTCCTGAATATACCGCATGCCGTATCAAATATGGAAATGTTGAGGTGAAAACCCCTGCTTTCCGTGAAACGGAGTGGTCGCAAAAACAGGGGTTCGAAACCATCGATAACCAGCAGGGATATATTCAGATTTGTTATCTGAAAGCATTTCAGTCATCGTTCGAAGGTCCCTTCCTTGAGGAAGAACGCCACCTGATCATCAACCTGGCCAATATCATCGCAGGATACCTGAACTCGGTAAAAGGTAAAGCAATCCTGCGGAAAACGAGCCAGAAGGACGGCCGGGAGCAACTGCCCGACCCCTCCCTGCCAGTTAAATACAGCAGGCAGCTGTTGCAGACCTTCCTCAACAGGACAAATTACAACCGCGATCTTTATCACGACCTGATGCCTTTTAAAGTCAAGGAGATCCTGCTGGTTGCCAATTTATATGATGCCTACAGCATTGAAAAGGAGGGGCGGTTTTCGGAACATGTACTAGGAGAGTTTTATTCGCTGAGCCTGAGCACCATGCCGCGCATCACAGGGGTTTCAACCATTGAGGAGGTGATGGAACAGCTCAATACAAAACATTATGACCTCATCATCGTAATGATTGGTTCCGATAAGCATTTTCCCCTGGAATTAAGCAAAACAGTCAAGGAACAGTATCAATACATCCCGGTGTTCCTGCTGCTGAACAGCAATACCGAAATTGCAAAATACGAGGAAGAACCTGAAAAAATGGTTTGGATCGACCGGATATTTGTATGGAACGGAGATTCAAAGATTTTCTTTGCAATGATCAATTATCTGGAAGATAAAATCAATGTGGAGAATGATACTACCATCGGGATGGTCAGGGTAATCCTGCTTGTCGAAGACTCATCGAAGTACTATTCGCTGTACCTTCCGATGCTGTATAACATTGTGCTGGAACAGACAAAAAATATCATCGAAGATGTGACAACCGATGAGCTTTACCGGATATTGCGGTTGAAAGCACGGCCGAAGATTCTGCTGGCTTCAACCTACGAAGAGGCCATTTACATTTTCAACAAATACCGCGACAACATTCTTTGCCTTATCTCGGATGTGAAGTTTAAAAAAGATGGGAAGCTGAACGATAATGCCGGATTCAGCCTCGTGATGCAAACCAGGAAAGAGCTGTACGACCTTCCGATTGTTTTGCAATCGTCGGATGAGGAAAATGCCCAGAAGGCCTATGAATTAAAGGCCTCCTTTATCAATAAAAATTCCGAAACGCTGCTCGTTGATTTCAGGAGTTTCATTACCCATTATCTTGGATTCGGTAATTTTATTTACAGGGATAAAGAGGGTGGACAGATTGCTGTTGCCAAGTCGTTGAAAGAGTTTGAAGATCTTCTGAAAACAATACCTGAAGAGTCATTGTTATATCATGCGAGGAAGGATCATTTTTCACTCTGGCTGATGGCCCGCGGGGAGATCCAGGTTGCCAAAATTCTCAACCCGGCCAAGGTCACTGATTTCAAAGACCCGTCGGCCCTGAGGGATTACCTTTTCAATGTCATACAGAATTTCAGGAACGAGCAGAATATCGGAAAGGTGATCCCCTTTGAAGAGTCAGCCATCAAAGATGAACACAACATTCTTGCCCTGACCGAAGGCGCCCTGGGAGGCAAGGGGCGCGGACTGGCTTTCGTCAATACCCTGATCTACAATTACGACTTTTCGCAGCACGTCCCCAACATCAACATCCGCACACCGAAGACCTCCATTGTCGGGACAGATGAATTTGAATATTTTCTCGACCGCAACAAACTGCGCGAACGGGCGGTTCACGAAACCGATTATAACCTGATCAAGCGCCTGTTTATTGAAGGCAAGCTGACTGAAACACTGATCAAGAAGCTGAAACTGATCATAAAGCACATCACCAAACCGATGGCCATCCGGTCATCCGGTCTTTTTGAAGATTCGCAGAATCAGCCTTTCGCCGGGATATTTGAAACCTACCTGATCCCGAACAACCATCCCGATCCCGCCGAAAGGCTTGAACAACTGATGGATGCGATCAAACTTGTTTACGCATCCGTCTATTCACCCACTGCGAAAGGGTACATCGAAGCAGTCAATTACCGTATTGAGCAGGAAAAGATGGCTGTTGTCATCCAGGAGGTGGTCGGTCATCAATACGACGATGTATACTATCCGCACATCAGCGGTGTGGCACAATCATACAACTATTATCCATTTGCGCATATGAAGCCCGAAGAGGGTTTTGCAGTCGTGGCCCTTGGTCTTGGCCGTTATGTAGTGGAGGGTGAAAAGGCTTTTCGCTTTGCACCGATGTATCCGAATCTTGAAATCAATTCCGCCAAGGATCAGTATAAAGGTTCCCAGGTATACTTTTATGCGGTGGACCTGAAGAAAAAGAATGTGAATCTGCTTGATGGCGAGGATGCCGGGCTAAGAAAACTTGACATCTACGATGCGGAGATGCATGGAACCCTGAAGCACCTGGCATCGGTATATTCTCTTGAAAACGAACGCATCTCGGCCGGGCTGCGTGATGCCGGTCCGAGGGTGGTTAATTTTGCTGATATCCTCAAGTACAACTACATCCCCATGGCCAAAACCATTGAAGTGGTTCTTGACGTGGTGAAAGAGGCGCTCGGTTCGCCGGTTGAAATTGAATTTGCCATCGACCTGAACAAGGATGATGATTACAAAGCCTCGTTTTACCTGCTCCAGATCAAACCTTTGATTGGAAATGTGGCGGATTATGACGTAGATATGGCGAAAATTAACCCTGAAGAGATCCTGCTTTATTCGGAGAAGGAGATGGGCAACGGATTGATCGATACCATTGATGAGGTGGTATTTGTCGATCCTGACACCTTTGACAAGGGCAAAACAGTTGAGATGGCGGCGGAGATCGATCAGATCAACGCCGAGATGGGGAGGGAAGGGAAGAAGTATATACTCATCGGCCCCGGACGATGGGGAACCCGCGACCGCTGGATCGGGATCCCGGTTGTATGGCCTCAGATCAGCAATGCCAAGGTCATTGTTGAAACAAGCCTGGAGGGCTTCCCGCTCGATGCTTCCTCGGGATCCCATTTCTTCCATAATGTCACCTCCATGAATGTTGGATATTTTTGTGTTCAGCCTGAACTTTCTGACAGTTATATCCGTTATGATGTGTTGAAATCGAGGGAAAATCTGCGGAAGACGGAGTATTTCTCCATTGTCAGGTTTGAAAAACCCCTGTCGGTGAGGATGGACGGGAAGAAACGGATTTCTGTGGTGACATGGGCCGAATAAGTTTGAGATTTTAGTTTCATTTATAACATACAACAAAATTTGAATTATGCGTATCGCACGAATCAACACCACCATGAAGCCTGCCAACGGCGATGACCAGGATCTCAGCCTGCTGGATCCTTTGATCGCCAAACACAAGGGAAAGAAAGGAAACCTGATTCCACTGCTGCAGGGAGCTCAGGAAATGTTTGGATTTATCTCCAGGGCTGCCTTTGATAAACTCGCCCGCGAAACAGGCATTCCTCTGAGCGATATGTATGGGGTGGCTACTTTTTATGCCCAGTTTCGCCTCAGCCCGGTCGGGAAAAACATCATCAAGGTATGCCATGGCACGGCCTGTCATGTTCAGAATGCCGTGGAAATAACCGAATCACTTGAAGAGATGCTGAAGGTGAAAGATGGTGAAACGACCGAGGATAGGATCTTTACCCTCGAATCGGTAGCCTGCCTTGGCTGTTGTTCGCTTGCTCCGGTGATGATGATCGGCGACCAGACCTATGGAAAACTGACCGGGAATGAAGCTGTCAAGATCGTTAAAAACATCAGGCTGGCCGAAAGTAATTAGGATTTGTCATTCGTAAATCGTCATTCGTAAATCGTCATTCGTAAATCGTAAATCGTAAATCAACATGCCTACCATTGTAACTGTCGGACTTGGAAGTTGCGGGATCGCTGCAGGAGCCAATAAGACCTATGAGAAGATAAAAGCAATAAAAGAGTCCGATAAACTTGATTTCACACTTAAGAAAACAAGTTGTGTCGGCATGTGTTACCGTGAACCTTTGGTCGAAATTACCGATGAAACAGGAACCTATCTTTATGGAGAGGTTGATGCCGACCGGGCGGTTGAGGTTATCGAAAAACACATCAACCAGCAGGATCCCATCCGCGATTACATTGTGTATACCGACCTGTTTGATGCTCCGGAAAATGAATTTATCGGCGCCCAGGTAAAAATTGTATTGCGCAATTGCGGCTACATGGATCCTGAATCCATTGACGAATATGAATCAAGGGAGGGGTATGAGGCTATAAAAAAGATTGCGGCCGACCAGATCAGCCGTGAAGTGGTGATTGATACAGTTCTGAAATCGGGATTGCGTGGTCGTGGCGGCGGAGGTTTCCCGACCGGCATGAAGTGGAAATTTGCCAACGCAAATAAATCGAGCGATAAATATGTGATTTGTAATGCCGATGAGGGTGACCCCGGTGCCTTTATGGACCGGTCGGTGCTTGAAGGCGACCCGCATTCGGTGCTCGAAGGGATGATCATTGCAGCTTATGCAATTGAAGCTACCGGAGGCGTGATCTACTGCAGGGCTGAATATCCGCTGGCCATCAAACGGCTGAACATCGCCATCAAACAGGCACATGCCCGGGGCTATCTGGGGAAAAATATTTTTGGCATAGAAGGCTTTAACCTCGACATCTACATCAAGGAGGGTGCAGGGGCTTTTGTGTGCGGTGAAGAGACGGCGCTGATCGCCTCGATTGAAGGGGAACGCGGGATGCCACGTAAACGTCCGCCGTTCCCGGCTGTTTCAGGATTGTGGAAGAAGCCGACCAACATCAACAATGTCGAAACCTTTGCCAATATCCCGTGGATCATCATTCACGGAGCGGAGGCCTATTCAAAATACGGAACTGAAAAGAGCAAGGGAACCAAGGTCTTTGCACTAGCCGGCAAGGTTCGTCATTCGGGGCTGGTTGAAGTTCCTATGGGGATGACCATCCGGGATGTGATCTTCAAGCTTGGCGGCGGCATAAAGAACAATAAAAAATTCAAGGCGGTCCAGATGGGCGGCCCCTCGGGAGGCTGCATCCCCGAATTCTTATCCGATACCATCGTTGATTATGATTCGGTAAATGCCACCGGGGCCATCATGGGCTCAGGCGGGATGGTCGTCATGGATGAGACCACCTGCATGGTGGATGTGGCTAAGTTCTTCCTCGATTTCACCTGCAAGGAAAGTTGCGGAAAATGCACCTTCTGCCGCATGGGGACCAAGCGCATGCTCGAGATTCTCGAGCGCATCACTCACGGGCACGGCAAAGAAGGAGATCTTGAAAAACTTGAAGAGCTGGCCTACCAGATCAAGGATAATTCGTTGTGCGGACTCGGTCAAACCGCCCCAAACCCGGTTCTTACGACCATCAGGTATTTCAGGGATGAATATGAAGCCCACATCAACCACAAAAAATGCCCTGCCAAAGTTTGCCGGCCGCTGTTAACCTATAAAGTGGATGAAGAAAAATGCACCGGTTGCATGGTGTGTTTGCGGAATTGCCCGGTGAAAGCCATCACGGGTGAGCGGAAACAAACACATTTCATCAACCAGGAACTATGTACCAAATGCGGGGTTTGTTATTCAAAATGTAAATTTGAGTCTATATTGCTTTCGTGACACGTGACGAAGAAACCGTGACACGTGAGGCGTGACGCGTGACAAAAAAATCGTAAATCTGAAATCGTAAATCTGAAATCATTCTTAAAAATGTCTGACAATTCATTAAATATCATTCTTGACGGAAATATAGTAAAAGGTATTCCGGGTGAAACCATTCTGACACTGGCAAAACGACACGGGATTGAAATCCCCACCCTTTGTAACGACGACCGCCTTGAACCTTTTACCTCCTGTTACGTTTGCGTTGTGGAGGTTGAAGGAATGCGGGGCCACCAGCCTTCGTGCTCGACCAAACTCACCGAAGGGATGAAGATCACAACCAACAGCGAAGGGATCAGGAAGTCGAGGAAAATTGCGCTGGAACTGATGCTCAGCAATCACTATGCCGACTGCATTGGCCCCTGTAAGCAAACCTGTCCGGCAGGCGTTGATGTACAGGGCTATATCTCGCTCATCGACAAAGGTCAGTACAGCGAAGCCATTTCCTTGATCAAGGAAACCAATCCATTGCCGGCCATTTGCGGCCGGGTGTGCGTCAGGCCCTGCGAAAGTGAATGCAGGCGTAACCTGCTTGATGAAGGCGCTCCTGTCGGGATCGATTACCTGAAGCGGTTTGCAGCTGATTACGATCTTGCATCGCCCACCAAATATGTTCCGGCGGTAAAGCCGACCACCGGGAAGAAAGTGGCCGTGATTGGGGCAGGACCAGGAGGTTTATCCGTTGCCCATTTTCTCCAGATTGAAGGACATCAGGCAGATATTTTTGAAGCAGCTCCCAAATCGGGCGGCTGGCTGCGGTATGGCATCCCGGAATACAGGCTGCCAAACGACATTCTCGACCAGGAGGTTAAAAACATAACAGACCTGGGCGTTACCATTTCGTATAACAAAAAGCTGGGTGAAAACCTGAGTTACAGGGAACTGAAAGCAGCCTATGATGCCACAATCCTTACCATCGGTTCTCAGAAGGGAACCGGCGTTGGATGTGAAGGCGACGATGCCGGCAATGTTTTCTCAGGGATTGATTTCCTCAAAAACATGGAAATTACGGGCCAGCGCTACGATTTCCGGGGTAAGACCATCGCCGTGGTGGGAGGAGGAAATACAGCCATGGACTGCTGCCGCACCTCCATCCGTTGCAAGGCTGACAAGGTCTATGTGATTTATCGCCGCACTGAAAAGGAGATGCCGGCAAACCCGATCGAAATCCATGAATCGAAACTCGAAGGGGTGGAATATCTTTTCCTGACATTGCCAAAAAAGATCAATAAAAATGAGAAGGGTGAGGTTAAATCGGTCACCTGCATAAAAATGGAACTTGGTGAACCCGATGCTTCCGGACGTCGCCGGCCTGTCCCGGTCGATGGTTCTGATTTTGAGCTCAGGGTTGATTTTATCCTTGCCGCCATCGGCCAGAAGACCGAGGTGAATTTCATTGACGACATCAATGCCTGCGCCGGGGACGGCGAACTGAAGATCAATAAATGGGGCGACATTGATGCGGATAAGGCGACGCTGCAAACCGGAATTCCTTCGATGTTTGCCGCAGGTGATGGGGTTACGGGTCCGGCCACAATTATTGAAGCCATTGCACAGGCAAAAATTGCCTCCACCAGCGCACACCAGTTCCTGATGGGCTTGCCGATCAGGCCTGCCAAAAAGCCCTTTACCAGCAAACGTGATAATTTTAAAAAGCAGCTGAAAGAGGCTTATACAGGTGCTTTTGAATCTCAGGTTCGAGAAGAGATGCCGACACTTGCTGCGGATGCCCGTTTTAATTTCAGTGAAGTTGAGCTGGGATACGCCGGCGAAGCGGTGGCCCGCCATGAGGCACAGCGCTGCCTTGAATGCGGCTGTGCTTCCTTTCTTGATTGTGACCTTCAGAAGTATTCAAGCGAATACAATGCACAGCAGAAATCATTCGAAGGTGATTTCAACGAATACCGGGTCGATTTCCGCCATCCCTATATTGAGATTGACAACAATAAATGCATCCTGTGTGCACGCTGCGTGCGGATATGCCGCGAAGTTGTCGGGGCCAATGCCCTGGGGCTGATCAACCGCGGGTTCGATACCTATGTGGCGCCCAGTATGGGTGAAGCACTGCAGGATACCCACTGCGAATCGTGCGGGATGTGCATCTCCACCTGCCCGACCGGGGCGATTTCGGAAAATGTGTCGTTCAAACCAGGCCCGGTGAAGTTCGATTCTGTTGAAGCGATTTGCAACTACTGTTCCGTAGGGTGCGCCATCAGCCTGCATCACAAAAATGGATTTGTGGTTGGCGTAACCGGGTTGAATGGCCTCATCAACTCCGACGGCAACATTTGCAAATATCCGAAGTTCGGTTACCAATACCTGAATGATGTCGGCCGTATCACCAAACCGATGTTGAAGGTCAATGGAAAATTTGAAGAGATAACCTATGAGCGGGCATTCAAATTGATCGGAGAAAAAATCAAATCGGTAACCCCGATTGAGAATGCTTTTTTTGCCGGCGCACGGTTAATGAATGAAGAGTTGTACATGGTCCATAAACTGGCCAGGGCAGCTGCGAAAACGAACAATGTAGGCAGTTTTCATTACATGGGAAGGGGAGAGGGTTACCGGAACAACTGCGAAATGAACGCCCCGATGGCACAAATCACCGATGCAAGCGCCGTCTATATCGTCGGAACAGAAATTAACCTCGATCATCCCGTGGTTGGTTTCATGGTCCAGAATGCCCGATACCTGAAAAAAATCCCGGTGGTGCTGGTCAGCAACAAAGCCGTAAACGCCATGTCGCATAAGGTGGATCAGCAGATTGTTGTCAAATCGTACTATCATTTTATCAAGGCAGTGAATTATTATCTGCTGTCGCATGGGTTGGAAAACGCCCTCTTTCTACGCGACAGGGTCGAGGGTCTTGAGGGATATAAAACCATGTTGCTCAAGGAAGATTTTTATTCCCTGGTTTCATCTGCAGGAGTTGCGGCCGAAGCTGTTGCCAGCTTCGCCGATGCCTATAACAGGGAGATCAACGCGATCCTCATCTTTTCTGAAAAGGAGACTTCAGGCAATACATCCAAAGAGCTGTTCAACCTGGCCAATATTACCGGAAAACTTGGAAAAACTGCCAATGGACTGATTGCACTCAAGGAGAAAAATAATTCCCAGGGATTGTTTGACATGGGGATCAGTCCGCATATGGGAATCGGCGGGCAGGAAATTTCTGATATGGAATATAACGCGAGGCTCATGAAAAAATGGGGCGTTGAAAAGATCGCATCCGACGAAACAGAATGCCTGAGCGGCGTGATGAAAGAAGGCGTGATCCGTAACCTCTTTATTTTCGGGGAAGATCCGGTTGGCTGTGCCATTGACAGGGAATCAATTGACAAGACCTTCTCCCAGACATCCTTCAGGATGGTACAGGATTATTTTTTAACAGAAACGGCCAGGGTCGCCGACCTCATACTTCCTGCATCATTCCCGATCGAGATGGGCGGAACCTTTACAAACGCCCAAAAGGTAATTCAGAATTTCGAAAAGGTCATGAAGTCCGGACCGGAAAAGAATTCGCTTCAGCAAATTTCCGGTATATTGCAGGAGTTTGGGATCAGCACGCCCGATAATTCCCGCGACCTTCTCATGGAGATCATCTCTTTATTGCCCCCGGAGCGCGAAACCGGAAAATTGCTTTTGCGTCCGACCAAGGGAGACAACGACAAACGATCCTATGAACATGGATGTGATGCAGTCAGCAAGCGCTTTGAAGAAGAATTTAATACCGTAATACGCAAATCGTAAGTTAATGAAAGAGTTCAACAACATAAATGAGATCCTTGATTTTGCAATCGGGGAGGAGCAGTCGGCCGTTGATTTTTATCTGCAGCTGGCCGCCGGATCAAAGAACCGGCAAACAAGTAAGATTTTCCAGGAATACGCTGAAGAGGAGATGCGGCATAAGGCCCACCTCCTGGCAGTAAAGGAGAGTGGCAGTTTTCAGCTGGCCGATGAAAAGGTGAGGGACCTCAAGATCACCGAATACCTCGTTGATGTGAAGCCTTCACCAAACATGACCTACCAGGATGCACTCATCCTGGCCATGAAAAAGGAAAAGGCCGCTTTCCGGATGTATTCCGCACTGGCCGAAAAAGCAACGGATCCTTCTGTGAAAAATACGTTTCTGAATCTGGCCCAGGAAGAGTCAAAACATAAACTGCGCTTTGAGATTGAATATGATGATTTCATTCTGAAAGAAAATTAAATCCGATATCCGTGTCGCAAAACGCCCTTGATCCGAAGAAGTATTATTTCATCGATACCTCGTTCAATCTGCTGATGAAACGGAGGATCTACCAGATCCTGCTTATTTCGAGCACCTACGATTCCTTTATGCTGGAGGAGGACGGTCGTATTGACGAGACCATTTTTATGGAGTATGTCTCCCTGAACCTGCGTTACCCGCCGCAATTTCTTAAGGTAACTTCGGAAGAGGAGGCATTTGAAGTGCTGGAGGACAAACGGATCGAGCTGGTTATTTCGATGCTGAACATTGAAAAGACCGACACCTTCGACCTGGCCATGCGCATAAAAAAGCAGTATCCCAAGATCCCCATTGTGGTGCTGACGCCATTTTCGCGCGAAGTCAACCTCAAACTGGCGGAAAAGGATCTCAGCGCCATCGACTATGTGTTCAGCTGGCTTGGCAATGCGGGAATCCTGCTGGCCATCATCAAGCTCATCGAGGACAAGATGAACATTGAACAGGATGTAAAACAGGGAGTACAGGCCATTTTGCTTGTTGAAGATTCCATCCGTTTCTATTCATCCTACCTGCCGAACATCTATAAAATCCTGCTTAAACAATCGAAAACCTTCATGACTGAAGGGCTGAACGAGCATAATAAAATGCTCAGGATGCGGGGGCGTACAAAGATACTCCTGGCGACCAATTATGAAGAGGCGGTGAAGATGTGGGAGAAATATAAAAATAATCTCCTCGGCATCATCACCGATATTTGTTTCATGCGTGCCGGGGAAACGGATAAAACGGCCGGGATCAAATTCGTGGAAAAGGTGAGGGCTGAGGATGAATATATGCCCATCCTTTTTCAGTCGACCGACACCGAATACGAGGTGCTGGCAAATGACCTGAAAGTCGGCTTCCTGAACAAGAATTCCAAGACCCTGGCCATCGAACTCAGGAATTACATCACCGAATATTTTTCATTCGGGGATTTTATTTTCATAGACCCAAAGAACGGGAGGGAGATAACCCGGGCCGTTGACCTGAAATCGCTGCAGGATAAGATTTTTGAGATCCCCGACGATTCGCTGCTCTACCACATGCAGCGCAATCATTTTTCGAAATGGCTGAATGCCCGGGCCCTGTTTCCCATTGCCGAGATGTTCAGGGAGGTGTCTGTTACCGCCTTCGCCGACGACATGGACCAGGCCAAGCGATATCTTTTTGATGCCATCACCGCTTTCCGCATCAATAAAGCCAAGGGAGTGATTGCCGATTTTGATCGCGACCGGTATGACGAGTACCTACAGTTTGCCCGCATTGGTGAGGGCTCCATCGGGGGAAAGGCCAGGGGACTTGCGTTCCTGGATTCACTCATCAAACGTAACAGGCTGACCGATAAATATGAAGATATCATGATCACCATTCCAAGGACTGTTGTCCTGGGAACCGATATCTTCGATGAATTCATGGAGGAAAACAACCTCTATGAAATCGCACTTTCCGACCGCAGCGATAAAGAGATACTCACCCGTTTTGTAAAAGCCAGGCTTCCTTTCCGCATTCATGAGGATTTGTACCGCTTTATATCCTGTATCAACAACCCGATCGCCATCCGATCGTCGAGTCTGTTGGAAGACTCACATTATCAGCCATTTGCCGGTATTTATTCAACCTACATGATCCCAAACATCAAATTCAATGAACGGGTCATGATCGATAAGCTGAGTGAAGCCATAAAAAGCGTGTATGCCTCGGCCTATTTCAAGGACAGCAAATCTTACATGGCCGCCACGCTCAACATGATCGATGAGGAGAAAATGGGGGTTGTTTTACAGGAGGTAACGGGGCGTCAGTACGACAACCGTTTTTACCCGGCCATCTCGGGGGTAGCCCGGTCGATTAATTTTTACCCGATCGCCCCTGAAAAATCGGAGGACGGCATCGCGAACATCGCTTTCGGACTTGGAAAATATATTGTGGATGGCGGAAACGGAATCAGGTTTTCGCCGAAATACCCCAAAAAAATTCTTCAGCTTTCAACACCTGAGCTTGCCCTGAGTGAAACGCAAAAGTTTTTCTATGCCCTTGATCTCCGGCCTGAAAGTTTCACACCCGATATTGATGAAACCGTGAACCTGATGAAACTGCGCATCAGTGATGCCGGATCGGACAACGTGTTGCGGCTGGTGGCTTCGACCTTTGATTACGACAGCAACCAGTTGAGGGAGGGCACCATGGGTGATGGAAAACGAATCATTACCTTCTCCCAGTTGCTGAATCATGGATCCTTCCCCCTGGCTGAAATTTTGACTGAAGTCCTTGAAATCGGGCAGCGGGAAATGAACAAGCCTGTCGAAATAGAATTTGCAGTGAACCTGGATTTGCCGAAAGGACAACCGAAGGTTTTCAGCCTTCTTCAGATCCGCCCGATTGCAGGCCGCGATTTGACCATCGACATCCGACCGGAAACCATCCGGAAGGAAGATACACTGATGATTTCCCACACGGCCCTGGGGAATGGGATCATTAAGGAGATCCGCGATCTTGTTTATATCAAGCCCAACACCTTCAATGCTTCAAAAAGCCTGGAGATTGCCCAACTTCTGGAGAAGCTGAATGATACCTTCATCAGTAACAAAAAGTATTATGTCCTGGTCGGACCGGGACGCTGGGGATCGAGCGATCCGTGGCTTGGTATCCCTGTAAAATGGCCGCAGATCAGCGCCGCAAGGTTAATTGTTGAATCGGGGCTTGAACATTACCGCATCGATCCCAGCCAGGGCACCCACTTTTTTCAAAACCTGACCTCTTTCAGGGTTGGCTATTTTACGATCAATCCATATATCAACGAGGGCTTTTATGACCTGGATTACCTGAATGCCCAGCCATCCAGCTATGAGGATGATTTTATCCGGCACATCCACTTCGAGAAACCCATCCGCATTGAGATCGACGGGAAAAAGAGCTTCGGGGTGGTGTTTAAACCGTGACAGGTGACGCGTGACGGAATTTTCCAAGGTTTAAAAGTTATTAACAACGCTACTACCTTTTTCCTTTTTTTTGATTAAGCAGAAAAACTGCTTATGAAAACATTATTGGAACCGGGAAAGTATTACCACGTATACAACCGGGCAAAAAACGGCGATCCGCTGTTTGAAAATGAAGAGGCTTACCGTTTCTTCATGAAGTTATACCAGGTGCATATCTATCCGATTGCGGAAACGTATGCCTATTGCCTGCTGAGCGATCACCTGCACCTGCTCATCCGGATCAGGGAGGATGCAACCGGAAGTCTGTTTAAACCTTTCGCCCTGCTGTTCAACGCCTATTCAAAGGGTTATAACCTGCACAACGGGAAGGAGGGAAGAGTCTTTAAATTCAAGCTCAAGCGGACGGAAATCAGGAATCTTCCCAGTTTTTTTGAAATGATCAGGTACGTAAACCAGAACCCCTGGCGGCATGGCGTTACCGAGTATCCGGCCAGCTACCGGTTTTCTTCCTTTAGGGCGACGGTCACCACCAGTCCGACGCTTGTTGCAAAGGAGAAGGTGCAGGGATACTTCGGATCAAATGAAAATCTCGCAGTCAATCTGCTGACCAAAGTTGATGAAACCCAAATCAGGTCCTATATCATGGAAGAATAACGAGGTTGGGCCTATTTCTTTTTGCCCTGGTTGGCTACCTCATCCATCAGCTTCTGAATGACTTCGGGATCGCCAAGAAAATAGTCTTTCTGAAGCACCATATGCTCATCGAACTCAAAAACGTATGGAATACCGGTTGGCAGGTTGATGCCTACAATATCCTGGTCTGAGATGTTTTTCAGGTATTTCAGGATGCCGCGAAGGCTGTTGCCGTGCGCTGCGACGATAACCTGTTTATGCACTGCCAGGGCTGGGGCCATGACCTCTTTCCAATAGGGAACAATGCGTTCGACGGTATCTTTCAGGGCCTCTGTCGCAGGAACATCTTTGGGGTTCAGGTCGCGATAACGATGGTCGAAACACGGATGACGCGGATCATCCATATCCAGCGCCGGTGGACGCACATCATAACTCCGCCGCCATATCAGAACCTGTTCATCTCCGTATTTTTCGGCCATTTCCGATTTGTTAAGTCCCTGCAGAACCCCGTAGTGTTTTTCATTCAGGCGCCAGGTTTTTTCAACCGGGATCCATTGAAGGTCCATCTGCTCCAGGATAAGCCATAAGGTACGCAGTGCGCGGGTAAGGTAACTGGTATAGGCAACTTTAAACTCGAAGCCCTCCTTTTTTAAAACTTTTCCGGCTTCAATGGCCTCTTTCACCCCACGTTCGGAAAGGTCAACATCGGTCCATCCGGTAAAACGGTTTTCCTTGTTCCAGGTGCTTTCACCGTGGCGAATCAATACGAGTTTGTTCATGATCAGTAGTTTTTCGTTTCCCGGCAAAATTACAAAAATGTCTCTATTTTTCCTACCTTTGCTTCGGTACAACCAACCTCCACATGAACAGTTATAAAAAGATCAACAACATCCTCGGCTGGATTGTGTTTTCAATTGCCTCAGCTGTCTACATTATTACTTCCGAACCCACCATGAGTTTCTGGGATTGCGGGGAGTACATCTCCACCGCATTCAAACTTGAAGTTGGCCATCCCCCGGGAGCACCGCTGTTTCAATTGATCGGCCGGTTTTTCTCCCTTTTTGCATTCGGTGACGTGACCCATGTGGCACGTATGGTCAACACGATGTCGGCTCTGGCCAGCGGATTTACCATCCTTTTCCTTTTCTGGACTATCACCATGATCGCAAAAAAAATCATTCTGCGGGAAGGCGAAATGACCAGCCAGAAAATGTGGACGACCATGGGAGCTGCACTTGTTGGTTCGCTGGCTTACACCTTCACCGATTCTTTCTGGTTTTCAGCTGTCGAAGGCGAAGTGTACGCGATGTCCTCTTTCTTTACAGCCATCGTCGTATGGGCCATCTTTAAATGGGAGGAACATGCCGACGAAAAACATGCCTATCGCTGGCTCATCCTGATTGCCTACCTGATGGGGCTGTCAATTGGGGTCCATCTGCTCAACCTGCTGGCTATTCCTGCAATCACCTTCGTCTACTATTTTAAAAAATACCCTAACCCGGGATGGAAGGGAATGGTCATCACCCTGATCCTTTCAATCCTGATCCTTGCCATCGTGATGTATCTCATCATCCCCTGGATCATCAAGCTTGCAGGACTTTTCGAACTATTCTTCATCAACTCCATAGGCCTGCCGTTCAATTCGGGATCGGTTATTTATTTCCTGCTGCTGATCGGCCTCATCATCTGGGGTATTTATTATACAAAGAAAAAAGGAAAGCCGGTTTGGAATGCGATCGTTCTTGCCCTTACCTTCATCGTGATCGGGTATTCCTCATTCCTGATGCTGGTTATCCGCAGCAATGCCGATACGCCCATTGATGAGAATAATCCGGAAAACGCCATGTATCTTCTGGCCTACCTGAACCGTGAGCAATATGGCGACTGGCCCTTGCTGAAGGGTCAATATTACAATGCCCCCGTTGTTGACCGGGCCAATGGGAACCCGGTGTACGTAAAGGATACAAAATCGGGCAAATACGTTGTGACCGATAAACGCGAACGGGTGATCCCTGTTTACGATGACCGGTTTACGACCATTTTTCCCAGGATGTGGGATCAGTCGGAGTCGCGATTTGAGTCAGAGTATATCCGTTGGGGTAATGTAAAAGGCGTTCCTGTCCAGGTTCAGTATGGCGAACGGAGTGAAACGCTGAATGTCCCTACCTTCGGCGAGAACTTTGCCTTTTTCTGGAATTACCAGTTTGTCCATATGTATTACCGCTATTTCATGTGGAATTTTGTCGGTAAGCAAAATGACACCCAGGGAATAGGCAACAAGCTGGATGGAAACTGGAAAAGCGGGATTTCATTCATCGATAAAATGAGACTTGGCCCGCAGGATATCCCCGAAACCAGAAAAGGCAAAGGGGACAACAGTTTCTATTTCCTGCCGCTCCTTCTTGGCTTAATCGGAGTATATTACACACTCCGCAAAGATAAAAACAGTGCATGGGTCGTTTTCCTCCTTTTCCTCATGACCGGGATCGCCATTGTGCTGTATCTCAATTCTCATTCGCCTCAGCCCCGCGAACGTGACTATTCCTTTGCCGGCTCCTTTTATGCCTTTGCCATCTGGATCGGCCTTGGTGTCATTCAGCTTGAAAAATGGTTTGGCAGGCTAACCGGCAGAAATATCGCCACCGCCCTTTCTGTCATCCTGGGGATGGGTGTTGTTTCACTGATGGCACAGCAGGGATGGGATGATCATGACCGTTCAGGCCGTTATACCGCACTGGCCATTGCCGAAGATTATTTGAATTCCTGTGCACCAGATGCCATCCTTTTTACCAATGGAGACAACGATACCTTCCCGCTTTGGTACGCCCAGGAGGTGGAGGGTATCCGGACCGATGTGCGCGTGGTCAATCTCAGCCTGCTTAATACGGAATGGTATATTGACCAGATGAAACGAAAAGCGTATGATTCAGATCCGGTTCCATTTTCGCTTACGAAGGATAAATATCGTCAGGGTTCCCATGATGTGACCTATTTTGTTGAAGATGAAGGGCTGAAAAACACTTATGTCGATGTGAAGGCACTCTTCAGCATCCTCTTGCAGGATGACAGTAAACTGAAGATGAATACGTCCCAGATCGGGATGATAGACTACCTCCCTACCAGAAAGTTCATGGTGACCCATGATTCTGCTACCCTGATTAATACGGGCACGGTCCCGGCTGAAATGGCCAACAGGCTTGATACAGTAAGGTGGGAGATAAAAGGCCAGGGTATTGAGAAGGCCAACCTGATGATCATGGATCTGCTTGCTACAAACAACTGGAAACGCCCGGTCTATTTCGTTATGACCACCGGGACGGATACCTATATCGGACTGGAGAAATATTTTCATCTCGAAGGACTTGCTTACCGGTTACTTCCCGTCAAGGCAAAAACCATGGAGGGGCAGATTGGGGAGGTGAACACAAAAGTGATGTACGACAACCTGATGAACCGTTTCAAATGGGGGAACATGAATAAAAAGGGTGTTTATATTGATGAAACCAATGCCCGGATGGTGATGAACATGCGTAGCCTTTTTGGCCGGTTAGCCGATGCCCTTATCAGCGAGGGAAAAAAGGATTCAGCCCGGCGTGTTCTGGATCGTTGCTTTGAGATTATGCCCGAAACGGTAGTCCCGTATGATTTCTTCACAGTGCCGCTCATCAGTTGCTACTACAGAACAGGTGAGTCAGCCAAAGCCAATGAACTAGCCATAAAACTTGAAAAAAGTATTGCCGCCGACCTGAATTATCTCTTTTCATTCCCGGAAAAGGAACTCAAATCAATGGATATGGCCATTCAGGAAGATGTATTTACCTTGCAACGCCTTGGTATGGTCACGCATGAAGCAAAACAGGAAAAACTGGCTGCCGATACCGAAGCTACCTTTAAAAAGTATTACGATTTGTATGTTGAAAAGGTTTATCAGCCTTCAAGTCAATGAGTTCAATCAGGCCACCCTTTTTTTTCAACTGGTTAAGCCCGAAATATCTTCTCTGTGACCTTACTTCGGAAAGGAAGGTCATATACTTGACGTTTGACGATGGCCCTATTCCGGAAGCAACCCCGGAGGTACTTGAAATTCTTACAAAATACGACGCAAAAGCCACCTTTTTCGTAGTGGGTGATAATGTGCGCAGGCATCCGGGGGTTTTTGACCTTGTCGTGCAGGCCGGACATGCCATCGGGAACCATACCTTCCATCATCTCAACGGCTGGCATACGGCACCAGGTGCCTACATAGATGATGTATACCGTTGCCGGGAATTTGCCGATTCCCGGCTCTTCAGGCCTCCCTACGGACGGTTCACCCCGTCACAATATCTTCTTCTCAGGAAAGATTTCCGTTTTATACTTTGGTCGGTACTTTCATCCGACTACCACCGGCATACCACCCCGGAGCAATGTCTGGCGAATGCCCTGGACCACACCGGCAGCGGTTCGATCGTTGTTTTCCACGACAGTGTGAAGGCCATTGAAAAGGTCAGGTATGCCTTGCCGCGATTTCTTGAACACTTTTCAGAGTTGGGATACCGGTTTGAAGGAATTCAGGAAGAAGTGATTCACATCGCGCCATCATCAGCAAAACTATAGTACCCGTTTTCCCCGATGATCAGGTGGTCGAGTACCATAACCTCCAGCATGGCGCCGGCTTCACGAATCTTTTTTGTAATGCGCTGATCGGCCTCACTGGGAGTAACGACGCCTGACGGGTGATTATGACCCAGGATGATGGAGGAGGCATGATGATCAAGGCTGATTTTAAAGATTTTTTTGGGATCGACGACTGTTCCTGAGATGCCTCCTTCGCTGATGTTACACCTTTTCAACACTTTGTTGGCTTTGTTAAGCAGGATGATCCAGAACTCTTCATAGGGTTGATCGCCCAAAACGCTTTTGAAGATCTCATAAGCATCCCTGCTCGTTTTGATTTTATCCCGTTCCAGCGCACAGGATTCATTTCTCCGGCGACTCAGCTCAAGGGCTGCCAGGATGATCGTGGCCCTGGCCTCACCGATTCCCCTTACTGCGACAAGGTCATTCAGATTCATTTTTGACAGCTCAGTCAGGTTGTCGTGCGCCCGGTGCAGGATCTCTTTTGCAAGGTCGACTGCTGAATCATTCTTTGTTCCTGAACCGATGAGTATGGCAAGCAATTCAGCATCACTCATGCTTTGCCTGCCTTTCAGCATCATTTTTTCGCGTGGGCGGTCATCCTCAGCCCAGTCCCTGATCGTTGTGTGGTTTGAGTAAGTTTCCATGATTTCTTTTCTGCTTAATCGGACAAATGGTCAAAAGGTAAGGCCATGGAGGATTTTATTTTCATCTATAATTGCAACGCCAGCAACACTAAATACGCTGAGTTATCCGTTATATCAAGAAGCTGAACTGACAGGTCAGCAAGTCTGAATTCCATATATCCGGATATCCATGATCGGTAAAACCATTCTTGAACTCGACCGCGTTGACTCAACCAATGGGTATGCGGACAGACTGTTTTCCGGGGAGGGGTTGGAGGAAGGAATGGTTGTTTGGGCGCACGAACAATATGCGGGTCGGGGACAGCAACACCACCAATGGATCAGCGAACCAGGCAGGAATCTCACCTTCACGGTCGTCCTTAAGCCCGGATTTCTCAAGCCAGATCAGCAGTTCCTGCTGAATAAAGCTGTTTCGCTGGGTGTCCTTGATTTTATCCGGAATTCCCTGGCTGATTCAGCAATCCCAATCTCAACTCCGGAGATTAGCATCAAATGGCCAAATGACATTTACATCGGGAATAAAAAAGTCGGGGGAATCCTGATTGAACATAAAATAATGGGACTATCCATTGAATCAACCCTGGCTGGCATTGGAATAAATATCAATCAAACGTCGTTCCCGTCAGAACTGCCAAACCCAGTTTCACTTTTTCAGATTCTCGGTGCCGAAATCAATCTAAAAAATGCCTTGGCGGATATCTGCAAACACCTTGATGCTCGATACAGGACGCTCCGGACCAAAGGAGGCGATTTGCTGGACCGGGACTACCGTGGTGCCTTACTGGGTTTTGGTCAGTGGCGAAATTTTACCTGTAACGGGGAAATATTGGAAGGCAAAATTGGCGGGGTTGATGATCTGGGCCGGCTTCTGATGGAGACACGCACCGGCAAAGTACTGTATTTCAACCATGGGGAAGTTGAATACCTTTTGGAGAAATAAATCACCAATGACCAATGACCAATTTTTACTTCATTACTCCATCACTTTATCACCCTGTCACCCTGTTACCCTGTCACTTATTATACCTTTTCCCAAACATCACGCTGACATAGAGTGTGAGAAAAAACGATTGCTTCGGATTATAGGCCATGATTGGAACGGGAATCGGTGAATAGTCAAAGATGCCACCGATTTCCAGTGAACTGATTTGTCTGTTCTTTACACCAAATTCAAAATCCAGCCCCGATTTTACATACACCCCCGGATGAAGCCCCAGGTTGGTGATTCCGGCAAGGAACGACCCTCGTCCGTAAATGTTATCAATAAAATGAACTTCAGGATCGTACTTTTCCTCCTTGACTTCGTAATCGGTAAATCCGCTGTTGAAATGAATGATATACAGGTAAATAGGTTTGGTTACGGCAAGGGAAAACCCGCCATAATAGAGCCAGCTCAGCTGAATGCCACCCCAGTATGGTTTCCTGTTCAGAATGTGCTGCTGCCCGACTCCGCCGCGAAAAAACCAGACATAATTTAGCTTTCCGTAGAAATAGGATCTGGAATCGGAGAAATAGGGGTTAATTGTACGCACCTCCTTGGATGATTTATAGGTGGAAAATTCGATCTCCCACATGAATTGCCGGAGGGCAGCCACATTATGCCCTTTACGGAATTTCAGGCCCCAGCCATTGGTGTGAAGCATCACCCCAAGGCTCCATTGATTTTCCAACAGGACATTATCAGAGGTTGAATCCGGGAGTGATTGGTACTGCGCCTGTGCCAAAAATCCTCCGGTGGAAAGAAAAATTATGAGAAGGAAATGGATAATTCGTTTCATTGTCGAAGACAAAATCTGGAAGGAAACAAATGTACGAAAGAAAAAAGAAATGGGAAGCCAGGGCCCCCCATTATTGATATTAAGGAAATGGAAAAGTTTATTTTAACGACGTTCAATTTGGTATCTTTGCTTTTCACCGTATGCCGCACAATGCTGGTTTGAAGTGCATGATGAAACGATGCCTAAAAGAACGGTGGCCAGGATAACAAAAAGGGCTTTTTTCATGGTGGTAACTCCTGATTTTCGATAAATTGGATGTGCAAAATTACGTCATCGTATCATAAGTAACAAGTATTTTCGATATTTATTGTGTAAAGTTATTAACGGTCAAAAGTTTATAAAGTTATGGAGAAGGTTGCCCCTGTTATTGAAGAGAGTTGGAAGCAGGTGTTGGGGGATGAATTTGATAAACCATATTTCAGTGAGCTGAAGGCTTTTTTGCTTGAAGAGAAGAAAAAGTTCCGGGTATTTCCTCCGGGGAAGATGATCTTTAATGCCTTCAACCATACCCCGTTTATGAAGGTGAAGGTGGTTTTACTTGGGCAGGACCCTTATCATGGCTACGGTCAGGCTCATGGATTGTGTTTTTCTGTCCCGCCCGGAGTGCCGAAGCCTCCTTCGCTCATCAATATTTTCAAGGAATTGCAGAGTGATACCAGCACAGGGATCCCGGCGCACGGTGATTTGACAAAATGGGCCGACCAGGGCGTTCTGCTCCTGAATGCCACCCTTACGGTCAGGGAAAACCAGGCTGGATCACACCAGAATCATGGTTGGGAAACATTTACCGACGCTGCCATTAAACAATTGTCACAGCGCCGGGAAGGACTGATCTTTGTGCTTTGGGGAAGTTATGCCATGGCAAAAAAGTTGCTGATCGACCCCTCCAGGCATCATATTCTCACTGCGGTGCATCCTTCACCCCTGTCGGCCTACCGTGGCTTCTTCGGGTGCAGGCACTTTTCGCAAATCAACAATTTATTGCATCAGAATAACGTTCAGGAGATAGATTGGCGTTTGGAATGAAACAGGAAATAATAATCTTCGGGAAGCGGTTGCGGGGGATCATATCGGCCATCGGATTCTTTATGGCCGGGAAGTTTGTTCTCCCTCTGGGTTTGTGTACCCTGATTTTCCTGTGTGCAGGTTGCAGTAAGTCTCAACCCGATGATCCGGTGAGTTCGCCAACCCCTTACACGATCGCCATTCCGCGGTTTTTTCCAACCGATTTAAATATCCCGAAGGATAATCCGATGACCGTTGAAGGAGTTGAACTGGGGAGAATCCTGTTTTACGATGGCCGTCTTTCAGGTCGCACCGACCCCGACTCACTGATGAGTTGTTCAACATGTCATCTGCAAACCCGTTCGTTTGAGTGCGGGATTGACCATCCAAAATACCTGGGCGGACATCCGTTTGGTTTGACTGGTATTCCGACGCCCGATTACATGATGCCGATGATCAACCTTGTTTGGTCAACGCATGGATACTTGTGGAACGGTAAAGTTTCAGATGAAAATCCATCTGTTCAGATGAGGAACCTTGAGGATATGGCCTGGATGGCCATTGTGGCACCTCATGAAATTCACGGCGATACCAACAGGGTTGCTGCACTGTTCCAGTCAATCCCCGGCTACCCAGAACTCTTCAGAAAGGCCTTTGGATCCGAAAAGGTGACTGTGAAAAACATTGGCCGGGCCATAGCACAGTTTGTCCGTACCCTGATTTCATCCGGTTCAAAATTCGACCGGTTTCTGAGGGGTGAGACAAACCTCAGCAGCAACGAACGGAATGGGTATGTGCTTTTTATGACGGAACAGGGAGGAGATTGCTTTCATTGTCATGGAGGTGACGGAAACCCGCTATTCACGACGGCACAATTTTATAACAACGGTAAGGATTCAGTGTATCCCATTCCGGGCGACCGTTTTTCTATCACAGGGAATCAGGCGGAAATGGGCGGCTATAAGGCCCCGACTTTAAGGAACCTGGCCTTCACGGCACCCTATATGCACGATGGGCGTTTTAAAACACTCGATGAAGTTCTGGCATTTTACAATTCAGGCCTGGTGTGGTCTCCTTACATCAGCCCGTTGATGCATCATATCGGGACCCGGGGAATCCGCCTGGCCCCGGCACAGCTGCTTGATCTGAAATCATTCCTGCTGACCCTGACCGACAGTTCATTTGTTACAAACCCTGCATTTTCCAGACCGGCAAGTCTGCCCGGAAAATAGAAGAGAATGATCCGGCCATTTATCCGGGCCATTCTTTTCTCCAAATGAGAACAACAGGATAAAAATGACTACCTTTAAGCGATGATTTGCCTTCCAAACTGTAAAATCAACCTTGGGCTGAATATCATTGGTAAACGAACCGATGGATATCATAACATCGAAACCATCTTTGTCCCTCTGCCTTTATCGGATGCACTTGAAGTAATTCCTGCAGCCGATGGAGTCTTTGCCTTTCAATCGTCGGGCCTGAACATTCCCGGCGGGGTTGAAGAAAACCTGAGCGTAAAGGCATTTCGCCTGTTGCAATCCGAACATAACCTGCCGGAGGTGAAAATGCATCTTCATAAGGTGATTCCCATGGGAGCAGGACTCGGAGGCGGTTCATCAGATGGGGCAGCCGCATTGAAACTGATCAGCAACCTTTTCAATCTTGCGCTGGATATTGACCAGCTTAAATCTCACGCCCGTTTACTGGGAAGCGATTGTTCCTTCTTTATTGAAAACCGGCCGGTATTTGCCCGGGAAAGGGGCGATCAGTTTGAACCTGTTTTGATTGATCTATCCGGATTCACCCTTCTGCTGGCTTTACCTGAAATTCATGTGAGCACAGCTGAAGCTTATTCATCGGTGACTGCTGCCATCCCGGAAATTTCATTGAAGAATTTGGTACAGCTGCCCCCTGAACAATGGAAGGAACGGGTAAAGAATGATTTTGAGGAGCCTGTATTTAAAAAACACCCGGAAATTAAAGAAATCAAGCAGAAAATGTATGATGCCGGAGCTGTTTATGCTTCCATGAGCGGCAGCGGATCGGCGGTTTATGGTCTTTTCGGCGGATCACCCGCAACAGGGGACATCTTCACAGGAATCCATACCCTCTCCTTTTCTCTATGAATCCCCACGAGCGCACTCCCCGCTGCTTGCAGTGAGGTTTTTCAATAACAGCCTTGCCTCCCTTTACTTCGGAGCTATTCGGAAAAGGAAGAATGCAATAAAGCCAAAAATAATGTTGGGAACCCAAACGGCAATCAAGGGGGGGAGGTCGCCAAACGTTGCAAATACGGTAAATATCTGCATAAAGAGGATGTAGATAAAGGTAAGCGCCAACCCAAGCCCGAGGTGAAACCCAATGCCGCCACGCACTTTCCGGCTTGATACCGCAACTCCGATTACCGTAAGAATGATTGTCGCAAAAGGAAATGCAATCCGCTCATATTTTTTCACCTTGTATTTAATTACATCGGGGTCGCCCCGCAACTCCTTGTCTTTTATATGGGCCCTGAGGACGAAATAATTCATGATCTTGACATCTTCAATATCCTCTGTAAAATCACCAGGTATAAAAGGCAGCAGGGTATCAAGCTTTGCCCCCTTTTTAATCGATTCACTCATCTCGCTGATGTGCCTGACGTAATAATTTGAGATCTTCCAGCGCAATCGCAAACTGTCCCATTCAATGCGGTCGGCCTTCAGCTTATAGACCAGCTCCTTTTTTTCAAATTTCTCAAGAGAGAATTTCCAGCCTGAATTGGTGCGTGTATTATAATTTTCGAGATAAATAAAGGTTCCCGGACTGACTTGTTTGTGAATATTCTGGTCGCTGAATTCTTTTGGATCATTGATGTATTTTTTTTCAAAAGCCAGCATGCTCCTGTTGGTATAGGGAATGATAAAATTGGCCAGGAAAAATGAAAACACCCCAAGCGTCAGGGCGGAAATAAAATAGGGAAACATCATCCTCCTGAAACTTATGCCGCTGCTGAGGATCGCTACGATTTCGGAATCGGAAGCCATGCGCGATGTAAAAAAGATGACGGCAATGAAGGTTAACAGATAGCTGAAGAGGTTAATGAAATAGGGAACGAAGTTGAGGTAGTAATCGAAAATAATGGCTTTTATCGGGGCATCGTGCCGGAGAAAATCATCGATTTTTTCAGAGATATCAAAGACAATGACAATGAAAATCAACAATATCAGGGTAAAGAAAAAGGTACCCAGAAATTTCTTTATTATGTAGATATCAATTGTTCGCATCAGTAAATTTCCATGATCTGATAGTTCTGGTTCCTCCCTGCCATCATCCAGCCGGTTTGAATGGAAACCCAAAAATAATACTTTCCGGGTTCATCGGGCGTTTTAACGGTCATTAACGTATCGGAGCTGGCACCTGGTATCAGCAGGTGGGAAATATTTACTGCTGTTTCCTGGTAAACAACGTATTTGTCTTTTAGATGAATGTGATAGACAAGGTTTGACGGCTGGTCCATATCCTGGTCAAAGCGCAGCGTATCGTGTCCCGGGTTGAATATTCTTACCGGGATCTTCACGTACGTTGATGCAGGAAATTTTAATGAACTGATCCTTGTTTCAAGGGTCACGTTATAGTTTGATCTGAAATTTTCAGCGATACCCCAAAAGGTCACCACCCCATTTTTGGCTTTATAACTCTGTTTGCCTGGAATATACATCCAGTCAGTGTAACCGGCAACCAGCACCTCTTTCCCCTGGAGGTTCTTTTCAAGGTCCTCCCAATAATAATATTGCGTACGGTGCCCGTCAAATCCATCGACGGAATGTGCCGTTTTACCTGTATAAAATGAATATTTTGCGGCTCGCTGGTATGAACTGATGAACAAAACCGGGCGACCATTGGCCCTCTTCTCCATCTCTTTTGCCCAATCCCTCCAGTAATATAATTCAGACAGGTTAACGAATTTCCGGGGCAATTTCAGAAAGTCATACACAAGGTAGATCCTTAAGAATAACATCAGCACAAAGCCGACTGCTGCAAGGATATAGATCAGTTTATGAAGGTTCAATCGCTTTTCAATCCCTTTATAGGTAAGGATCAGCATGGGCAGAAAGGCCGGAACAGTCCAGTTTGGTTCGACCTGCCCCTGAAAAGTGAAAAGAAGAAAAAACACCACGATCCCGATCGCTGTGAATTTAAGGCTGCGTTCAAATTGATCGGCTGGTTTATGCGTAAAGGAGAACCAAAAGAGAAAAGCAGCCATAAAGGGGCCATAGATGATAAATTGCCCGATAATGAAAGAAAAGAAATATTTGAAGTATTTGTATTGTTCAAAATTGCGCTCAATCAGGTGGTAATAAATTGTAGGATGGCCATGCCGGAACGACCAGATAATATGGGGAGCAAAGCAAAGAATGGCCACGAGGGCAGCAAGGTAAAACGATTTTTTCCGCAGCAGTTTCAGATTAGAGAGCAGGGTGAAAAAGATCACCAGGATGCCATTGTATTTGCTGTAAATCATGGCAGCCATGATCACTCCCCACAGCAGGGCAAGCGGGATGGTATCACGTTCAATCAGATTGCGGTAAACCAGGAAAAACAGCAGGGTGAATAATACCAGGGCCACATCAGGGGCAGCAATAAAGCCTCCCGCCTGTATAATGCCGATTGACAGGCAAAGTGCAGCAAACAAAAGATAGTTTCTGACATCAGAAAGTATCATGAGCAGATAGAGGGAGAGCGTTGAGGCCATGACGAAAAAGAGGCGGACCCCCAGTTCGTTGTGGAAGATGGAATATCCCATTTTTATCATGAGCCCCACCATCGGGGGGTGTTCGTAAAAACCCCAGTCGAGCCGTTCGCCATACATCCAGAACAGGGCTTCGTCATCAAACAAACCAGTAAAAACAGACTGCACAAGGTTAATGATAAACCAACTGCCAAGGATGATCAGTATGGGCAATACATGTTTTTGCCTGACGGAAAGGTCTTTTGTGTTGTCTATGGCCATAAATATGTTCCCTGGCATTTTTTCTTTGTTCTCCAACCGAGCCACCTGGCTCTTTACAGACGTTGCATCAGCTGTTTCACCATCTTCTCCTTCCAGGGTGAAAAAGTTCCCTGTGAAATCTGTTTGCGCGCCTCTTTCATCAGCCACATATAAAAACCAAGATTGTGCATGGTGGCGATCATGGCACTGAGGATTTCATTTGAAACAAACATATGCCTGAGAAAGGCTTTGGAATATTGCAGATCTGCAAAGACCTCTCCGTCAGCTTCAAGCGGGGAGAAATCATCCTTCCACTTTTCATTTTTGATGTTGATGATTCCGTTGCGGGTATACAGCATTCCGTTCCGGCCATTGCGGGTCGGGATCACGCAATCGAACATGTCAATGCCCAGGGCAATGCTTTCAAGAATATTTGCCGGGGTTCCAACGCCCATCAGGTAACGCGGCTTGTCGGCGGGAAGAATTCCGCATACCAGCCCGGTCATCTCATACATCATGGCTGCCGGTTCACCCACTGAAAGTCCTCCGATGGCGTTTCCCGATGCCCCCTGGTCAGCGATGAACCTGGCTGATTCAACACGCAGGTCGGGGTAAACACTGCCCTGCACGATGGGGAACAAATTTTGGGAATAGCCGTGCGGACATCTCGTCTTTTCAAAGTGGGAAACACAGCGGGTAAGCCAGTAATGAGTTCGTTTCATCGACTTTCGCGCATAGGCTGCATCACATGGATAAGGCGTGCATTCGTCGAATGCCATGATGATGTCTGCGCCAAGTTCACGCTGAACATCGATGGCTATTTCTGGCGTAAATGTGTGTCTTGAGCCGTCAATATGTGATTGAAAAATAACGCCGTCATCAGTGAATTTACGGATGTCGCCCAGCGAATAGATCTGGTAACCGCCACTGTCGGTGAGAATGGGCTTCGACCATCCGTTGAACTTATGCAGTCCGCCTGCCCTGGAGATGATATCGACCCCGGGCCTCAGGTAAAGGTGGTAGGTGTTTGAAAGCATGATCTGCGCATGAACTTCATCACGCAGATCCTTGACATGCAATGCCTTTACGGCGCCCGCCGTGCCGACTGGCATGAAAAAGGGAGATTCAATGGATCCATGGTCGGTGGTAAGCAAACCGGCGCGGGCCGAGGATCCGGTTTCACGATGTAATATGTCGAACTGCAATCAGGTGAGGATTAGAAAATTCCGGCAAAGGTAATCGTTATTGTATTTTATTGCACACTCTCTTTTCAACCATCCGGTTTATTTTTACACATTCCTTACCATTGTAAGGAGAGAATCAATAACTTTGCCCCATTCATCAAGCGAAAATTATAAATGATTGAAATACTGATAAATACGCAGTTTTTGCCACTTGTGTTGCTGGGCGTGTTTACCTTCATCTTCATTTTGCTTCTCCTGTTTTATCGTCTTTTTTTCTGGCGTCTTGCCCGCTATCGGCAGCCGGCAGATGATAAAGGACATCCGGGTGTTTCTGTTGTGATATGTGCCCATAACGAATACCATCACCTGAAAGAGAGCCTGCCGATCATTCTTGAACAGGATTATCCCGACTTCGAGGTAGTGGTTGTTGATCACTCCTCCGACGATGAAACGCGTTATCTGCTGGCCGACCTGGAGGAAAGATTCCCAAATCTCAAAACCATTTCAATCAAGGAGGATCTGAACTTTTTCTCCGGAAAAAAATTCCCTCTTTCCATTGGCATCAAATCAGCAAAGTACGACCTGGTGCTGCTTACCGACCCTGATTGTAAACCGGCATCCAAAGGGTGGATCAGAAGCATGCAATCAGGCTTTACCCCGAAAGTCGAGGTGGTGCTGGGCTATGGTCCCTATCGCCAAAGCCCGGGCCTGCTGAACAAGCTGATCCGGTTTGATACCGCTCACATTGCCATTCAGTATCTATCCTATGCCCTCGCCGGTTTTCCCTACATGGGCGTTGGACGTAACCTTTCGTACCGGAAGCAGGTTTTCTATAAAAACAATGGTTTCATTTCACATTACCGCATTCGTTCCGGTGCTGACGACCTCTTTGTCAACAGGGTGGCACGCAAGTCGAATACCGCCATCATGGTTGATCCCGGCAGTTATACCCTTTCAGATCCCAGGGAATCATTCGGGACATGGATCACCCAGAAAAAAAAGCATCTTTCCACAAGTCAGCATTACAGGTTCAAACATAAACTTCTCCTGGGGATGTATGCGCTCGCCCTGGTATTATTTTATGGGCTTTTTATCTTACTTTTATCGCTCAACTGGTCGGTTATACCCGTTTGCGGAATTTTCCTGGCCAGGATGGCTTTGCAGTACCTCGTAATGGGAAGATGCATGAAGCAACTTGATGAAAAAGACCTCGTGGCTTTCATCCCCGTTTTTGAGATTTTTCTTCTGGTATTCAATGCAGGAACCTGGATTTCCAATTTGTTTTATAAACCAGTTCGATGGAAGTAGTTGATCATCTCACCGAGAAAGCACAGCATGATTACAGGCTGGTGCAGCGGGCTCTCGATTTGGGAGATCAGCAGGCTTACGCCGAACTGCTGAACAAGTACCGCGATTCGCTCTATTTCATGATGCTGAAGATGACCAGCAATGCCACCGATGCCGATGATCTCACCATCGAAGCTTTCGGGAAAGCGTTTAAAAACCTCAGGCAATATACCACCGACTTTGCTTTCAGTACCTGGCTTTTCAAGATTGCGGCCAATAACTGCATCGATTTTTTGCGCAAGAATAAAAGGATTCAGTTTGCTGATAATTATTTTGATGATGACGGGGAGTACACCGATGCCCCTTCCAACATTCCATCAGATGGTCTTGACCCTGAAGAAAAAATCATTGAAAAACAAAAGATCCAGCTCATGCATGACGTGGTGGACAAGCTCAAACCGCATTACCGCCAGTTAATTGAATTACGTTATTTCAAGGAATGGTCTTATGAAGAGATCGCCACAGAGCTGGACCTGCCCCTGGGTACTGTGAAAGCCCAGCTGTTCAGGGCGAGGGAATTTCTCTATCAGATATTACGAACATCACAGGAAAAAATATGAATTCACACGATTTTAAACAAACCATTCTCCGGGGGATCCCGGATGAATTGCCTGACATGCCTCCCTATGATTCTCTGGCAAACCACGCCCCGGTGCGGAAAGATATCCTTTCGCCCGATGAAAAAAAACTTGCATTAAAAAATGCCCTGCGCTATTTTGATCCAAAACATCATGCAAAGCTGGCCCCTGAATTTGCCGGTGAGCTGAAGAGGTACGGACGGATCTATATGTTACGTTTCAGGCCGGTTTATAAGATGTATGCGAGAAACATACTAGAATATCCCCATCGTTCAATCCACGCCGCCGCGATCATGCTCATGATTCAGAATAACCTGGATCCTTCAGTGGCCCAGCATCCTTACGAACTCATCACCTATGGTGGAAATGGGGCAGTGTTTCAAAACTGGGCGCAGTACCTGCTTACCATGAAATACCTGGCCAACATGACTGATGAGCAGACCCTGGCGATGTATTCCGGCCACCCGATGGGACTTTTTCCTTCAAATCCTGATTCACCGCGCGTGGTCGTTACCAACGGGATGATGATCCCCAACTACTCCAAACCGGATGACTGGGAGCGTTTCAATGCACTCGGGGTCACCCAGTATGGACAAATGACGGCAGGTTCTTATATGTACATCGGTCCGCAGGGGATCGTACATGGAACAACCATCACCATTTTGAATGCCGCACGCAAGGTGACACCCGATGCCATTGCAGGGACAGTTTTCGTTACGTCTGGGTTGGGTGGGATGTCAGGAGCACAGGCTAAAGCGGCCGTTATTGCCGGTGCCATTGCCATTGTGGCAGAAATCAATCCGGCCGTGGTGAAAAAGCGTCATCAGCAAGACTGGGTGGATGAGGTGTTTACGAGCCTCGATGAACTGGTTAGCCGCCTGTTGCAGGCTGTGAACAAAAAAGAGGCAGTGTCGCTGGCCTACCAGGGTAATGTGGTTGATCTGTGGGAGCATCTGGCAGCAGTAAAGCTGAAGATTGACCTGGGTTCTGATCAGACCTCTTTGCATAATCCATGGTCTGGCGGATATTATCCCGCAGGCCTCACCTTTGAAGAGTCGAATGTGCTGATGGTGAAAGACCCTGATAAATTCAAGCTCGCCGTACAGGAATCTTTGCGCCGGCAGGTTGCCGCCATCAATAAACTAACCGGGCTGGGTATGTATTTCTGGGATTACGGAAATGCCTTTCTGCTCGAAGCCTCCCGCGCCGGGGCTGATGTGATGAAATCAGACGGAACCTTTATCTATCCATCCTATGTTCAGGATATCATGGGACCACTCTTTTTTGATTATGGCTTTGGTCCCTTCAGGTGGGTTTGCACCTCGGGGCGACCAGAGGACCTGGCTGTTACAGACGAAATTGCTGCATCCGTTCTTGAAGGGATTGCTTTGACTTCACCCCGGGAAATTGAAATGCAGATGCGCGATAACGTTCATTGGATCCGCGAAGCTGGAAAAAACAAGCTGGTAGTAGGTTCACAGGCCCGCATTCTTTATGCCGATTGTGAAGGAAGAACCAAAATTGCCACCGCATTTAATGATGCCATTGCTTCAGGACGGATTTCAGCACCAGTCGTCCTGGGACGCGATCATCATGATGTATCAGGAACCGACTCCCCCTATCGTGAAACATCAAATATTTATGACGGATCAGCTTACACCGCCGACATGGCCATCCAGAACGTGATCGGTGACGGATTCAGGGGTGCCACCTGGGTTTCCATCCACAATGGGGGAGGCGTTGGCTGGGGAGAGGTGATCAACGGAGGTTTTGGTATGTTGCTCGATGGGACTGCAGATGCGGCGCGGAAATTAAAAATGATGCTTCATTGGGATGTGAACAATGGAATTGCCCGTCGCGCCTGGGCCCGCAATGACGAAGCCATTTTTGCCATAAAACGCGCCATGGTGCAGGAACCCAGGTTGAATGTGACCTTGCCCAACCTGGTCAGCGAAGCCGTGCTTGGTGATTATTCAAAGTAGCTGTAGGCATATTTGAGGAAATAATGCCTGCTGAAGGCATTTCCGCGGCCATCGATGAACACTTCAACCTCATCGGGCTGGCTGTCATCGTTGTAGGTACGGTGAACCGTCATGTAAACCTCACCATGCTCATCCAACTCCTCCTCGGTTATTACCTGCTCCTTCTCGTTATAGGTATAACGGGTCTCGTTAGGTTTAATTTGGGTTTCGTATCGCTCACCCATATCTTCACCATCCCCATCAAGGATCTTAAGGTCTACGATTTTATCATTTTCCCATTCAAATGACTCCACCTGTTCGATTTCTCCCTCGTCGGTGGTTGTGGTTTTTTTTATCAGCTGATTCAACGCATTGTATTCAAAGTCAATGGTGTCAACCGATCCATCCTGGTAGTGCTGAAAGGCACGCATTAACCTGCCTGCGTCATTCAACTCAAATGTTTTCTCCTCAGCCAGAACATTCTCTTCGGAATAGTAGGATTCACGGATGAGATGGCCCTGAGGGTCGTAACGATATTCAATTTTCTCTTCGAAATCCCCGGACCTGCTGTACCTGATCTCCATCAAAGGTCGCCCTTCAAGGTCGAACTCGGTGTAATGGTTTGGGTGCCCCTGGATGTCAAGTTCTTCATCGTTGACATTCCTGATTACATAGTCAAATTGAGTGATCGTAACGCTTTTAGTCTTTTTCTCCATTCAGTTGGGTATTGAAATAATTATATCCGGTGAGGGCGATAAATTTACTTTAAATATTGAAGACAGTCAGTCAAAAATCCAAAAAAATATTTTTTTTCAGATG
>SESA01000082.1_pt1 | contig 61366 bp, 47 predicted proteins | sample 3171451 | NCBI WGS metagenome assembly SESA01 (sample SAMN06051862, study PRJNA518727) | freshwater metagenome | biome: subpolar coniferous forest; feature: holomictic lake; material: water; isolation source: holomictic Lake 227, 8 m depth | place: Canada: near Kenora, Ontario | collected...
GCTGAAAAGAGCAACTGGCTGGGTCAATGTGATTTTTTCAAGCATATCGGAATATATGGTTACAAAACCGACACATTGATGAAGTTGGTGAAGCTGCCTCTTTCGCGTCTCGAAGCTGCCGAGTCCCTGGAACAGCTTCGCTGGCTTGACCATGGCTATAGTATTGTCGTCAGGGAAACAGAGTACGAAAGCATCGCCATCGATGTTCCCGCCGATTTATTAAAACTTACTAACAGGGAGTAAGCCTGCAGCCATCTATTGTTTATCTTCGCGGCACGACTTTTTGTATTATGGATATACGAGTTAACATAGCCCGTTTGCTGGAGGAGCATGATTGCGTGATACTGCCTGGTTTTGGCGGATTCATCGGCAATTACATGCCTGCCCGTATTGATCCGGTGGGCCATTCGTTTGTCCCTCCTTCGAAAAAGATCCTTTTTAATATCAACCTGAAACAGAACGACGGTTTGTTGTACAACCGGCTTGTTACCGATGAAGGCATTTCTTATGAAGACGCCCTTTTGGCGGTAAATGAGATGATCACGGGCATCAGGCATAATCTGAAAAGCGGAAAGTCGTTTATTGTTCCTGAGGTAGGGAGGCTCTATTCAGGCAGTGAAGGGACGTTGCAGTTCGAGCAGGAAAAGGATTCAAATCTCCTGCTGGATGCATTTGGTTTGCAAACCTTTGTTTCTCCTCCTGTCAGCAGGAATTCATATACTGACAGGTTTGAAAAGGTTCTGGTAACACAGCCAAAAGATAACCCGGGGAGCAGACGGCAGTTTCCGCGATCGCTGAAGTGGGCGGCAATGTTAGCTATTCCCATTGGCGCCGCTGCCATTATCGGGATAACCCAGTACGGCAAGCTCAGGAATCCCTCGGTAAACAATGCCGGGATTCTGAGTTCGGTGTTTTCACGTTTCTCTGAGTCTTCACTTGTTGAAAAGAAGGAAGCGCCTGCACACGGTCCGGAAACCAATTATGATTTCGGGGCAGTTCCTTCCATCTTCAATGAACAGTCTCAGGCAAGCCCGGCTGCTGCAGGTTCATCAGATCCCGACATGGACATGATGGTGAACTCGACAAAGAAAACAGCAGAGCAGATTTCTGATAACAACAGTATAAGCGGGTCAACGGTAAAGGAAAACCCGCTGATGGTCCCCGATGCAGATGAGAAATCATATTCCGGTTCATCTGAATCAAACCCGGCAGAAAATACCCAATCCATCAACACATCCGATAAATTTGCTATCATCATAGGGGCGTTCAAGGTTGAGGAAAATGCTCATAAATGTGTTCAGGATGCCAGTTCAAAGGGGCTGAATGCGGGTATTTATGACCGTTCCAGAACAGGACTTTATCGTGTAGCACTTACGACGACCAATATAGAGAAAGAAGCTGAAAGCCTTCTTCGCGATGCCAGGTCCAAAGGGTTCCAGGGTGCCTGGCTGCTTGCCAAATAGATATTCCCGGTGTCAAAGAAGAAGCTGATCCATTTTCGGGAGAATCTCACATTTCCATTTTTATTTCAATACAGGTATCATGAGATCAGGGATGAATTTCCACTCCGAGGTTCCTGGAATGAAAATTTTTTCAGGAATTCCAATCCCGTTATACTTGAGCTTGGTTGCGGAAAAGGGGAATATACAGTGGGGCTGGCCAAAGAAAATCCGGATAGAAATTATATTGGTATCGATGTAAAAGGGGCAAGGCTCTGGAGGGGGTGCAAAACCGTACAAGAGGAAGATCTCAGGAACGTGGCTTTCATCCGCAGTCTTGTGAATAATGCAGAGTTTTTTTTCGGGAAATCTGAGGTTTCGGGAGTATGGATCACATTTCCGGATCCCCAGCCGGGTAAGGAAAGAAAGCGTCTCACCTCTCCCCGCTTTATGAATATGTACAGGAATATTTTAAAGGAAGCAGGGTTGGTTCACCTGAAGACCGACGACCTGGATTATTTTAATTATACCCTGAAGGTTATATCAGATTATAACATTATACCTATTATTGCGACCACCGACCTGTACAATTCGGGAACCACTGAAGATGTGATGAAAGTGAAAACATATTATGAGAGTAAATGGCTGGAGGTTGGTAAAAAAATTTGTTACCTGAAGTTCAGCTTCAATAAACCTGAAAATGTCTGACCCATGCGAAGAGTTTACCTTGTTTTACTATGCAGTATTGTCGTGTTGCCCTGTTTGCTAAGGGCCGAAGAAGGCATGTGGCCTCCTGTTTTACTGAAGCAAAGGATAGAGGAGATGCATAAGCTCGGGTTAAAGCTCAGCTCTGATGAGCTTTTTAATTCAGGCGGGAACTCGCTTAAAGATGCCATTGTTCAGTTTGGCGGCGGATGTACGGGGGTACTGGTTTCGGAAAGCGGATTGCTTCTCACCAACCATCACTGCGGATTCGGTTCTATCCAGAAACTAAGCAGCCTTGAGCATGATTACCTGACCAAAGGATTCTGGGCGGAAAGGCTGGAAGATGAGCTTCCCAACCCGGGTCTTACCGTCACTTTTCTTATAAGTATGGAAGATGTCACTGCAAAGATCCTGGATGGGATCAAAGCCGGCATGAACGAAAAGGAAAGAACCACTGTTATAAAAAAGAACACCGACAAAGTTGAAAAGGAAGCAGCAAAAAGCAGTGGTTATGAAGCGAAGGTTAAACCCTTTTATTACGGGAATATTTACTTTCTTTTCCTGAACGAGGTTTTCAGGGATGTGAGGCTTGTGGGAGCCCCGCCTTCGGATATCGGAAGTTTCGGAGGAGATACGGATAACTGGGCCTGGCCGAGGCATACAGGGGATTTCTCCATGTTCAGGATATATTCATCAAAGGATAACAAACCGGCTGAGTATTCGAAGGATAATGTGCCTTACAAACCCAGGAAATATCTCCCTGTATCACTTCGGGGTATTGAAAAAGGTGACTTTACCATGGTTTTTGGTTATCCGGGAACTACAAAGGAATATCTCACATCGTATGGTGTCAGCCTGATTGCATTTCAGGAAAACCCTGTAAAAGTGTCATTCAGGCAACAGAGGCTTGATATAATTGAAGCTGCGATGGCCTCCGCTGCCGGGACCAGGATACAGTATGCCTCAAAACGGGCCGGTATTGCCAATGGCTGGAAAAAAATGATGGGGGAGACAAAAGGCATAAAACGGCTTAACACTGTTGAGGAAAAGAAAAAGTTTGAGGAAAGGTTTTACACCTGGGCCAGTGCCGACACAGGAAGAGCTGAAAAATACGCCAGGCTTTTCAGCAAAGCTGATTCTGTATACAAAAGGTTTTACCCTTATGACCTTGCGGGCATATACATCACTGAAGGGTTTCTGGGAGTTGAGCTGCTCAGGTATGCATCAAGCTACAAAGACATTGTGAAACTTGCATCACAGAAAGATGTCAAGGCTGAGGATCTGCAAAAAAATGCCGGGAAACTGAGGGTGGCAGCAAGAGCATTTTACAGGGATTACGATACCCGGGTCGACAGCAAGGTTGCAGAAGTTTTGCTCGGCATGATCTCAAAGGAGATGGATAATGCATTCAAGTCAGATTATTTTAAAGGCGTAGAGAAAAAACAAAAAGGCGAGTGGGCGGAATATATAAAGCGCCTGTTTTCAGGGTCGGTGTTTGCCGACAGCACAAAGATCATGGCCGTCCTTTCGAACCCGACTGTAAAAGCCGTTAAAAAGCTCAGCGCAGACCCGGCTTTTCTGCTGGCAGTATCGGCTTCGGATGTCATGGATAAAAAAGTCAGTCCGGTTATCACTGAAAGCAACCGGACCATTGACAGTATCCAGAGGTTGTACCTTGAGGGGTTGATGCTTTTTACGCCGGGAAAGGAGTTTTATCCTGATGCAAATTCAACATTCAGGATTGCTTATGGCAAAGTGGATGATTACAGTCCGGCCGATGCAGTTGATTATAGTTATTATACAACAGTAAAAGGTATTCTTCAGAAAGAAGATGCGGGGATGTATGATTACGTGGTGGAACCGAAGCTGAAAGACCTTATAAACAAAGGGGATTTCGGGCAGTATGCCGACAGGGATGGCAGTATGCATGTTGCGTTTACAGCTTCAAATCATACAACCGGTGGAAATTCGGGCAGCCCTGTTCTCGACGGGCAAGGCAGGCTGATAGGCTTGAACTTCGACAGGAACTGGGAGGGGACAATGAGCGACCTTCAGTATGATCCTCAGCAATGCAGGAATATTGTTCTCGATATCCGCTACTGTTTGTTCATCATTGATCGGTTTGCCGGGGCAAGCCGCCTTATCTCCGAAATGAAGATCGTAAAGGACTAAGCCAATTAGCCGAACAGGTTAACAAGTGAATTGGTGATCGTCGGGTAAGTGAAATGGAATCCTGATTCGGTGAGTTTCCCCGGAAGGACTTTACGCCCTTCGAGTAATACTGAAGCACCTTCACCATACAGCATGGTCATTAAGCCTGAAGGAACTGACAGGAAGACCGGTTGTTTCAGAACTTTGCCGAAGGTTTTGCTGAAGTCCCGGTTGGTCACAGGGTAAGGGCTGACTACATTTACGGGTCCCTGAACTGAAGGGTTCTCAATTATAAAAATAAATGCGTTGACCAGGTCTTTGATGTGGATGAATGAAATCCACTGATTCCCTTTTCCGACAACAGCTCCGAGGCCCAGGCTGAAAGGCAGATGCATTTTATCAAGAGCTCCTCCATTGTCACCGAGAACCAGTCCCATCCTGGTGATTACCAACCTGCAATCCGCAGACACTTTTAAAGCTTCCTGTTCCCATTCCCTGCAAACTTTTCCCAGGAAGCTGCCGGCAAAGGATGTGCTTTCATCGTCGTGGGTACCGGAATTATCATAGATGTCGACAGCAGAAGCCGAGATCAGGAGACCTGGTTTCTGAACAGAGTGTGTGATAGCAGTTACGATCTTTCGTGTGGTATCAAGGCGGCTGCTGAGGATCTCATCTTTGTATTCTTTGTTCCATTTTTTTGAAATACCGGCACCAGCCAGGTTGATGATCACATCTGAGCCTTCGATCCTGCTCTGCCTGAATTCATCATCAGGCAGGCTCAATGATCCCCGGCTGATCGGTTTTACTGTCCAGCCCCTGGCCTGGAAAGCTCTGCTGAGGGCGGTACCAATAAAGCCGCCTGCACCGCTGATTGATATATTCATTACATTTTTTTGTAAAGTTACTAAACAATTGGGCCTGATCCCCGGTCCATTTTTTTTTCCGATAGGAATGCGGGCAGTTAATATTTATATAAATTTGCTTATCTTTACTATGAATTAAACCCATCAATCGGGCAACTGAACAGAACTGAAATCATGGACAACAGCGAACTTAACGAAGCATTATTTACAGAATTTCCTGAAGTGACCACTGGTGAGTGGGAGAAAAAAATAATGGCAGATCTCAAAGGAGCTGACTATGCCAAAAAGCTCCTCTGGGATACAGGAGAAGGATTCCTGGTGAAACCATACTACCGTACTGAAGATCTGGAAGGGCTGGAATATCTTGTCAGGCTTAAGAAAGATCAACCGGCGATATCCGGGCAGGGCCAGGGAAATAACTGGATCATAAGGCAGGACATTCTGACTTCCGATATTACTGAAGCCAATCGTCTGGCTATTGATGCTGTTGCTCATGGAGCGAATGCAGTGGGGTTGAATGCAAAGGAGATCACCACGCATAAGCAGATGACGACCCTTCTCCAGGGTATCAACCTTGCAAAGACATGGGTCTATTTCATAGCCTCCAAGTCATATCCGCTTACCCTTGAACTCTACATTTATGAAATGACTTCGGGGAACCTGAACGGGGGCAATTTACAGGGAGGTCTCAATTTTGATCCTCTTTCATTCCTGTTACTGAAGGGTGATTTCTATGTTAACTTCAGTAACAACCTTGAAGAGGCTGAATACCTTATCAATACGATCAGCAAGCGCCTGCCTCAATTCAGATCGCTGACTGTGAATGCCCATGTTTTCCAGAACTCCGGGTCAACCCTTGTGCAGGAGCTGGCTTTCAGTCTGGCTTCAGGAAACGAATACCTTAATGCTCTTACTTCAAAAGGCATATCCATTGATTCCCTGGCCCGCAAAATGATTTTCCACTATGCCTGCGGTCCGAATTATTTTATGGAGATTGCCAAACTGAGGGCTGCGAGGATATTATGGGCCAAGGTTGTCGAACAATATAAACCCTCCGGCCAGGAATCCCTGAGGATGTTCATTCATGCCTCTACTGCAGAATGGAATAAAACCGTTTATGATCCTTATGTAAACATGCTGCGGACAACCACTGAAGGCATGTCGGCTGCGATCGGGAATACCGATTCCCTGTCAATCGGCGCTTTTGATACTGCATTCAGGAATCCGGAAGGTTTTTCATCAAGGATCGCCAGGAATCAGCAACTCATTTTCAAGGAAGAGGCTTACCTGGACAGGATCAGCGATCCTGCCGCAGGGGCATATTATATTGAAAGACTTACCGACAGCCTTGCACAGCATGCCTGGGAGCTTTTCAGGAAGGTGGAGTCAATGGGAGGTATGATTGAAGCTGTGAAGGCGGGCTTTATCCAGGACGAAATTGAGAAAAACCGTCTTCAGAAAGAAGCTGACCTGGCCCAGAGAAAAGCCATCCTTATCGGTACCAACCAATTTCCAGAATCTCATGAGATGATGCTTGGGAAAATTGAAGTGAGCACACCTGGCAATAAACAAGAAAGCAGTACTTTCAAAACGTTACGTCCATTTCGGGTTTCCCTGCCAATCGAAGAACTCAGGCTTGCCACGGAAGAATTTACCAAAAATGGCAATCACAGGCCTGAGGTATTCCTGTTCACATTTGGCAATGTTGCCATGATGAGGGCCAGGGCAGGTTTTGCTGCAAATTTTTTCGGATGTGCCGGATTTGCAGTTACCGACAATCCTGGTTTTTCAAGTATTGAAGAAGGAATACAGGCAGTAATTGATAAGTCTCCCGATATTGTTGTACTTTGCAGTTCCGATGAAGAATATGAAGATCTGGCTTCAGCGGGGGTGCCGGAGATGAAAGCAGTCTTACCAAAAATTATTGTTGTAGTTGCAGGATATCCTAAAGAGAAGATCGATATATTAAAAAATACCGGTGTTGATGAGTTTATTCATGTTCGAAGCAATTTGCTGGAGAGCTTGAAAAAATTCAGCATCCAGCTTGGTATTACTTCTCATAAACCAATATAATACCGAGAGTTTATGGATCAAAACCAGACGTTGAAAAGCAGTGGCAAGCCAGAGGAAAGGAAGCTGACAATTCTAGTTGTTGAAGACAATGCAATTAATCTCAGGCTTATCACTGCAGCCCTTACCAGGGCGGGGCATAATGTTGACAGCGCCACTGACGGACAGATTGCACTTGAAAAATTCAGGGCAAACTCGTATGATGCTATTTTAATGGATATCATGATGCCGGTTATGGATGGACTGACTGCCACAAGAGAGATCCGAAAGCTGGAATCTGCCCGGCACAGTGAGCATGCAAAGCGTGTGAAAATAATTGCAATCACTGCGAATGCCTTTGAGGATGACAGGAATAAATTTTTTGAATCCGGAATGGATTTTTACATGAATAAACCAATAGAGATTGAGGAGTTGAACAGGATACTTCAGCTATAACGAATTATCCCAAAAAAGGGGGGGGCTTGAACAGAAACTACTTTTTAAAGGTTTTTATTATACCATCTGCTACATACATTGTAATGGTTGGCCTTTATATTTTGTTTACCAGTTATTCAGAAAGAAACCGTATTATCTCTGAAGTCGACCACAGGCTGGTTGTCGCTGCCACTCATGTCAAATCAATTCTGGATCCTGCGTTTTTCGACAGGGCAACCGATTCGGGAAAGATAAGCAGGGAGGATCATCTGAAAAACATTCTTGAGCTTTCCCGGCATGCAAAAACAGCAGGCCTGACCTATATTTATGCGGCCGTTGTCAGGAACGGAAGAGTTTATTTTATAGCTTCAAGTGCCAAGGATGAAGAATTTATCAAAAGGAACCTGCCAAAATACTGGCAGGAATACCCTGAAGCCACAAAGGAATTTGCAGCTACCCTTAATTCCAATAAACCCACGTTTGAAACTTCCGAAGACCGATGGGGGAAATTCGAGAGTGCTATTATATCTGAAACTTCCCCCGGTGGTCAGCATTATCTGGTTGGTGCCGACATGGATATATCGTATGTCAACGACCTGATCCTTTCTCGCATTCCATATGTAATCATGCGGGCTGTTTTTTTTCTGCTGATCGTTGCCCCTTTCTTTTTCTTCCTTACCAAGTATTATAAAAGAAACACCATGGTCCTGGAAGCTGAAATCCTTGACAGGAAGCATGCCGAGAAGCAGCTCGAAGATTACAAGCAGCATCTTGAAGAGATCGTTCATGCAAGGACAGAGCAGCTTCAGACAGAAGTCCAGGAGAGAAAGCTCATGTCGGATGAGCTGCAGATAGCCAAAGAGATTGCAATAAAAGAAAGCAGGGCAAAATCAATCTTTCTCGCGAATATGAGTCATGAGATCCGCACTCCCATGAACGGCGTTATCGGAATGACAAATATTCTCAAAGAAACCGAGCTGAACGAAGAGCAGAAGGAATACCTGGAGATTATCGAAATCTCTGGGAACAACCTCCTGGCCATCATTAACGACATACTTGACTTTTCCAAGATCGAAGCCGGGCAGGTTGAACTTGAGTCAATCAGTTTCAACTTAAGGCACAATCTTGATGAGGTCATCAAGATGCTCCATGTAAAGGCTGAAGGAAAAGGGCTGAAACTGTTTTTGTCCATCTCATCTGAACTGCCCGATCTGCTAAAAGGTGACCCTGTACGCTTGAAACAGATTGTTCTTAATCTTACGAATAATGCTATCAAGTTCACCAATGAGGGGAGTGTCAGTATTGCGATTGAACCCTTATGGCAAAACGAAGCACAGCTTATGGTAAAGTGCAGGGTGAGCGATACCGGTATGGGCATATCAGAGAAAGGAAAAGAGAAGCTCTTCAAAGAGTTTTCGCAGACGGATCTGTCAACAACCAGGAAATACGGAGGCACCGGGCTGGGTTTGAAGATCGCATACGACCTTGTACGCCTGATGGGAGGGGAGATAGGTGTGGAGAGCGTCGAAGGAAAAGGGTCAATGTTCTGGTTTACAGCTGTTTTTGGCAAAATGCTCCGTACTGAGATTGAAAAGCTGGAACTGGAAAAAGAAAAAGACGACATCAAGAATATTTCGATATTGCTTGTAGAAGACAATTACATCAGCCAGAGGGTCGCCCGGACATCTCTAGAAAAGGACGGCTTCACTAATCTTGAGATCGCCGAAAACGGGAGGGTGGCTATCCGTTTGTTTGAAAAGAAAGAGTATGAAATTATCCTGATGGATATCAGGATGCCGGTAATGGACGGCCTTGAGGCAACAGAGAAAATTCGTGAGATAGAGCGGGCGAATCAGCAAAGGAGACCCTCATACATTGTGGCTTTTACTGCATACGCGGTCGAAGGGGATAAAGAACGATTTCTGGAAGCGGGGATGGATGACTATGTGGCAAAACCATTCCAGCCGGAGGAATTGATACGGATCATCACCAAATATGCGATCAACAGACAGTTTCGCAAGCAAAAAGCCCTTTGTATTCTGCTGGCCGAGGATAACAAGATCAATCAGAAAGTCGCATTTAAAACACTTGAGACATTCGGCCACACTGTAGATCTTGCGGAAACCGGCAGCCAGACTGTGGAATTATATAAAAAGGGCAGTTACGACATTGTGCTGATGGATGTGGAGATGCCAGAGATGGATGGTATTGAAGCAACCAGGATGATCAGGAAAATTGAACGTGATGCTCTCCTTGAGGGAGTCCCAAGGAAAAGGGTTAAAATAGTGGCTCTCACGGCATCCACTACAAAGGTGGATAGGGAAAGGTGTATTGGATCGGGCATGGATGATTATATCAGCAAGCCTTTCAGGCAGTCGGAACTCGCCAGGGCATTAAGTATTTAAAGCAGTATCAATGAGGAGACAAATTTTTATTCTGTTTATTTCTTTATTCCTGTATCAAGGGCTTTTCGGTCAGGATGATCAGGCTCTCAAAGAGGCCGAAGCTTCTGTTAGTGATAAAGCCGCGACCCTGAATTTCGGTGCCGACATCGTGAGCCGTTATATATGGAGAGGCTATGATTTCGGGAATTCACCTGCAATACAGCCCAATCTTTATTTTAGCTGGAGAGGGCTTAATATAGGCGCCTGGGGATCGTATTCATTCGCTCCCTATCATGCGATGTTGAACGATACGGTCGTTGTTAATATGGGGACATATACCGAGATGGATATGTATATGTCGTATACGCTGAAGTGGTTCACACTGACCTTTTTTGATTACTTCGTTCCGAACGGGCTTGATCCCGATTACACAGAAGCCAAGGTTTTCCAGTATTTCAATTATAGTAACAAAACCACAGGGCATACTTTTGAGGTGTCCCTGACTTTTGCTGGTCCTGATAAATTTCCTTTGAAAGTTTTTGTGGGAACGCTGGTGTATGGCAACGATAAAGCGAAAGACAGCTTGGGATATTATATGAATCCTGACAAGAATAATTATTCCACATATATTGAGTTGGCATACCCGGTGACATTTCACACCATTAACCTGAATTTTTTTGTCGGAGGCACCCCATTCGGCGGTAGCTGGTATGGTCCCAAGGCCGGGTTTACGAATGTCGGTATTACTGCCAAGAAAGCGATCCCCATAACAAAAAGTTATTGTTTACCTGTGCAGGCTTCTCTTATTGCTAATCCTGAGGCCTCGAAATTGTTTCTTGTCTTCGGAATATCGTTTTAAACTATCAATACTACACTAACTGCAATGAGAATCGATTTTACAAACATTGACTTCAGATCACCGCTTCAGGCTGGAAAGAAACACCCTGAAACTACTGAGGCAACTCCCGGGCAATGGATGACTGCTGAGCAGATCCCGGTCAAGACAGTTTATACAGAGGAAGATCTGAAGAACATGGAGCACCTGCATTATGCCGCGGGCATTCCTCCCTTTCTGCGCGGACCGTACTCAACGATGTATGTGATGAGTCCATGGACCATCAGGCAATACGCAGGTTTTTCGACAGCAGAAGAGTCCAATGCGTTTTACCGCAGAAACCTGGCAGCAGGACAGAAAGGATTATCCGTGGCCTTCGATCTCGCGACACACAGGGGGTATGATTCTGATCACCCCAGGGTTGTGGGTGATGTTGGAAAGGCAGGTGTTGCTATAGACAGCGTTGAGGATATGAAGATCCTCTTTGACCAGATCCCTCTGGGAAAGATGTCGGTATCAATGACAATGAACGGCGCTGTGCTTCCCGTGCTCGCATTTTACATAGTAGCTGCAGAAGAGCAGGGAATTCCTCTTGCCGAACTAAACGGGACCATCCAGAATGATATCCTGAAGGAGTTCATGGTGAGGAACACTTATATTTATCCTCCTTCACCTTCGATGCGGATAATCGCTGACATTTTCGGGTTTTCGGCAAAGAATATGCCGAAGTTCAATTCCATTTCAATCAGCGGCTACCATATGCAGGAAGCCGGGGCAACCTGTGACATCGAGCTTGCCTATACCCTTGCCGACGGCCTGGAGTACCTGCGTAAGGGCATTGCCGCCGGGATGGATATTGATTCCTTTGCACCGAGGCTTTCATTCTTCTGGGCTGCCGGGATGAATCATTTCATGGAAATTGCCAAGATGAGGGCAGGGCGTATGCTCTGGGCCAAACTCGTAAAGCAGTTTAACCCGAAGAATCCCAAGTCGATGGCGTTGCGTACCCATACCCAGACCTCAGGCTGGAGCCTTACCGAACAGGATCCTTTCAATAATGTTGCCCGTACCTGTATTGAGGCACTTGCAGCTGCACTTGGCCATACCCAGTCGCTGCACACAAATTCACTCGATGAGGCAATTGCCCTGCCTACTGATTTCTCAGCGAGGATCGCAAGGAACACCCAGTTGTATATACAGGAAGAAACCCAGGTCTGCAGATCGCTTGATCCGTGGGCCGGATCATATTACGTTGAATCGCTCACAAACGAGATAGCCCATAAAGCCTGGCATCTTATTCAGGAAGTTGAAGAACTTGGAGGGATGGCCAAAGCGATAGAAACAGGCATTCCCAAAATGAGGATCGAAGAAGCATCTGCAAGGAAGCAGGCGAGGATAGATTCGGGTAAGGACAAGATAGTAGGTGTTAACTTGTACAGGCTTGATAAAGAAGCCCCGATGGAGATCCTTGAGGTCGATAATACTGCGGTAAGAGATTCCCAGATTAAAAGGCTTGAGCAGATCAGGGCTGCAAGAAATAACGATGATGTTCAGAAATCGCTTGATGCGATGACTGCTGCTGCTGAAACGGGTGAAGGCAATCTGCTGGCGCTGGCCATTGATGCGGCTCGCAAGCGTGCCACCCTGGGAGAGATTTCATATGCATTAGAAAAAGTATTCGGGAGGTACAAAGCTGTGATCCGTAGTATTTCAGGAGTATATTCCTCAGAGTCGGGAGATAGTGAAACATTCGCGAAGGCACGCGCTCTGGCCGATAAATTTGCCGAAATGGAAGGCCGCCGTCCGAGAATCATGGTCGCCAAGATGGGGCAGGACGGGCATGACAGGGGAGCGAAAGTGGTTTCAACTGGTTATGCCGACATCGGTTTTGACGTAGACATCGGGCCTCTTTTTCAAACCCCGGCAGAAGCTGCCAGGCAGGCCGTTGAGAACGACGTGCATATACTAGGAGTGTCAAGCCTTGCCGCCGGCCATAAAACACTTGTGCCCCAAGTCATCGGGGAACTTTCGAAACTCGGAAGGGAAGACATCCTTGTTATCGTCGGAGGCGTTATACCCCACCAGGATTATGACTTCCTTTATAAAGCCGGGGCTGCCGCGATTTTCGGTCCGGGCACGGTGATCTCCGAAGCAGCAATAAAACTCCTCGACATCCTTATCGAGAGCAGGAAATAATCCGGCGCACTGATGGTCCCTAAAGAGATTGAACAATACTGCGAGGCACATTCGAGCCCCGAAGCAGATTTTCTTGCAGCCCTGAACCGTGAAACCCATCTTACACAGGTATATCCCAGGATGCTTTCAGGTCATATGCAGGGAACCTATCTGCGGTTTATCAGCCAGATGATCATGCCGTCGAAGATACTCGAAATAGGAACCTTTACAGGGTATTCGGCGATAAACCTGGCCCTTGGCTGTGAAGGCATTGTTCATACCATCGAAGTCAATCCGGAACTTGAGCAGATCATCAGGAAGTATATCCTTGAATCGGGAACCGCGAATCGTATTATTCAGCATATCGGCGAGGCCCTGGAAATCATCCCAACCCTTAATGAAACCTGGGACCTGGTGTTTATCGATGCTGACAAGCCGAATTACCTGAATTATTATAATTTGGTTTTTCCGAATGTCAGGAAGGGCGGATGGATCATTGCCGACAACGCCTTATGGGACGGGAAAGTGCTATCCGCAGACACAAGAGATAAAGATACCCTTGGAATAAAAGAGTATAATGATTTTATAATGAAGGATGAGAGGGTTGAAAAGTTGCTTCTGCCGTTCCGTGACGGGCTGATGATCGCGAGAAAGATTTAACCGATCTTGAAATCATACTGAACCAGGGCCAGATCTTCATTTGCCTTGACAATCTTCTTTTTCAGGTCTTCTTTAAACTTCAGTAGTTTCTGATACAATACAGGGTCGGAAACAGCAAGAATTTCAACGGTCAGGATGGCCGAGTTCTGGGCTGCATTGATCCCTACTGTTGCGACAGGGATCCCCGGGGGCATCTGAACAATAGAAAGCAGGGAGTCAATTCCTTCAAGTGTAGCCTTAACAGGTACACCGATCACGGGGACAGATGTCATAGCGGCGATGACCCCGGGAAGATGAGCAGCCATACCGGCAGCGGCTATAATCACACGAATGCCTCGGCCATAGGCAGCCCTGGCGAATTCTTCGACCTTTTCGGGAGTACGGTGGGCCGACAAGGCATTTATCTCAAATGGGATCTGCATATCGTTCAGGAATTTTGCAGCAGGCTCCATCACCGGAAGATCGGAAGTGCTACCCATAATAATACTTACCAGTGCTTGCATATTTTTTGTTTTTACAAAAGTAGACAGAAAATCAATAATGACATAAAAGAGGATGGGAGAATCTTTCTTTACTAACTTTGTTGAATGGCAGATCAGGGTGCACAGGGTAAACGTATCAGGGTAAAGGATAAAAATTTCCGTTTTTACCTTGGCAAAGATCGCATCGATGAGATAATAAGAGGCCTTGCTGACCGCATAGACCATGATTACAGAGGAAAAACTCCGCTGATACTGGGGATTCTCAATGGAGCATTTATCTTCACATCAGACCTGGTTCGTAAACTTACCATTCCCTGCGAGATTTCCTTTGTAAAATATACTTCCTATGATGGGATGGCCGGAGGCGGGAAAATGAACAGGCTTATTGGCCTGAATGAGAGCATTCGCGGCAGGCATGTGATCATCACCGAAGATATTGTAGATACGGGCAATACCATGGCGAGGCTTCTTGAGGACCTGGAACAATATGAGCCTTCAAGCGTGAGTATTGCAAGTTTCTGTTTCAAGAAACAGGCGTTCAGGGAAAATTTTACTATTGATTACTGCGGATTAGTGATCCCTGATCTTTTTGTTGTGGGGTATGGCCTTGATTATGATGGAGCGGGACGGAATTTTCCTGATCTTTACCAGTTCGATGAATCAAACGGATAACAAATTATAAATAAAACAAGATGTACAACCTAATTCTATTCGGACCCCCGGGAGCCGGCAAAGGCACGCAGGCCGTCAAAATAGCTCAGAAATTCAACTGGATCCATATCTCAACCGGAGACATCCTCAGAGCCGAAGTCGGCGCAGGAAGCCCACTTGGCTTAAAGGTCAAAGCAGTGATGGAAGCCGGGCACCTCGTCTCCGACGAACTTCTCATCGAGATCATGAAATCGGTTTTTGAAAAGCATGAGAATGCAGGGGGTTTTGTGTTTGACGGATTTCCGCGCACCCTGAACCAGGCAGAGGAACTCGACAAGCTGCTGTGCAGACTGAACCATTCGGTAAAGCAGGTGATCTCGCTCGAAGTAAACGAAGAGGAACTTGTTCAGAGGCTTTTAAAAAGGGCTGCTGAACAGGGCAGGGTTGACGATACAGAAGAAGTGATCAAGAACAGGCTGGTGCAGTATCATAAGCATACCAAGCCACTCCAGGAATATTACAGGAACAAAGATATTTATACCGAAGTGCGTGGGGTAGGCGGGATTGAAGACATCTTTGAAAGCCTGTGCAAGGCAATAAAAAAATAGTCAGAACCTTAACAGTATGGCCGAATCGAACTTTGTTGATTATGTAAAAATTTTTTGTGCCTCTGGGAAGGGAGGTGCCGGTTCGACTCATTTTTTAAGGACCAGGCTTACTGCGAAGGGAGGCCCTGACGGCGGGGATGGCGGCCGGGGCGGACATGTGATCCTGAAAGGAAACAGCCAGTTCTGGACCCTTTTGCACCTGAAGTTTACCAAGCATATCAGGGCAGGCCATGGAGGCAATGGAGCCAGGAGCCTTCAAACGGGGGCATACGGACAGGATGTAATCATCGAGGTTCCTCTGGGAACGGTTGCAAGGGATGCCGAAACCCTTGCTTTTGAATGTGAGATCACTGAAGACGGGCAAACGCATATTCTTGTACCGGGCGGCAGGGGCGGATTGGGTAACGACCATTTTAAATCGGCTACTCACCAGGCTCCGAGGTTTGCACAGCCCGGGGAACCAGCAATTGAAGGCTGGAAGATCCTTGAGCTGAAGCTGCTCGCCGATGTCGGGCTTGTTGGATTTCCTAATGCAGGGAAATCAACTTTACTTTCGGTGATCTCGGCTGCAAAACCCGAAATTGCCGATTATCCCTTCACCACACTTGTCCCGAACCTGGGCATTGTGAGTTATAATAACAACAAATCATTTATCGTAGCCGACATTCCCGGCATCATTGAAGGTGCGCATGAAGGCAAGGGCATCGGGCTAAGGTTCCTCAGGCATATTGAAAGGAATTCGCTGCTGCTGTTCATGGTCCCGGCCGACAGCAATGACATAGCCAAAGAGTATAAAATACTTCTGAATGAACTGGAGATGTACAATCCCGAACTCCTTGACAAAACAAGGCTTCTCGCGATCACCAAATCAGACCTGGCCGACAAGGAGATAATCGACGGACTTACTTTGGAATTACCCGGCGATATTCCATATGTATTTATATCATCCCATAAGAAAACAGGGCTGCATAAGCTGAAAGGGATGCTGTGGGAAGCGCTGAACCCCTTAAGTTAATTACGAATTACGAGTTACGAGTTACGAATTAATTCCTTTTTTACTCGTCATTCGTCATTCGTCATTCGTCACTTTTAAATGATCGATGATTGACAAACTTCTGACACTTGACCGCAGCTTCTTCCTTGGTCTTAACGGCCTCCACGCCGCCTGGCTTGATCAGCTGATGTACTGGTTGAGCGATCCCCTGGTATGGCTGCCGTTCTTCATTTTTCTTTTGTATCTTGTGATCAGGACCTTCAAGTGGAAAACCATTACAATCATGGCGGCTGTTGCAGTGATGATCACTTTTTCAGACCAGGTGTCGGATATTACCAAACATAGTGTGAAAAGGTTAAGGCCTTCAAATGACCCCAGCCTTACTGCCTCAGTTCATATTGTCAACGGTTACAGGGGAGGCGACCTTGGTTATTATTCAGCTCATGCCTCGAATACATTTGCACTTGCAACTTTCCTATTCCTGCTTTTCAGGAAGAAGTACCGCTACCTTTACCTGCTTCTGTTCGGCTGGGCTGCACTGATGACATATACCAGGATTTACCTGGGTGTACACTTTCCGCTGGATATCATCAGCGGTATGATTGCAGGTATATTTTTCGGCTGGTGTTTCGGAAGGCTTACTCTCTTTCTTTTATCCCGGCAGGGAGTTAGACTCAGTTGAGTTTGAAGACCACGCCGATATTGGCATAGGTTGAATTATATCCGAATTCCCCGTAAATACCGAATTCAGGGGTAATGAAGTAGGATGCCCCCAGGAAAACTCCGAAATAAGGGTATACAGGGGCATAATTATGGTATCCCAGGCTCTCGTCATGGGTGTTCATGCAGAATCCAATCCCGGCCGGAATCCCTGCATAGGTGTCGAGCCCTTTCACATTCCATCCGTAATGATAGGCGCTTCTTGCACCAAGAATACAGTTGAACCAGTTCTCATGCCATCCGTCACCATACTTGTTCCAGAAATATGAGAAGGTGAGTTCACCTCCCAGGGTGATTACTCCTGGGCCGGCTTTCCACATACCTTTTTCAAAAGAGAATTTCACGGCAGGACCGAAGCTGTTGCCATTTCCAAAAAACGGAGTTCCGGCTCCAAACCCTGCATTGAGTTGCCAGTCATCGACCCGCATAGGATTCATAGGGCCGTTCTGGGCTTGACTTGAAGACGTCAGTGTACCTGCAAAGAGGATAACGCAAAGCATTCGCAAAATGAGGTTTTTTGTTTTCATGTCGGGAGAATAGTTTAGCTGTTCGTTTTCAAATATCATTTCAAAAACGAAGGGAGTAATGAAAAAGTATATCGGAATTTCAGCTTCTGAGAGCCGAAAGCTGCGAAAAAAGCTCGATCTCCCTGGGGTTCAGGTTCTGAGGTAAATCAACGATGATCTTGAGATACAGGTCGCCGAATTCACTTTTTTTTCTGTATACCGGCATGCCAAGTCCTTTCATGCGAAGAACTTTTCCGTTCTGTGTTTCGCGTGGGATTTTCATAGTAAAGCTACCTTTCGGCGCATCAACTGTAATCTCTCCACCAAGCAAGGCTTTATAAAGAGATACGTGAATATCGGTGTACAGATCGTTTTCCTTGATATCATAAAGAGGATCAGGCAGGATGCTGACATGGATATACAGGTCCCCTGCCTCACCACCCCTGCGCCCGGCTGCACCTTTTCCTTTGACGCGAAGAACCTGGCTGTTATATACCCCGGGAGGGATTGTCATGTTGATCTTTTCGTCGCCGATATTGATCATTCGTTTAGAGCCATGATAGGATTCCTCGAGAGTGACTTCCATCGTAGCTTCATAATCCTGTCCTTTAACAGGCCTTCCGCCCGATCGTCCCCTTCCCTGCTGTGTGAATGGGTTCCCGGCATCCTGGTCATATCCCCCCCTGAAAAACGAATTAAAGAAATCAGAGAAGTCTGATCCCCCGAAATCGTCCGCATCGTATGTTCGGGACTGAGACCTGCCTGGTCCCTGACGGGCCCACTGGCTGAAGTCGGCGTCATTCCCGGCATTCTGTTCATACTGTTTCCAGTTGGAGCCCAGTGTATCGTATTTTTTTCTTTTTACAGGATCTTTCAGCACCTCATAAGCTTCACCGATCTCTTTAAATTTCTCTTCAGCCTGTTTGTTGCCTGGGTTTTTATCGGGATGAAATTTCACTGCCAGTTTGCGGTAGGCTTTTTTAATCTCATCCGCAGTAGCAGTCTTGGAAATGCCGAGAAGGGTGTAATAATCTTTAAATTCCATTGAATGACAGTTTAATCGGATGTAAGTTTAACGGGGATCAATACCATCATAAATCCTTTATGGGCAAGCCGGTTCTGAAGGGTCAGCTGGGTCTGGTTGTGCAGCATCCTTGTAAGAGAAGAAGGCCTTGCAAAAATCGCATTGCCGATAAAGAAGATTACCCTGTGATATTTATTTACCACTTTCTTTGAAAGTTCTTTCACCTCGTCAGCCACGTCGGTGCCTATTGCGTAATAGCTGTCGGCAAAACAGCCGTAAGCATGAGCCAGTTCTTCATACTTTTTGAGGTTGTACTTTACATTGTCTTCGAGGTTTTGCAATTCTTCCTCTCCTTTGAAGTTTCCGGTATCGACCATCCCCACCGAGATAAAGATGAAGTTCTTGTAATTTTCAAAATCCTCCCTGATCTTCAGGAAGGTATTAATCCCAACACCATTGAAATCGTTCACACAGATGCAAGCGGTATGCGATTCCGGGTCAATCTCCGGCATGGGCCTGTTGCCTTTTTCCCAGGAAAGCATGGCGCCTTCGACCTGCCTCAGCATCTTATGATCGAGGCGGCTGATCAGTTTGGCTGCCCTTACGTAATGATTCTTTACTCTCATTACAAAGAAGATAAGGCTGGAAGTAATAAGAATAGTAAGCCATCCGCCTTCAGTAAACTTCACAAAGACAACCGTAAAAAGAATACTAACGGTGAGCAGAAGGCCAAGGCCGTTGATCAGGAGTTTGGGAATCCAGTATCCCTCTCTTTTTTTAACCTGCCACCAATGACGCACCATGCCAGCCTGGGAGAGAGTGAAGGTAATAAATACATTGATACTGTAGAGCACCACCAGCATTGTGACATTTCCTCCAGTGACCAGAAGGACAAAGGAGGCAGCGACAGCCATTAAAATAAGACCGTTCTGGGTAACAAGTCGGTCGGAGAGAACAGAGAACCTCCTGGGGAACCAGTTATCCTGGGCCATATTTGAGATAATTCGCGGACCACCGAGAAAGCCGGTTTGGGCGCCGACGAAAAGCAACGCAGCCTCGGAGATCAGAGTAATAATTACAAAGGTCTCTCCAATCCATTTATTCCATCCTGCTGTCATGGCCTCGAGAAGGTTGGCGTTCATGGTCTTTCCCGGTATATGTTTCAGGTGAAAGAGGGAATATGCTGCCATGAGGCCAAGAACTGTTATCCCCAATGAAAAAGCCATCAGTCTCATGGTTGCAATACCCGTTTTGACCCGGGGTTCTTTCAGGATGACCATGGAGTTGGAGACTGCTTCAATTCCGGTATATGTACCTGCACCCATACTGTAAGCCCTGGCCAGTATCAGGAGCACACCAAAGGTGCCTATGCTGTTGCTTGCGTGTTTAAATTCCCTTGTTGCTTCGGGTACGAGATTGATAAAGTCATTGGTATGAAAGAGTATAGGGTATATTATTGCAAACAGGTGTGTGAGCAGAAAAACAATGAATATCGGCATAAGCGAGAGTACCGATTCCTTAACACCCCTGAGGTTCAGAAGCAGGAGGAGAAAGATTATAGCGAGGGTGGTCCAGAGTTTATACACCTGGAAAGCAGCCGGGAAGTTGCTGAAGATGGCATCGACACCGCTGGCCACGCTGATAGCAATTGTAAGGACGTAATCCACGATCAAAGAACTGCCTGAGATCATACCGATGCGGGGTGAAAGAAGTTTTGAGGCCACCTGGTATCCACCGCCACCCGAAGGGAATAGTTTGATGATCTGTGAGTAGCTGCTGCTGATGATGGCGATGGTAACCACAACGGCAAGGGCGATAAAAATCGTCATCCCATGGTAATTCCCCAGGGCACGGTAAGCTTCCTCAGGGCCGTAGCATGATGATGAAAGTCCGTCGGAACCAAGCCCTATCCAAGCCATGATGGCAACCAGGGTTACTTTTTCAAAGATGTTTTCATCTTTAAGGTCCCTGGCCTTACCAACAAAAATTTTCCTTATCCTTTCGGTGGTGCTTAGCCTTTCTTTCTGTTTCATCAAAATTTCTGTTGACTGGCAAAAGTACTATGTTTCTGTAAATGGCAATAAGGTTTAAAAGCTTAGCACCCGAATGCACGGCCTTCAATTTTTTCAACCGCGATCTTCCATACTTTCACCTCACGGATCGATGGCTGGTTGTATTTGAACGTTTTGCCGCTGTATTGTGCCATAATAATGTTAAGTGCTTCAATCTTGTCTTCGCTGCCCGAAATAAATTCTACCTTTCCGTATACAAGGACCGAGCGGAATTTCATGCTCCAGGAGCAGGCGACATCTTCATTCTGATAGCGGAGAAGGTGGTCGGTGCTGAAGTTAATGCAGACATGCGGATTTTTTGTGAGGGCGGATATCTTTTTCCCGGCACCGGCGCCATGCATATACATGATGTTGTCGCGAAAGCCAAAGTTCATGGGGATCACGTAAGGGTTTCCTTCAGCATCAATCATGGCAAGATGGCACCACTGGCAGCGCTTTATGATATCAGTAAGTTCGTCCCTGTTGTCAATATCGCGGCGGCGCATAGGTATCAGGTTTTCAGAAAAGGAGTTTATATACTTCCTGCACTTTACTTACCGGCAGGATCTCAATGGCATGCCTGGCTTTATCGAGGGCCCTGGAGTTGTATTTTGAAATAAAAATTTGTTCAAAGCCCAGTTTTTCAGCTTCGGATATTCGTTGTTCGATGCGGTTTATCGGGCGGATCTCACCGCTGAGGCCTACTTCGGCAGCGAAGCATGTTTTCATGTCAATGGGTTCGTCCTGGTTGGAAGAAAGTATCGCGGCGACTATGGCCAGGTCGATAGCAGGGTCATCGACTTCAATGCCGCCGGCAATATTCAGAAAGACATCTTTATGGCCCAGCCTGAAACCTGATCGCTTTTCGAGAACAGCCAGGAGCATGTTCAGGCGCCTGGCATTGAAACCAGTGGTTGAACGCTGGGGAGTTCCGTAAACAGCAGTAGAAACAAGTGCCTGGGTTTCAATCAGCATCGGTCTTTGTCCTTCAACCATAGCGGCAATGGCGATGCCGCTAACTTTTTCGTCGTGCTGGCTGAGCAGTATTTCCGATGGATTTGAAACTTCCCTCATGCCTGCATCATGCATCTCATATATCCCCAGCTCCGAAGTGGAGCCAAATCGGTTTTTCAGCGACCTTAGGATACGGTAGCCGTAATTACGGTCGCCCTCGAACTGGAGCACGGTATCGACCATGTGTTCAAGTATCTTGGGCCCTGCCAGGCTGCCGTCTTTGGTAATATGGCCGATCAGGAAAACAGGGATGTGAGTGACTTTCGCATATCTCTGCATTTCCCCTGCACATTCCTTGATCTGGCTGATGCTGCCTGCCGATGACTCTATGGTGTCGGTTTGCAGGGTCTGAATGGAATCGATGATTACGATACCAGGCTGAAGCAATTCAAGGTGCTGAAAGATCGACTGGGTATTTGTTTCGGTCAGAACGAAACAGTTTTCGTTCTGAATTCCGAGCCTTTCGGCTCGCATCCTGAGTTGCTGATCGCTCTCCTCCCCGCTGATATACAATATTTTAAGCCCGTTACATTTCAATGCCACCTGCAGCATAAGGGTCGACTTGCCTATCCCGGGTTCTCCCCCTATCAGAACAAGTGAGCCTCTTACGAGTCCGCCCCCGAGTACACGGTTCAACTCGGCATCTAATGTGTCGATGCGCTGTTCATTTTCAAAGCCTACATCCGAGATTTTTTTGGGAGAGGGCCTCTGGTCGGCAGTGCGGGCCACACCGCTTCGTTTCTCTTCCCTCTGTATAACTTCTTCGACAAGTGTATTCCACTCCCCGCAGGAAGGGCATTTGCCCATCCATTTGCTTTGCTGGGCACCGCAACTGCTGCAGAAAAATGCAGTTTTGACCTTCGTCATGGACGGATGTTAAAGGTGAACCTTATGGGCCTTCTCGATGGTATGGGTGGTTGAATATCCCCTGGTAAGTTCGATGGTAACGACTTCTCCACCACGGGAGGTAACTATGTCGGAACCTACGATATCCTTACCTTCATAATCTTTCCCTTTAACCAGGATATCGGGCTGAACGAGCTTTATTAGTTCGTAAGGAGTATCTTCGTCGAACATCACTACGGCATCAACGAAAACGAGGGATGCAAGAGTGAATGCCCTTGCGTGGTGGCTGTTTACCGGGCGATTCGGGCCTTTAAGCCGGTGCACGCTGTCATCGGAGTTCATACCTACAATCAGGACGCTTCCCAGGGACCGGGCTTTTGCAAGCAATTCGATGTGGCCGAGATGAAGGATGTCGAAACAACCATTCGTGAAAACGATTTTTTTATCTTTAAATCTCCATACTGCAACATGCCTCTGAAGATCTTCCCAAGTAAGGATCTTGGATTTTACAAGTTTAAGCTTTCCCATTCTCAGACCGTTTAATCGATAAAAGTACTAAAGATAATCCACCAACAATAAGAATCATCAGTGTTTGTGCCGTCCATGCGATCCAACCCAGAGCAAGCCCGGTGGGTTTTGCAATGCCATAAAGCAGAAGGGTTTCCTGTATGATGGCAGGGTAAAGGCCGATCCCTCCGGGTGTGATCATGATCCCGATACTGCCTAATTCAAGTGCCGAAAGCCCGGCGCCCATACTGAGTAAGGAGGTTTCGGCAAAACAGAAAAAGATCACGTAAAGCATGAAGAAGTACAGCACCCAAATGGCAATGGAATACAACACAAAAAGGCCGGGTTTCCTAACCTGGCTAAGTGATTTTAATCCTTCCCAGAAACCGATGATAAGGTGTGTGATTTTAATGTAGGTTTTTGAAGCCTTCACTTTTTTACGCACAGCCAGCCAGAGCAGGATGCCGACGAGCAGCAATCCGCCAAGAGAAAGAAAGATCATACGGGAATAATGAAGGTCGCCGAATTTTGCAACCACTTTCGGATAGATATTCTGGTTGAGATATTCGCTTATGATGCCCATCTGGGTAAAAAGCATCAGGAGGAACAAAAGGAAAAAGATAAGCATATCGATGGCGCGTTCGGTAACGACGGTGCCAAGAGCTTTCTGAAAAGGTACCTTTTCATACCTCGACATGATACCGCATCGTGTGACTTCACCAAGCCTGGGAAAGGCCATGTTGGCAAAATACCCAACCATCACGGCGTAAAACGTAGTCTTGAGCTTGGGTTTGAAGCCCATGGGTTCAAAAAACAGGACCCAGCGGGCGGCCCGGAGGATATGGCTAAAGACCCCAAGCACAATAGCAAGACCAACCCAATAATAGTTTGCGGTACGGAATGAATGCATGATTTCGGCCCGTTCGTTTGCCGTAAGGTCTTTGAGGGACAGCCACATGATCAGTAAGCCCAATCCCAGGAAGAACACGAATTTAATAGCGGTAATTATCTTCTTCCTTGTGGAGGAAGCCTTGGGCAGGATCTCAGTCATCTACTAGTTCTTTTTTCGGGAGGCAAGTTTATTCTTTCCGTCGGGAAATGCAATACCGGGTTTGAATTTTTTTGCCAGTTCAAAATCCATAATTGCATATGAGACTATTATGACAAGATCCCCCTTCAGAAATTTTCGGGCAGCAGCACCGTTCAGACATATGACGCCACTGTTTTTTTCGCCCTTAATGACGTATGTTTCAATACGTTCCCCGTTATTGATATTCAGCACCTGGACCTTTTCAAATTCGATCAGGTTTGCCTCCTTCATCAAAGTTTCATCAATGGTGATGCTGCCCACATAATTTATGTTGGCATCAGTGACCGTTGCACGATGAATCTTGGATTTCAGTACTTCAATCTGCATCATGCGGCAAAATTACGAAAAAAGTTCCACATTGTCGATCAGCCTCACATCGCCAAGGAAAACGGCAGTAAGTGCGACCAGCTGAGGTTTCTGTCCCCAGCTCTCAACAGGCATCAGGGTGTCGCTGTCGGCAATCTCGAAATATTCAACCCTGAATCTTGAATCCTCATTGATCTTTTTAATTGCCCATTCCCTGAGTTCCCAAACCGGGGTTTTGCTGCCTTTCTCCCTCACCTTGCAAAGCACTTCAAAGATCCTGCGGGCAACCTGGCGTTCGCCAATTGTAAGCCTGAGATTCCTCGAGCTCATGGCCAGTCCGTCGTGTTCCCTTACCGTTTCACAGGGGATAATATTAACCGGAAGCCCCAGGGCTTCGGTCATCCTGGTAATGATCCTGAGCTGCTGGAAATCTTTTTTCCCGAAGTATGCATTTGCAGGTGTGACAATATCGAACAGCTTTTTCACGATAATGGCGACTCCTTTGAAATGCCCGGGGCGGAATTTCCCTTCCAGCACTTTATCGAGCATGCCGAAATCAACATCGACGGTTCCGGTATTGCCGCCTGGGTACATTTCATCGGCGCCCGGACAAAACAGCATATCGCATCCGTTTTTCTGAAGCATAGCTGAATCCTGGGCCAGGTTGCGGGGATAAGTGGCCAGATCGTCGGGGTTGTTGAACTGGGTAGGGTTAACGAAGATGCTGCAAACCGTGATATCATTTTCTGACTTGGATTTCCTGATCAGCATGAGATGGCCTTCATGGAGCGCGCCCATGGTGGGGACAAACCCGATCTTCAGATTTTTTTTGATAATGGGTTTAAGCCATTTTTTCGCCTCTTTGATTGTGCTGATCTCTTCCATTGGTTGTCTTTAGAGGTTTATGATTTTATTACGGATGGCGAATTTTACCATTTCAACAGGGGATTTGTTCCCGAGTTTTTTCATGATATGATTCTTATGAGTCTCGACTGTCCTGACAGAAATGTTCAGCTTCAGGCCAATATCCTTGTTGTTGAATCCTTCGGCATAGAGTTTGAGGATCTCGAGTTCCCTTGCTGAGAGATTGAAGGTGGGTTTTTCTTCAGCAACATCCTGTTCCACAGCATTGCGGATAAAACTTTTCAATAGTATTTTCGAAATAGTATCCCCGAAAAATTCCTCGCCCCTGTAGATGGCATAAATCGCTTTCACAAGTTCGTCGCGGGAGGTGTTTTTCGGCAGGTACCCTTTGGCCCCTGAGCGGATCGCACCAGTCACGAAGTCCTCGTTGGTATACATTGAAAGAATAAGTACCCTGATCTGAGGATAATCCTGCCGAAGGCGTTTTGTGATTTCGATCCCTGAGATATCGGGGAGGGAAATATCCAGAACGATGATATCGGGCTGCACGATCTTCAGCTTCTCAAACAGGCTTTTACCGTTAGCTGCCTCACCTATGATAGCTATGTCGGGGATGGAAGCCAGCAGCGATTTCAACCCGTCGCGCACAAGGTCATGGTCTTCTACAAGAAAAATCCTGATTGTATCCATCAGATAAACCTTGGAACTTTTAACTGTATCAATGTCCCTTTTCCGGCAGCAGTCTTAAGATCGATGATGCCACCCAGCAGCTTGACCCTTTCCTGCATATTGTGAAGCCCGTGCCCCCCCTGGCTGCCCGAATTATGCGGCCTGAAGCCTTTCCCGTTATCCTGGATGCTCAGGTAGATAAAATCACTGTCGTACAGCAGTTTTATATAAGCCTGGTCGGCATTCGAATGTTTCACGATATTGTTCAAAGCTTCCTGCACTATCCTGTAAAGATACGTCTGTATCTTTTTATTCCAGTCGTCGGTCCTTACTTTATGTTCAAATTTAATTTTCACAGCCGAATGCCGGCCTGTATCCTCGCAAAGATTGAACAGGGCGATCACCAGTCCGAACTCTTCGAGCACAGGCGGCATCAGGTCGTTGGTGATCCTGCGGATTTCATCTACGATCTGGTCGAACTGCCTTTTGATGCCTTCGAGCTGGGGCTTGATCTCAGGTTCGGGAATATAACTGAGGCTTTCGAGCTTCATTTTAATGGCAACCATCGATTGCCCGATCCCGTCGTGAAGTTCCCGCGACAAACGCTGACGCTCAAGTTCCTGTCCGTCAATTACCGAAAGGATATGTGAAATCCTTGACTTTTTGGTACTTTTGGGGGCGGCCATCCGATATTGAAAATTAGAGGCCACAAAGGTAAAAAAAACGGCATCGCATGAATTTACGAAAATATTTCATTCTTACAACACTGGTTTTGACTGCATTGCAGTTGTTTTCGCAGGAAAAAACCCTGACCTATTACCAGGATCCCGCATCAATCCCGCCCGACCTCGTCGTAAGCCTGAAACATGTGAAAGCCTCGGTTCGGTTCAAGCCTGCCGAGAACCTGGTGATCGGCAGTGCCGAACTCACAGTAGTTGCGAACCGTTACCATACCGATTCGGTCAGCGTTTACACCCCTGATTTCGTGATTGGTAAAGTAAGTCTATATACTGCGGATGAGGGTCAGGCGAAACCCGGGCAGCCATCCGCAGACAAGGAAACATCAAAGCTCATCCCCATCCGCTGGAAGCTTTCGGGACCAAACCTCGTAATATATCCTGAACGCCCATCCGCCTTCATGGAAAAAGGAAAGAGATACAGGATAAACATAGAATACCAGGCCAGTCCGAAAGCCGGACCAATCTATTTCATCGGGTGGAGGCCTGAGGAAGAAGGCAAGCGCAAGGTGGTGTGGGCCCATCGTCCGCATAACTGGCTGCCCTATATGGATGCCAGGGTCACCATGGATATGTATTATACTTTCGATGGCCGATACAAGGTATTCGCAAATGGTGAAAGGCTGGGGGTTGAAAACAATGCTGACGGAACGAAGACCTGGCATTATGCCATGAGAAGGGACCATCCCTATTTCTCAACATCTCTGGTGATTGGGGATTATGAATATGCAGAGTCTGTGACTGCAGGAGGCACACCCCTTGAGTTCTGGTATTATCCCGGCATGGCCGACAGGGTTCCGGTGACGTATAAATACACGGAGAAAATGTTTGAATTTTTCGAGCGGGAGATGGGGGTGAATTACCCGTATTTGCAATACAGGGAAGCGCCGGTGATCGATTATATGTACGGAGGCATGGAGACCACCACTGCTACTGTTTTCGGGGATTATATGCTTACCGACCCGCATGCCTGGTGGCAGAGGAATTACGTAAATGTGAACGCCCATGAGCTGGCCCACCAGTGGTTCGGAGATGCCATAGCCCACCTGGTGAACAAGGATGTATGGCTGACCGAGAGTTTCGGGACTTATTATGCCAAGATGTTCGAGAAGTCGGTTTACGGGGAGGAGTATTATGAGAACATCCGCCATGACGAGATGAGCCTGGCGTTTGAGGCGGCGAAGAAGAACGATTATCCTGTTGGCGGAAGCCAGGGAGGGGTGCAGAGGATTTACCAGAAAGGCTCGCTGGTGCTGGATATGCTAAGGGATGTGATGGGGGAGAAGGAGTTCCATGATGCGATAAAGCTTTACGCCCAGAGATATTTGTTTGGTTATGCCCAGACCTGTGATTTCATCAGGGCGGTGTATGATGCCACAGGGAAGCCATATAACTGGTTTTTCGATGAATGGATACTGAGAGGAGGGGAGCCGTCGTATAAAGTGAGCTGGACCTCTGACAAAGATTCAGTTGGGAAGTTCTTTACCGGGGTGAGTGTAGAGCAGGCTCAGGAAGTGACCGAGCTCAGGCCCTTGTTCAAGATGCCGGTTGTGATAAAAGTGTATTATAAGAACGGCGGATGTGACAGTGTGACAGCATGGGTTGATAAGAAAGAGAACAAGGTAAGGTTCCCCAATCCGGCTGCAGCGGAAGTTGAGTTTGTGTTATTTGATCCAGGATGCAGGATATTGAAAAAGCTAAGTTTTGACAGGAGTTTTGAAGAACTTTCGGCCCAGGCAGAGAAGGCCCCCGCCATGATCGACAGGTATGATGCGATACAGGCCATGAGGATAACCTCCTTAGGCATCAAGCAGGTATTGTTGCTGCAGGCATATAACAAGAACAGTTTTCATCTTATTCGTTCGGCCATACTCGACCAATTTGGGAAAGACCGTTCGCAGCCGGGCCTGGACCTGTTCAGGAAGGCTCTTCACGACAAGCATGCCAATGTGAGAAAGACAGCACTTGTGTTGCTTGATACCGTGCCGGTTTCGCTGAAATCGGATGTGGAATCCTGTTTGTCTGATTCATCCTACCTGAACATACAATTTGCCCTTGAAAGGCTGTGCAGCTCGTTTCCTGAGGACAAGGAGAAGTACCTTGAGCAGACGAAAGACATGGAAGGCTGGAGGGGGAGGAACATCCGTATGGCCTGGCTTGAGATTGCCATTGGAAGCGGAAAGCACGAGTACCTGAAAGAGCTGATTCCGTATTGCGGGCCCAGGTATGAGTTTGAGACCAGGATGAACGCGTTTGCTGCGTTGCAGAAGCTGAATTATATTGACCCGGTCACAACCGAGTATGCAAAAGCTGCCGCGTCGCATTGGAATTTCAAGCTTGCAGGGGCAGCAAAAACATACCTCGACTATTTTAAAGTTCCCCGGTAATGAAAGCAAGGATACTTACACGCACCGTCTTGCTGGTTTCCTTTGTAAGCCTGTTCACCGATGTGGCTTCGGAGATGTTGTACCCGGTGATGCCGGTATACCTGAAGTCGATAGGGTTTTCGATCATGCTCATCGGCATACTCGAGGGTGTTGCCGAAGCCATTGCAGGGCTAAGCAAGGGGTATTTCGGGCAGAGGTCGGACCTGCTGAGAAAAAGGGTTCCTTTTGTGAGGGCAGGATACACCCTGAGTGCGTTTTCCAAACCTATGATGGCGGTGTTCACTTTTCCCTGGTGGATCTTTTTAGCAAGGACCATCGACAGGTTCGGGAAGGGCATACGCACAGGAGCCAGGGATGCGATCCTGAGTGATGAAACGACTCCCGAACATAAGGGGAAGGTGTTTGGGTTTCACCGCAGCCTTGACACGGTTGGGGCGGCGATAGGACCTGTGCTTGCCCTGGTTTATTTGTGGATGTACCCCGGGCAGTATCGTATGCTTTTTTATTTTGCTTTTCTGCCGGGGCTGATCGCGATCGGGCTTACCTTTTTCTTGAAGGAAAAGGAGAGGGAAGTTAGAACAGCAGAGGCGAAACCGGGGTTTTTAGCGTATCTGAAGTACTGGAATCATTCTCCGGTTCAGTATCGATACCTTGTTGCCGGATTGCTGATGTTCACCTTGTTTAACAGTTCGGATGCTTTCCTTCTGCTTGCGATCAGGCAGAAGCAGGATTCGGATAATGTGATGATAGCCATGTATATTTTCTACAATCTTGTCTATGCTGTTTTTTCCTATCCTTTAGGGGTTCTGGCGGATAAGATTGGGTTGAAGGCCATGCTTATCAGCGGGTTGTTTTTATTTGCGATAGTATACCTGAGTTTCGGGTTTGTGAGTTCCATGGTGGGTATCCTGGCGCTTTTCCTGTTATACGGAGTCTATGCGGCGAGTACTGAAGGTATTTCAAAGGCTTTGATCAGCAATATTGCTTTGAAGACTGAGACAGCAACTGCGATTGGGTTTTACACCAGTTTCGCGAGTATTTTCACTTTGGTTGCAAGCAGTCTGGCCGGGGTATTATGGTATGTTTTCGGGATGAAGGTAATGTTTATTATTTCGGGGGCGGGGGTTTTGGCAGTGGGGACATATTTTCTGCTTATTTCAAAGAAGCTGGATTAGGAGTTTGGGTTATGCCTGAGCCGTGAGGAAAAAAATCAGAAGCCGCCGGGGGGGACCCCCGGCGGCTTCTGTGTTTAACCACAAACATTGTCGTATCAATAAAGATTATTCACATTCTGGTAGCCTGGCTGAAGTACATACCAGTCCTGGTATGTTGCCCCGTTTGTCTGCGCCCAGTCGGCAAAATGCAGGTATGTCTGGAGGATGTCTATTGTTTCCTGGGGATATGCCCAATCGATGGGTATTTCGATAGCCCAGCACAGCCCTGTTGCAGAACGGTAATATTTATTCTGTGCAGGAACAGATGCATCATTCCCGGTGCCGAAATAAACAGGGTTGACAAGTTCTGAAGGACGCTGATCTTTCAAATGGATTTCTTTACCCCTGTCCTGGTTTGTAAACATGAAAGGGTTGAACGGAGCTGTGCCTATATCGGCCTGGGGATTCGAAAAATGGATGGTCACCGTTTGCTCGGTGGTTGCCACAGTGTTGCCTCCGTGAACTGTATTCACCATTTGTGACCCGAGCAAGGTATTCACTGCGTCGACAGGTATAATAACTGTTTCATTAGTGTGGCCGGCTTCATATCCTTTCGGATCAATCGTCACAGCTGTCCCGACTTTGATGCAGCCTGTAACACTCTCAATATTGGAAGGCGGAGTGTTCAGGATAATTCCGAATCCGTTATTCAACGTAGCCCCATCTGCCTTGATCTTATATCTTACAATAATATCAACCACCTTATTGCTGGCACTGGTCACGATCTTGTAATTGAAATTCATAACAAGGTCATTCAGGTCATAGTCGCCGTATGAAGGCCAGAGGTCTTCAAAAGCCACAGTTCCGTAGTCAGCTTCATTGGGGTAATACGAGTTGAATGCTCTTGTGGGATCCAAAGGATAAGCATCAAGGTTATCGGGAACACCGTCACCGTCGGTATCCAGAGGAGGAGGACTGGCAATAGTAATAACCAGAACTTCATTGTCGGCTCCAACTGTATTGGTGGCTGTGAGATTTACGCTGAACACACCGGCAACTGTAGGAATGCCCGAAATAATGCTTCCGCTCCTTGTAAGTCCTGCAGGCAGATTGGTCGCATTGTAAGTGATTGGTGCCGTGCCTGTGGCTGTAATTTCATAGCTGAACGACTGGTTGACAGTGCCTGTGGCCGTGAGTGCGCTCGTGATTACAGGCCCCTGAGGCGGATCGATCACAGTGATCACCAGTGTCTTGGTGTCAGTGCCTGCCGCATTGGTGGCTGTCAGGGTCACGTTGTAGATTCCTGTAGCAGTAGGGGTGCCGCTAATGGTTGAACCGCTGAAATACAGTCCTGCCGGGAGCCCTGTTGCATTGAAGGTCATCGGGGTGGAACCTGCTGCTGTAATATTATAGGTGAACTGAGAACCGGTAAGGGCGGTAACAGCAAGTGCGCTGTTGATGCTCGGAGGAATAAGTGCATTGCATGTTGGGATGGTGGTGTTGTTCAGGTTAAAAGTAACATTAGATCCGTAATGCCCGTTATTGGGATTCAATCCCTTGGAAGCATATAAGTCAACATACCCGCTCACATAACAACTGCCGGAGATTTTGCTTTTTGTTTGCGAACTGATAGCTGTGATCTGTGAGCCGAGGCTGTTCGGGCCTGTAACCGTTCCATTCAGGTTGAATGTAGAACTCCTGACAAGGCTGCCCAGCCCAAGGGTTAAAGTTGACCCTCCCTGGCAGTTGAAATCCCCGTTACAAACCGAAATATACCCCGTATTGGTAAGCTGGCCGTTGTTGATGAAACTGTTTGAGCCGGTTACTGTCATGGAACAGGAATTTGTCACCACTCCTGATCCGTTAATTGTAATATCATTGCCGATTGTCATCGGGCCGCTATTGTCGAGGGCTCCGTTAACATTGAATTTATAGGGGATGCTCATGGTCCCGTAATTATGTACAGCCGCCGAACTGTTGATCTGGAAAGTTCCGCCAGATGCAACGCTCAGGGTTCCGTAATTATTCAGGGTTCCGTCGAAGTTGTTGTTCGGCATTACATACGTTGAACTGTAATTGTTCAGAGTTCTTCCGGTAAGCGAATAATTGCCGTTCATGTTGCCGGCGGTAGTAATTTCTATTGTACCCCCGCTGCCGTTGATGTTGTTCCAGGTTACTGTTCCGCATATACGGACCAGTCCCCCTGTGTTGAGGTTAGGCGTATTCAGGGTAACATTTACCCCTTGAGGGATGCACAATATAGCTCCGGATCCGATCGTGAGGTTATTGTAAGTGCCGGCAGTAAGGGTTTGTGTGCAGCCAGCTCCGCATGCCGGTACCAGTGATGCGTTATCAGCCGATTTGGTGGTTGTAAAATTGTAAACCAGGCTGGCTCCGGTAATTGGGGTCGAAATATACTGGTTAATTCCATCCGGACTGATCTTCCCGATGTAAAGTTCTTTAACCGCAGATGGCATGCGGATCCTGGTATTGTACTGGAAATTGGCGTCTGTTGCCCCTGTGCCAATCAGCTTACCACCTTTTGAGGGATCTCCGTTGAATAACTGTATCACATACATGCTGATAGTTGCACTCTGAGGCACATTGACTGTGACGCTGATGTCGATGTACGGACTGAATTTGAAGTTCTGATCTACCTGTAACTGGGTAAATTTAGTTGGATTCGATTGTTCATCATCGTTGCGCTTTTTGCATGCAGTCTGAAAAATCAAGGTTCCTGATACCAGAAATACAAGCATCATGCGAAAGACGAAATTCTGTTTTAGTGTTTTCATAGACTAGGTGTTTGTGGTTTTGACCTGTTTATTTATTAACAGGCAAAAATAAATTCAATTATTTGCGTGGACAAGCCGTAATAAGTAAATGTAGGTATTAAGTTTGTTTTAGTGGTATTTTTAATACTTTTGGATTTATTGTGTGGATGATTCTGACCGGGTTTCTTTTAAAACTTTAAATATACTAAAAATCTCAATAGAACCCCGATGGAGATGCAAAATGTTTTATAGTATGAATGTTAAACCCTTTGAAACTATGAAAATGCTTACATTCCTGTTCCTGGCAATCATTCTTCTTACAGAGGGAACAAAGGCCCAGTCCTATATACCGATAACGAATAACATGCAGATCACAAGTAATTCAAATATCAAATTCATCCCGAACAACTATGTGTTTTCCGACCCTGATTCCAACGGGGTTATACAGATCAACGGACAGCACAATATCATTCTTGACGGGGACAGCTGCAAAGTTAACGGGCTTACGTTTAAAGGGTATATGATCAAGATCACGAATTCCGATCATATCACCATAAAGAATTTTGATTCGGTATTCAGTTACAAATATGCGGTTTACATTACGAATTCGCATCACATCAGCATCGACAGCAATACCTTCTGCCACAACAAGGTTGATTCGGCTGGCTGGATCGATGTTTGGGCAGATTATACCAAAGCTCTCGGGGGTGGGCTTATGATGTACCAGTGCCGGGCAGCCCGTATCGCCAACAATCTCATGACCAGGCAGAATGACGGGGTCGCCCTTTACCATTGTGATTCAATTAACATCCAGAACAACGATTTTTCGTGGAACACCTCTTACGGCATCAGGATGTTCTGGACCGATACCTGCAAAATAGAATACAACAATTGTTCCCATGTGAACCGGCCCAAGACCGATCCCAGTGATTGCGCGGCCCTATTGCTGATCATTTCCAACAAGAACAAGGTACAGCACAATGACCTATCCTGGTCGGGCGACGGGGTGTTCCTGGGGCAATACCAGCACTCGTCAACCCCAAATAATAATTATTTCGCATACAACGAATGCTCTTATTCCCCTCACAACGCCATAGAAGCAACTTTTGCCAGCGGCAACGTATATAAGCACAACAATTGTAATTACAGTGATTACGGACTTTGGCTGGGCTATTCATTTGAAACCGTGGTCGACAGCAACGAGATTAACGGGAACTATCACCAGGGGATTGCGGTTGACAGGGGTTTCAGTAACACCATCACCAATAACGTCATTGGCGGCAATCCAGTCGGTATTGCCCTCTGGGAGGGAAGTCCGATCACCGGGTATACCAACCAGTATTCGAAGGATTATAACATCCATTCAAACATCTTTAACGGAAACACCCAGGCTGTTTCCCTGTCAAAGACGGAACATACCCATATGACAGGGAATGAGTTTTTATACAGCCAGACAGCTTCGTTATACTTTGACGGTCAGTCGGACCTCGATACTATCACAGGTAATACATTCACCGATCCTACTGTTTATCATTTTCAGAACACCTCGACTTATGATATCTATGCGCCGGATAACATGTTTTTTCCTTCCGACAGCCTCATGATCCTTGATAAGATCTATGATAAGCACAGGAGTTCTTCTCTTGGCCGGGTGATCTGGTGGCCATATACTCATGGCCCTGCTCCTGCTATCCAGTCCAAACCTCCCTGCGATATGGCGGAATCGCCTTCTGTATGGTTTGCATACCCCGAAACCGGTTACCCGGCAGCCAACAGGTTTGGTGACAGCGTGTATTTCGATACTGCTGTAAAAAAGGTTGGGGCCGCTTCTGTTAAAATGGTCACAAGCAGGGGCTGGGATCTTGCCCTGAATTACAGGGTTTTCGGAGATTCGGTATCAAACTGGGCTCTCTCTTCAACCGACACCCTGTACTTCTGGGTGCGAACCATAAAGAATCCATATGGATTTCAGTACTTTTCGGTGAGGATCGGCAACGCCAGGGGAGGCTATTATAAGTATACCGGCTCATCTTCTCTTCTGAACCAGGCGAACCTGACCTGGAAGCTTTTGAAAGTTCCTTTGGCAGGAGGAAATGGTTTTGGAAGATCGGTGGTTGGGAACATGAATTATGATTCAGTAAACTATGTCGAGATCCATGCCGACTGCTGGGATTACGGGTTTACATTATGGGTTGATGGTGTTCAGTTTGAAGCCTGCACACCCATAACCTCGGTTCCCGGGGATCGTTCATCCGAAGTCAATGAATTTTATGCTTATCCCAATCCATTCAGCAATTCAACCACCATTGCATATGATCTGCCGGTATCAGGGCCGGTAAAGCTTGAAGTTTTCAGTGCAGAAGGCCGCCTGATCGAGACCCTCGTGAATGGAAGCCAGTTTGCCGGGCCCCATGAACAGACATACCAGCCTTCCATCCTGCATCCTGTATCCTGCATCTTTATCCTGAGACTGACAACCCCCTCTTATACAAAGACCATCAGGGTCATCCAAGCGAAATAAATAGTAACTTTGCAGCGGATTTAAGGCAGACAAGGGTTTTGAACAAAGGGAAAACGGTACTGGTAGGACTAAGCGGGGGAGTGGATTCCTCCGTTGCGGCCTTTCTTTTAAAGCAGCAGGGGTATAACGTTGTTGGTGTGACCATGTCGATCTGGGATGGAAAAAAGCTTCCCTCCTCATCCGGCGGCAAACATGCGTGTTACGGACCTGATGAAGAAGAAGAGATCAGGGAAGCGAGTGAGATCGCAGGCATCCTTAAGATTCCTTACGAAGTTTTTGATTGTTCAGGTGAATATAAAACAGCTGTACTTGATTATTTCAGGAAGGAATATTATGAAGGCCGTACGCCGAATCCCTGCGTCCAGTGCAACCAGCATATCAAATTCGGTTTGCTTCCGACGATGGCTGAAAAGAAAGGGTTCGCCTATGATTATTTCGCCACCGGGCATTACGCCCGGGTGGAACAGGATGCTGTTAGCGGGAGATTTCTTCTGAAAAAGGGAGTTGATCAGAAAAAGGACCAGACCTATTTCATTTACAGGCTTACGCAGCAGCAACTCTCAAAGTCAATGCTCCCGATCGGGATTTACACCAAGACCCAGATAAAGGATATTGCCAGGGAAGCAGGTCTGCCGGTTTATGATAAGGAGGAAAGCCAGGATTTTTACAGCGGCAATTACAAGGACCTGCTTGAACATGAGCCAGCCCCGGGGAATATAGTCCATACCAGCGGTAAGGTGCTGGGGACCCACCAGGGGATATGGAATTACACTATCGGGCAAAGGAAAGGTATGGGCATTGCATGGTCGGAACCCCTGTATGTAATCAGGATTGAGAAAGAGGCCAATTTGGTTGTCGTTGGCACCAGGGAAGAGACGTTCAATACTTCTTTCCTGGTCAGCGACCTGAACTGGATCGCCTTCGAGAACCTTGATTCGGCTATGGATGTGAGTGCCAGGATCCGTTCGGCACAGAAGGACAAGGACGCGTTGATCGAGCCCGTTGAAGAGGGTATTGTGAAAGCCACTTTTTTTCACCCGAATGATTCAATTACCCCGGGCCAGAGCGCTGTGTTTTATAAAGGTGATGTGGTGTTGGGGGGAGGGGTGATTAAGGAGGTGACAAAGTGATAAAGTGACAAAGTGACAAAGTGACAAAGTGACAAAGTAACAGGGTGACAGAGTAACAGAGTAACAGAGTAACAGAGTAACAGAGTAACAGAGTAACAGAGTAACAAAGAAATATTATACAACAGATGATGAAAAGAGTGTTGATTTATATAGCGCTGTTGGCGCTTGTTCTGCCTGGGTTTGCGCAGAAAGGGGAGATCACTTCAAAGGATCTGAAGGATTATGTTTATTTTCTTGCTTCGGATTCTCTGAAAGGCAGGAAACCGGGTACGCCCGAGATCAATGTTGCTGCTAAATACATCCTTGACCATTTTAAAGCCGCCGGACTGAAACCTATGGCCGACAATGGATTCCAGAATTTTGACATTGTCATTGATGTGGTTCTGGGACCCGGGAACAAACTGTCGGTCGGTGGTTACGATGCAGCATTTAAAAAGGATTTTATTCCCCTGGCATATTCTTCCGACGGCAATATTGACGCTGCTGTTGTGTTTGCCGGATATGGTTTCGACCTGGACCTCGACAGCCTGAAATGGAGCGATTACGCAGGCATTGACGTGAAAGGCAAGTGGGTGATGATCTTCAGGGCCGATCCCGAACTGGATAAGACTGACAGCAGGTTTATCCCATTCAGCGATACCCGCAGCAAAGTGCTTACGGCCAAGGACAAGGGGGCCGCAGGAGTCCTTCTGGTAACTCCCAAAGGGCTGGACAAGGACGATAAGCTGATGGCCGTTGTGGTCGAGAATAATGAAGTAACCAGCGGCATCCCTGTTGTCAATATCAGGCATGATATTGCCGACAGGATACTTGCGGCTAGAGGCATTTCGGCCGACAGCCTCGAACACCTGATCGCCTTCACGAAGAAACCCAACAGCTTTGAAACCGGGACTAAACTTAAGGGCCAGATCGATGTGATTCAGAAACATGCCAAAACAGCAAACGTAGTTGCCCTGCTTGAAGGCAGCGACAACACCCTTAAAGATGAGTACCTGGTTATAGGTGCACATTATGACCACCTGGGTTTTGGCGGTCCCAATTCAGGATCCCGTACACCCGATACCAATGCGGTTCATAACGGGGCCGACGACAATGCATCGGGAACAGCCATGGTCATGGCGCTTGCAAAGAAACTTGCTTCCCAGAAGGGCAAGCTGAAACGAAGCATCATCTTCGTTGCTTTTTCAGGCGAGGAAATGGGCCTGCTGGGATCGAAATATTTCGTGAATAATCCGCTTGTTGATGTTAAAAAGATCAAAGCCATGTTCAACTTCGATATGGTGGGGCGTTTTGATAAGGAAAAGAATTCCATTTCGATCAGCGGTACAGGCACATCCGCCGAAGGCGACAGCATCTTAAGAGTCTTTGAGAAGGGCCTCCCTTTCAGTGTTACACATTCTCCGGATGGGTACGGGCCTTCTGACCATGCAGCCTTTTATGCATCGGGAATACCTGTTTTCTTTTTTACAACAGGGGTTCACATGGATTACCATACTCCCCTTGATGATGCCGATAAACTCGATTATAATGCTGAGAAGAAGATTGCGGATTTCGGAGCGGCGGTTGTCATGGATGTTGACAATCTGAATAAAGATCTCAGCTTCAGGGAATCAGGAAAGAAGGAAAGTGCCGGAAGAAGCGGCCGCAGGCTGAAGGTTACACTTGGGATTATGCCTGATTTTGCAGGTTCCGAGAAGAAAGGCCTAAGGGTCGATGGTGTCACAAAGGATGGTCCTGCCTATAAAGGAGGGATGCTGAAAGGCGATATAATTATTTCGGTGCATGGAATGAAAGTTGAAAGTATCTATGATTATATGGCCCGCCTGAACAAACTGAAATCAGGGATGACCGTGAATGTGGAAGTCCTGAGGAATGGAAAAGTGGAGATATTGATAATACAATTATAGGGATTAGGGGTTGGGGATTAGGGATTAGGGATGCCCCAACCCCCAGCCCCCCAACCCCCAACCCCCAACCCCCAATGACCTACGACCAGATCATTAACAACGCCTTCGTCCTGAAATTCATCAAATTCTGTATGGTGGGTTTCTCGGGTGTGTTTGTTGATTTCGGAATAACCTTCATTTGCAAGGAGTTCCTGAAAATCCAGAAATACATCTCAAATGCAATAGGTTTTGCCATGGCGGCAACAACCAATTATATGCTCAACCGAGCCTGGACATTTCACAGCCATAATCCGCATATAGGGCTTGAATTCACAAGATTTTTCCTGATCGCCCTGATTGGCCTGGGAATTAACCTGCTGATCATATGGACTATGACAGGTAAGTTCAAGGTAAATTTTTATGTTTCCAAACTGATGGCAACTGTCCTGGTAACCGTATGGAACTTTCTTATCAATGCGTATTTTACTTTCGCATGACGATGCCTGGTCTGGTGAACTTAGATTGAAAGGTCTGTAGAGGAAAAACGTTAGGTTTTATTGTTTTTTCACTGTATCTGCGGATGGCTTGGCGGCGGGAGGCGGCATTGACTCAGTGGCATAGGTTTTAGTCATATCCTCCGGGATTACAATAATGAAATCAGCTTTTCCTTCGTTCGTTTTTTCGAGGTCGCCCAGATCTTTTTGTTCGATGCAGGTTATTGTCATCATAGCAGGGGAGAGATTTCCTTTTTTCAGGTACTGCTGAACCATCCAAACGATTCCTTCATAATTTTCGCTGTGGTATGAGCCGTTGAAATGCAGGAAAATGCTGCTGTCGGTCGGGTTGTTTTTCAGGATGAACGAGGCCATGGTTGCATCTTTCAGCGCCTGGGCCTTGGCAATGTTCATCCCCGTATGAGGAGCTCCTTCCATGGCTGCACCGATATTTTTATAACAGTTCAGAGTGGAATCCCAGGGGATGGGGAGGGCGGCCATCAGTCCGCGCTCATTGGCCATGATCTGGTCAAGACCTTCAAAGCCCTTCTGGTTCACAATAGCTGCAAACCTTCTCGGCACGCAGGTGGCAATGAATTTCACCTTGTTCTCCTTTGCAAATTCAAGGAGAGGGGCATAATCGGTTTTATAATTCGGCCATAGTTTGGCTTCGGCCAGGAAGTCTTTTTTCCTGATAATCTGTCTTGTAACATATTCATTGACAAGGAGCTGGTTGTCGGTTTCGAACATTTCGGCTCCCATCATCAGGTTCTTCCCCTTAATGTTGACGAGTTCCCTGGCAAGCTGAAGTTCAAGCCAGTGACAGATGGGGTTGTCGTGGAGTTCCCCGAAAAATATAATGTCCGACGATTTTGCCGCTTTTACCATGTCGCTGAAATCGGCCGACTTTCCCTTTGAAGTAAATATCCTGTAAGCAGGTTTGTCGGAACTGAAGCCCTCGAAAACGAAGCCCGTAAGGATAAGGCAGATAATAATAAATATTCTTCTCATAGATGTATAAAAGTATATTACTGACCGTCTTTTAATAATTGCTCTTCTTCAACTGAACCAGGAAGGCTGTTGTCGGGCTGTGAAAATTTCCCTGAAAGAATAGCAGAATATTTTTCTGTATCCTTTATTAATGCAAGTCCTTCATTCAGGACGGGATCGGTCTTTAATGAACCGATGATCTTTCCTTTCTGGTAATAATACCTCGACAGAATGTCCATTTTAAGGAGCTCGCGTATCTGATCCCGGTATTTGTTGAGGTCTTCTTTTTTATCATTGTCCATGCTTGTCTGGAGCATGTCAAGTTCGCCTTTAATAGCTGTATAATATTGTTCTTTCTCGGCTTCTTTGCGAAGTTTTGCAAGAGCGAGTTCACTTCTTGTGGTGTACTTGTAATCCTTGTCTTTCAGGAACTCAAGGAAATCATTGTAAATACTGTCGTTGATCTGGAACTCCCCGGGAGGAAGAATTGAAGGATGGGATCTTTCGAACCGGGTTCCATAATCGAAGATCAGAAAACGGTTATACAAAGTGAGTGCGATGTTGCTGATCTTTCGGTCACTGGCTTTGACATCGGGGCTGATGCCTCCTCCGTCATAGACTTTGCGGCCATGTTTGGTTTTAAACTCCCTGATCAGGGAGTCGGGGATTTTATCAAATGCACCTTGTTTATTCTTATGTGAATAATCGATTGCCTGTATGCATCTTCCGCTTGGGATATAATATTTCGCAACGGTGATCTTCATCTGGGCATTATAACTGAGAGGCACTACATTCTGAACCAGTCCTTTCCCGAATGTGCGTTGTCCAAGTACCACGCCCCGGTCGAGATCCTGGATGGCGCCGGCAAGGATCTCCGAGGCAGAAGCGCTCTGGCTGTCGACGAGGACCACAACAGGGATGTCGACATCTATCGGTGCCGAAGATGTAAGGTGAACCTGGTTCTTGTCGGCTTTCTGCCCTTTGGTTGAAACTATTTCCAGTCCTTTGTCAACAAACAAATTGGCAATGTCCACAGCCTCGTTGAGCAAACCTCCGCCGTTTCCCCTGATATCTATAATAAGCCCCTTTAGGGTATTGGCTTCCCTGAGTTTTACAAACGCCTGCCTGAATTCTTTTGTGGCATTTTGTGTAAAGCCTGTCAGTTTGATGTACCCGATGCCCTCAGAAAGTATTCCTGAATAAGGAACATTATCTATTTTAATATTTTCACGTGTAATATTTTTAAGAATGGTATCGCCAGGATCTTTACGTTCAACTACCAGGTTAATCTGCGTTCCTGCCTGCCCTTTCAGTACTGCGCTTACATCGTCGTATGACTTGTTAACAGCCGCCTGTCCGTTGATCCTGATGATCTTATCCCCGGCCTTCAGCCCGAATTTCTGAGCCGGCGATCCTTCATAAGGCTCGGATATTACAACATATTTTCCTTGTTGGTGGATGAGAGCCCCTATGCCTCCGTACTGACCGGTAGTAATGAAACGATAATCCTCAACCTGGTTCTCGGGGATGAAATTTGTATAGGGGTCAAGTGACTCAAGCATTGCATCAATGCCAGTTTCTGTAAGCTGGCCCGGATTAATAACATCAACATAATCAGTGCTCAGTTCCTTTATCATACTGGAATAGATATCCAGGTTCTTCAGAAGCTCAAACCCGATATTGGAATTCTTGTCCTGGTTCCCCGTCTTTTCCTGGGCATATGCAGTAACCGAAATCACCAGAAATATAAGTATGAATGTCTTCTTCAATATGCTCATGTTCATCTTTTTACTTTTTATAAAGGGAAATATTGTTCTTCCCTAATCCCTAATCCCTAATCCCTAATCCCTAATCCCCATCACGGCACCGGGTCATATCCCTGTCCTCCCCAGGGATGGCATCTTCCCAGCCTCCTGAGTGTAAGCCAGCCACCCCTGAACGGCCCGTGCTTTCGAATAGCTTCAATTCCATATTCTGAGCAGCTTGGCGTAAAACGGCAGGAAGGCATTAGGTAAGGTGAGATTGCACCCTGGTAAAACCTTATCAGAAGAATGAAAAACCCGCTAATTACCTTTTTCACTCTCTTCTTTTAAACGACGCAAAAGTAAGATTATTTTATCTTGTATTGCGCTGAACGACAGTATTTCTTTCGATGTGTAGATGAGGCAGAAAACCAGTTTCCGGTCTCCTTGATTGCCTGCTTCATCCAGGATGGATTTATTCAGGCGGTATGCCTCCCTGAGCCTTCGTTTTATCATATTCCTGGAGGTCGACCTGGCATGGAGGGCTTTCGGAACGCTGACCATCACTTTATGACAAGGGTCTGTGTTGTCGGTGCTCTTCAGCCATGTGACTCTGAAAGGAGGAATGGAGAATACCTTTCCGGCCGAGAAAACGTGGCGGATCAGTGAGAATTCATGCAGGCGCTCCTGTTTAGAAAATGTAAAAGACATTGAAAGAGAATTTTCCATAAGGAAATGGAGGCAGCCGGGCAATTTCCGGACTATTTTTTCTTTGCTTCCTTTGTAAGGAACTGTTCTATTGCACTGGTGATGGAAGGTGCTTCCCTTGTCGGTGCTTCAATATCGAGCCTCAGTTCAGCATCTTTCACAGCTTTGGCAACGCTGGGTCCAAGTGCGGCAATGACCATTTCGCCCTGTTTGAATTCAGGGTAATTTTTGAACAGGGATTTTATTCCTGACGGACTGAAGAAGACGATCATGTCGAATTTCGAGATGTCAGTATCAGACATGTCCCTGGCAAGGGTACGGTATATGATCGCTTTTTTATAAACTACTTTGTTTTCTTCAAGCATTTTAGGGACATCCTGTTTATGGACATCAGAGCATGGGAGAAGGAATTTTTCGTTTTTATGCTTTTTGACCAATTCAACAAGCAATGAGAAATTTTCCTTGCTGTGGAATATTTTTCTCTTGCGGAACTGCACATACTTCTGAAGGTAATACGCGGTTGATTCTGAAATACTGAAATACTTCATGGTTTCAGGTACCTCAACACGCATTTCCTTGCAAATCCTGAAAAAATGGTCAACTGCATTTTTGGATGTGAAGATGATCGCAGTATAGTCAAGGATATTGATACGGTCTTTTCGGAAGTCTTTAGCCGGGACTCCTTCTATCCTGATCAGTTGTTTAAATGTAAAGTTGACGCAGAATTTCCGGGCAATCTCCGCATATGGAGATTTTTCAAAATCGGACGGCTGGGGCTGGGATACGAGAATGTTCCTGATCTTCAATTTCAAAGGCGTGTTTAGTCAAACAATCTATGAAATCAAAAGCCCTTGCAGAAAAGGTAAAGCCCTTTCAGCATTACCAGCACGGGCAGGATTTCGAGGGCGCAAAGGTACACAAATAAAAACAAATAGGAAAATTTCTTCAGCGAAATTCCAATAAAAAAACCTCTCAATACCCTTAGTATGTAAAGTAAAATGCTAATTGTCAATGTGATATAAAGCAGGATTGCTGAGTGCAGGAAAACCGTGAGAATGAGCATTGGTAGCAGTAAAAGACCCGTGATGAATAAGAAAGCCATGATATTGTTAAAGTAAAGATAGGTTGTAGGCATAGTGTGGAAGATAATCCCCAGCAAGCGCATGATTAATACCTTCAGGAACCAGAAGAAGAAAAGTGTGGCAGCAGAGAAACTGAAGATAAGGAGTTCGCCATACTTTGTATGTATCCCCGGGATGATATCCATGATTATCATGCAGAGCAAAAAACTGGAGGTAAAAAGGTAAATAAATCCGAGCCCTAACGAGATCCTTTCCTTGAAGAGACTTCCTTCCCTGGTCATGATGTTCAGGAAACGCTGGGAAATCGGGGCACGGTAGATCTGGCGCATGCGTTTGAAGTAGAACACCTGAAGCCAGGCCAGGATAAGCAGGCATGCAAGCATGAGACCCGCAATCCAGTCTGCCGGGGAATGCTGATGGGAAGGGCTTGTAAAAGTTTTAACTTTCAGGCTGTGAGTGCCGAAGATAGAAGGTGCGTATTTCATTGAAGGTCTTTCGACGCTCTGAAGGAAAAACGTTGTATCCGGTGAGTAATGGATTGGCCTCATGTTCAGGATCCCCTGGTTTGACTTGTAAAAAAGTTCCACAGTGGATCGGAAGGGGGAGGAGCGAGGATCTCAACCTGCTGCTGCCTGACTGGGTGAATGAAATTGATTTGCCTCGAATGGAGATGGATTGAACCGTCAGCGTTTGACCTGGGGTAGCCGTATTTAAGGTCGCCACGTATGGGGCATCCTGCATGGGAAAGCTGGGCCCTGATCTGGTGATGCCTCCCGGTGATCAGGTTCACTTCGAGAAGGTAATAATCTTTGCTTTTTCCTATCAGGGAGTATGTAAGCTCGGCAAGCTGCGTTTTTTCACCTGACTTTGTCCGCACGTAGGTTTTATTCCTGACTTCATCCCTGAAGAGATGATTGCTCAGCCTGCCGTTTTCAAGCGGAGGTGCGTTTTTAACTACAGCCCAGTATATTTTTTTTATCTGCCCGTTCTTCAGCATTTCATTCAACCTCGACAACGATTTTGAAGTACGTGCAAAGATCACGGCCCCGCTTACAGGGCGGTCGATACGGTGAACCACACCGAGGAATACGTCCCCTGGTTTGTTGTATTTAACTTTGATGTAGGATTTGACCAGTTCCCCCATCGGGAGATCGCCGCTTTTATCACCCTGGACAATCTCAGATGGCAGTTTGTTGACTACCAGGATGTGGTTGTCCTCATACAGGATGCGGTTCTCAATACTGCTCGCGTTCATTAGGGAAATTGAGCGATTTGATATCGTTGATGTAGGTATTCACGGCATCTTTGATCTCTTCTGAGAGGTTATGATACCTCCTGAGGAAACGAGGTGAAAATTCCATCGTGATACCAAGCATATCATGCAAAACCAGAACCTGTCCGTCAACCTCAGCCCCTGCCCCGATACCAATCAGCGGGATCTTTAATTCCCTGGAAACTTTACCTCCCAGCTTGGCCGGAATTTTTTCAAGTACAATTGCAAAACATCCTGCATTTTCCAGAAGATGGGCATCGTCTAAAAGCTTAGAAGCTTCTGATTCGGTGGTAGCCCTTACTACATAGGTCCCGAATTTATGAATAGACTGGGGTGTGAGTCCAAGGTGGCCCATCACAGGAATACCTGCCGACAAGATCCTGTCAACCGACTCGAGGATCTCCTTGCCGCCTTCCATCTTCACTGCATCAGCGCCGCTTTCCTTCATGATCCTGATGGCCGAATTAAGTGCCTCCCTCGAATTGCCCTGGTAGGAACCGAATGGAAGGTCAACAACCACAAGGGCTCTCTTCACAGCTCTGACCACCGAAGATGCATGATATATCATCTCGTTGAGAGTTATGGGAAGTGTTGAAGTATGCCCCGCCATTACATTGGAGGCTGAATCTCCTACAAGGATAATGTCAATACCGGTGCTTTCCAGGATCCTGGCGAAAGAAAAATCATATGCCGTGAGCATGGCAATTTTCTCCCCTTTCGCTTTCATCTCCTGTAAAACATGCGTAGTCACCTTGGTGACATTGCGGAATAAATAGGAAGCCGACATAAGCTCATAATTTGATTGCAAAGGTATTACAATATAATATCTTTCCGACCGCTGCGTTTATTTCAGGCCTATGAAAAGAATGATTATCTTTGCAAAACAAGTATTATCCTGCCATTTCATGAAAAACTTTTGCTGCCTGCTGCTGGTTGCTCTTACACTGACAAGCCTTTCATCCTGTAATAAAAAGCTTGAAGTCAATGCCGAATGGAAAGATGTCACCATTGTTTACGGACTTCTCGACCAGTTTGACACCATACATTATGTCAAGATAACGAAGGCTTTCCTTGGCCCTGGGAACGCCCTGGATTTTGCACGAATCTATGATTCAAGCAACTATTCAATACCTCTCCAGGTTACAATGGAGGAGTACAGTGGCTCCCTTCTGCTTCGCACAATCCAGCTTGATACAACTTCAATCAATAACAAAGACACCGGGATTTTTTATTCTCCCTATCAAAAGCTTTTTTATACCAAAACCAAACTGACTCCTGAATTCAGGTATCATCTTATTGTTAAAAACACCGTGACGCAGAAGGTGGTTGAAGGTAACGCCACCCTTATCGGAGAACTTGATATTGAAAAGCCTACTATTTATACCCGTGTAAGTTTTCAGGCCGGCCATAGTACCGAAGTAAAATGGACCTCGGCAAAAGCAGGCAAACGTTACCAGGTTACAATACAGATCAGATATGCAGAGACTTTTGTCGATGACCCCACCTCCACCGTAATCAAATCGCTGGACTGGCTTGCGCTGAGCAATATCAGGTCCCTGTCGGAAAAAGGAGGACAGGTCATGGATTATTATATAAGCGGGGACGCATTCTTCATGTTCATGGGAAATCAGCTTAAAAATGACTCGGTGAACGGCAGGGCTGTCAGCCGGGCTCTCAGGGATTGCGATTACATATTTACCGTAGGTTCCGAAGACCTCAGTACATATATGGATGTGACTGAACCTTCAATGACAATCATTCAGGAGAAACCTGCCTTCACAAATATTATCAACGGCATTGGCCTGTTTACAGCCAGGGTCATCCAGTCACGTGACACCCTTAGGTTCAGTGATCAGACCATTGCTGAGATGAAGACGAACCAGTATACCAAAAACCTGGGATTTTAATTTCCCTTTCTAGTTTTCTGTCTTTTTGTCATTTTTTGTCAGGGTTTTTCCCTTTGGCACAATCATTGACATTTCTGATGTACTTCTCAAAATTTTACTATAAAAGGAGATAAATAATATGGGAAAAATAATTGGAATTGATCTTGGAACAACAAACTCCTGCGTTGCAGTGATGGAAGGCAATGAGCCGGTTGTTATTGCAAACAGTGAAGGAAGAAGGACCACACCTTCGATTGTTGCGTTTACCGATAATGGTGAAAGAAAAGTTGGTGATCCTGCAAAACGTCAGGCAATCACAAATCCAAGAAATACAGTATTCTCGATCAAGCGCTTCATGGGCGAGACTTTTGACCAGGTGCAGGTTGAGACAAAAAGAGTACCTTATAAGGTTGTCAAGGGTGATAATAATACCCCAAGGGTTGATATCAACGGGAAAGTATATACTCCCCAGGAAATATCAGCCGTCATTCTTCAGAAAATGAAGAAAACAGCAGAGGACTACCTGGGTCAGGAAATTAAAGAGGCTGTGATCACGGTTCCTGCATACTTCAGCGATTCGCAGAGGCAGGCAACGAAAGAGGCGGGCGAAATTGCCGGCCTTACGGTTAAACGTATTATCAATGAACCTACAGCCGCAGCACTGGCCTATGGTCTTGACAAAAAGCATAAGGATGTGAAGGTAGCAGTCTTCGATCTCGGGGGCGGCACTTTTGACATCTCTATCCTTGAACTGGGAGACGGGGTATTTGAAGTGAAGTCGACGAACGGGAACACCCACCTTGGAGGCGATGACTTTGACCATGTTGTGATAGACTGGCTGGCCGACGAGTTCCTGAAGGATGAAGGCCTTGACCTTCGCAAGGATCCCATGGCACTTCAGCGTCTGAAAGAAGCTGCAGAAAAAGCTAAAATAGAACTTTCAAGTTCTGTTGAAACTGAGATCAACCTGCCTTATATCATGCCGGTTGACGGTGTGCCCAAGCATCTTGTCAAAAAACTGACAAGGTCAAAATTTGAACAGCTTGTCGACAAGCTCATGCAGTCAACCATTCCCCCTTGCCAGCAGGCGCTCAAAGATGCAGGGATGACAGCTTCGGATGTAGACGAGGTTATCCTCGTGGGAGGCTCAACAAGAATTCCTGCAGTTCAGAAGATCGTAAAGGATTTCTTTGGTAAAGAACCTTCAAAGGGGGTCAATCCTGATGAAGTGGTGGCAGTAGGAGCAGCTATACAGGGCGGTGTACTTACCGGAGAGGTAAAGGATGTGCTTCTGCTCGACGTCACTCCGCTTTCTCTGGGTATTGAAACCCTGGGAGGTGTCACGACCAGGCTGATTGAATCAAATACCACTATACCTACAAAGAAATCAGAGGTGTTCTCCACCGCAGCTGACAGCCAGACTTCGGTAGAGATTCATGTACTCCAGGGTGAACGCCCGATGGCAAACCAGAATAAGAGCATCGGAAGATTCCATCTTGACGGAATACCTCCTGCTCCCAGGGGAATCCCCCAGGTTGAAGTCATTTTTGATATCGACGCCAACGGCATCCTCCATGTTACAGCCAAGGATAAAGCAACAGGCAAATCCCAACAGATCAGGATTGAAGCATCTTCGGGACTTTCCGATGATGATATCAAAAAGATGAAGGAGGAAGCCCAGCGCAATGCCGATGCCGATAAAAAAATGAAGGAAGAGGTTGATAAGGTCAATCAGGCCGATACCATGATCTTCCAGACAGAGAAGCAACTCAAGGAATTCGGCGATAAGATCCCGGCCGATAAAAAAGGCGGGATTGAAAAAGCCCTTGAGGAACTTAAAAACGCTCACAAAAGCCACGATGTGGCTGCCATTGACAAAGCCCTTGCTAATCTGAATGCCATCTGGCAGACAGCAAGCGAAGAGATGTATAAGAACTCCCAGGGCGGGCCCCAGCAGGGCCAGCAGCCTGGACCACAGCCGGGCCAGGACCAGGGCGGAAGCCAGAAGGGTTCAGGCAGCGATGAAGTCACCGATGTTGACTTTGAGGAAGTCAAGGATAAATAAGACTATTACCTGTATCACATCACAAGCCGTCACCCACCGTGGCGGCTTTTTTTTTCAAAAACAAGGAATTTTTATATCACTTTTCAGGTTTCGGCGGATTAAGGAGATATAAAATCATGCATTTATGAAAACAATGGTGATGATGGTATGCCTGGCGTGCATGCCTGTTTCCCTGCTGATTGGCCAGGGAGTTGAGTCCTTTGAAAACTTTCCTTCCAGTTCGGGCAGTTACGCCAGCGGCAGTTTTACAGGTGCCGACGGATCGGAATGGTCGTATGTACAATGCAGGGGCGACAAGGCCATTGACCTTCCAACGCCCTGCCTGGGAAAAAAGCGAAATCCCCTGTCGAGAATTTTTTCCGGACAGATCCATAACGGCTGCAGGAAGATTGTTTTTTCGTATCGCCAGGCCTTTTCATCCGCAGTAAACCTTAATCTTCTGATCAACGGAGAACTGATTAAAAACGTCACGACTGCCGGAGGTTATGGGGATACAACAGAAGTTCATACAACCGACAGCCTCGAGGTGAACCTTCCCGGGGATTTCCAGATTGAATTCAGGCAGGCCGACAGCCTGAATTCAGGACAGGTATGTGTGGATGACCTCGCGTGGACTTCTTTCGAACAGGGAGTTGGCTCCGAAAGGGATGTTCCGGGAGCCGGATTACCGGCGCTGAGGTTAGTATGCACTGGAGAAAAACAGGTCAGGGTATTTGCCTCAGGAACTGGTCACAAGCGCCTGTTGGTGTTTTCTGCTGATGGCAGGCTGATAAAAGATTCGGGTTTTCTGAACAGCCCGTCCATCCTTGATATGGCTGGATGCCCTGAAGGGTTTTATGTCTTCATCCTCCGGAACAGGGAAAATATCATTCTTGGAGAAGCCAGGATGATATTAAAATGACAAGGCTTTTTCGCTATTTTTGCGGAGCAAAACTGTTCTATGCGAAGCCTTATCATTTCCTGCCTTTATGTCTTGCTTGTATCGGCTTCTGCTTTCGCCCAGAAAGGCAATGAAGGAAGGGACGAAGAATCGGCCAGGGTGGAGATCACCGCAAAGACCGACCAGGAATCATACAGGGTTGTGGCCTGCGGCTATGAAGGAGCCCTGGTGTTTTATAAAAGTGTTGAGACTGCGGATGAGCAGAGAGTAAAATGGTATTTCTCGTTTTATGACCTGGACCTGAAACAGAAATGGGTGAAGAGCATTCCCTTGTTTTCGGACCTTGATTTCCGATTCAGGATATTTTTACACGATACACTCTTCCTGGCTTTCGTTTATACCGGCAAACTGAAAGCCGAAGACCAGCCTTTTGAGATTGTCAGGATCGCTTTGAAGACTGGGAGTTTTATCCCTAACATCACGAAGGTCCCGGCCAATTCGGAGCCTGTGTTCTTCGATGTCATGGGAAAGAATGCTTTCATCGCGCTCAATCATAAAACAGGGCAGGCGGCAGTCGAGATACTCGACCTGAAATCGAATCACACAAGGGGCTTCCTTGTTGATCAGCAAACCCCTTCGGCTTTCCGCTGGTTCAGGCCCGACACTGCTTCAGGTTCGATCAGGGCAGTCCTCACAAAAGCTATAGGGAAGAAGGAAGTGGAACAATGGTACCAGGTTTTCGACACTACAGGGAAACCGGGCGTATCGGTCAGGTTAAGCTCAATTAACAGCGACAGGGAGTTTACCGGCTTTAAAGCTGTCAAAAACCTTGATGCCGAAGACCTGATCATCGGGACATACCGGCTGAGTTCAGGAGGTTCTTCGCAGAAAAAAAAGGCCGTGGAAGAAACAGCAGGGATCTTCACGAGCATGCTTCAACCCGGTACTCAGAAAAACCTGAACTTCTTTAATTTTCTTGAGCTGAAGAGCATCAGTACAATTCTGAGTGCGAAAGACCTTGTCGACCTGAAGAAAAAAGCATTGAAGAAAAACAAAAATATAGGGGAATATTCTGTCGATTTCAATGTGGTAATGCATGAACCTGTAAGTCATGACGGGGGTTTTATTGAACTTGCCGAGGTGTATTATCCACAGTACCACCAGGAGAATTTTACCGATTTTGATTTTTACGGAAGGCCATATTCTAATTCATATTCGGTATTCGACGGATACAGGTTTTCGGGAGCGATTGTCCTTGCCTTCAACTCCCAGGGAATGTATTTATGGGACAATGCAGTTGAAATAAGGGACCTCGTCAGCCATGAACTCAGCCCGAAAGTTTGTTTAAGCATGCATGGTGATACCATGATGCTTGCCTATTACGCAGGTGGGAAAGTGGGATCCAAACTCATCTGCAAAGGTGAAACCACGGGTAAACTTGAGTTCAGCAGAACTGATCTTAGATATCCTGACGATAAACTGCTTGGTGAAACTATGAGTGGGTTGTTGCCCTGGTATGAGAACTATTTTATCTGCTTCGGGTTCCAGGATATTAAAAACGTCGCTCTGGAGAGCAATAACAGAAGATTTGTATTTTTTCTGAGTAAGCTGAAATTCGAAGAATAGGATTTATTTCTTGGGAGGAGAAATGATGATCAGCTTATTGTCACAATTCTGAACGAGGATTGTCGTGTCCTTGAGGTTGCCTGTATAAGCAGGCCCTGAATACTTGATCGTATAGGTAGTTCCCCCGTACAGAGTCAGGCACTGGATTTCATCATGTTGGAGGTTGACTGTATTGTGAATTTGCACAACACTGATAACCAGTAGAGTGTCTCTTTTATTTTCAAAGCAGATTGTCCCGTAGCCATCGCATGGCAGTGATGTTGAACTTTTCTTACAGGATATGGCAATAAGCATTGTACAAAGAATCAGGGCCGGCAGGATCAGGAGGTTCTTTTTCATAACGAAAATCTTCGGTTTGCAAATTTACAAGAATAATATTAATATCAAAACGGAAGTCATTGTGATAGAAAAGACAGGATTAATTTGTTAGGGTTGTATGGGAATCGTTTAAAAATTGGAAAATTGTTTTATTTTTGTAGAATCTGAAAAAATGACGTCTTCAGGCAACCATACAAGTGCAACCATTGTCAACCATTTCAAGTATAAGTTAATTATTGTAAACGTCTTCTAACTCCTAACCCTATGCGGAATTTAACATTGCGCCTTATTTTTATTTCCGGGTTCCTGCTACTCAACATCGCCTCGCTTTACTCCCAATGTCCTGATACACAGCCTGTTGTGATAGGTCCTGACGTCGTCAGGGCAGGGCAGACAGTCACCTATATGACCTATGCGATCCCCGGTCACAATTATAGCTGGTCCTTGTCGGGAAGCGGTACAATTACAGGTTCTGCCACCACAAACCAGATCACGGTTGCCTGGGGAAACACACCTGCATCAGCCACCCTTACAGTAAGCGAGACCAACTCTGCCGTTCCCGGTTGCACGGCAAAGCAGGCACAGAAGACGATTACCTTGCAACCATTATTGCATGCGTACTATTACTACCAGTTTGACCCTACTGGCGGCTGTTACTACAATATAGTGAATTTCAGTTCCGATCCCAACATATCGGTTCATCCGAATGATCCTTCAATTACGTATACCTGGAATTTCGGAGACGGCACAGGTTACGTTCCCGGCGCTGCAGGCCAGACACATACATTCCCTGTTACTGGTATATATACCACTCCTCATACCTTCCCGGTTACCCTGGTGATTCAAAACCCTGCCGGACAGAAAGATTCCATCACCGATTATGTTTACGTGGATCCTGATAAATTCAAACCTACTGCGAACATTTCTTCGGTGACCCCTCCGGTTCCAAACTGTCTTTATAACCAGTACACTTTTTCAGCATCCGGCAGTCTGCCCAAACCTCCGAGCAATCCTGACCCGAACATCAAGATCAAATATTGCGACTGGTATGTGAACGGTGTGCTTTTCTACCATGCAGGCGACGGGCAGCCACCATACAATTGTCCTCTAACCGCAAACTATACCTTTACAGCAGCAGGTACATACACAATCACGCTCACTATCACAAATACGATCAATTGTACAAACACCACAACAGCTCCTGTTACTGTCGGGAACACAGTGCCTCTTGCTGCATTTTCTAATACCCAGGCCTGTGTCAATGAAAACACTGTTTTTACCGACCAGTCCCTTCCAAACATTGGAACTATCACCGACTGGTGGTGGTCATGGGGTGACGGATCCGGAACCCAGCACTTTAATATTCCTGCAAATCCACCTCCTGCCACTGTTACACACATGTATACTGACCTTTTACCGCATAATGTCACCCTGAAAGTCATGAATCTGGGTGGTTGCGAGAATACATCCCCTCAGATCCAGGTTCAGGCATCACCTTCTCCAAAGGCTGATTTCGCTTTTCCAGTCGTTATATGCGAAGGGGATGTGGTCACCTTCTCCGACATGAGCTCTCCCCTTACCGGCAGTCCGATTGCCTCCTACCTCTGGAATTTTGATGACCCCACTTCGCCAAGTAATACTTCAGCCGACCCTAATCCACAGCACCTTTTCTCAGGCCCTGGGAGTTTTCATGTAACTCTTACAGTCACCAACCAGAATGGTTGTGCCAACACCAAAACGCTTACGACCAACCCCGTTGTTGTTAATCCTCATCCCGATATCAACTTCACCTACGTCCCGGGTTCCGGCGTTAATGAGTTTATCTTTACAGCCCAGACCAATCCGGCCCAGAATGTGGGTAATAATGTGCATTGGGAATTTGGTGATGGAACGAATGGTTTCGGATCTCCCATAACCCATACATATCCCGGTCCGGGCAATTACACGGTTCGTTGCACTGCTACAGATATGGCTTCCGGATGTTCCAGTGTGATCGAGCAAAACCTCATGCTTGGCGGTACTCCTGTCGCCTGTTTTACGGCAAATCCACCAAATCAGTGTCAGAATGTTCCGATCCTGTTTGTGCCATGTACACCCCCCGGGGGACTGATCAGTTATGAAATTTGGGACTTTGGTGATGGATCTCCTCCTGTTCGTTTTGATTTTCCCAATGTGCCTGCCTCTCCATCACATTCATTTACTTTACCCGGGACCTTTCAGGTTGTCAGGGATGTATATGTAGGCACTACCCTTGTTGCATCATTCAGTTTATGGGTCACCATCTATGATGCACCAACAGCAAATTTTATATGGTTCAGCGATCCTGCACACCTCCACCAGGGGCAGGCTTGTGACGGCCAGAATGTGTATTTCCAGGACGAGTCCTTTTCAAATGCCACACCACCGGGATCGATATACCAGTGGGCCTGGAATTTTGACGATCCCGCTTCAGGACCTAATAACACTTCCGCCCTTCAGAATCCAAATCATGTTTTCCTGGGGAATAAAACATCTTACAACGTAACCTTACAGGCATGGGATAATCTGCAAAACTGTCCCAGCCAGGTGAAGCAGATCTCGGTTACTATCAATGAACCGATACAGGTGGAATTTTCCTATTCCAATGATGTCTGTGTTGATCAGACGGCGAACTTCTCCTGGACTCCTTATGGGACGCCTCCTCATCCCACTTCAGATTTTACATGGTTGTGGAACTTTGGTGATGGTAATACTTCTATCGCACCAGGAACTGTGTCTCATCTGTATAATTCTGTCGGCAATTATGTTGTAACTCTCACCCTTACCGATGTAAATGGCTGTAGTAAATCAAAGCAGCACACTGTAAGCATTATTCCTAAACCTGTTGCCAATTTCTCATTCACTTCACCGAGTTGTTTTGGGACAGGGATACAGTTTACCGACCTTTCATTTGTACCGCTTCCGTACAACGATGTAATCGTTACATGGGACTGGAATTTTGGAGATGGATCCCCGCATTCACCCTTTCAGAACCCGTCACACACATATTTGGTTTACAGTGCAACAGGGTATCCTGTAACCCTTTCTGTAACCACCAACCGTGGGTGCACCGAGACCAAGACCATCACGGTAACCCAGATAGCAGCGCCTCTTGCCGATTTCCAGGTTACACCAGGTACATTTTCATGCATTACACCTCAGGCAGTTCAGTTTACCGATCTTTCACAAACCAGCGGGGGCGGGAATATTTTATACTGGCACTGGGATTTTGGAGATCCTGCTTCCGGCTCATCCAACCTCTCAACCGCCCAGAATCCATCTCATGTTTATAACACCCCTGGAAATAAAATGGTTACTCTCAGGGTAACTAATTCGAACTACTGTGAAACCACAATTTCCAAGCCAATTACCGTGAATGGTTTGCCGGCTCCTGATTTTTCTTATACACCAACCTGTCTTACCAGCATGACAGCCTTTACAGACCTGACAGTTCCCAATGCCTCAGGCATTTTATCCTGGACCTGGGATTTCGGTGATGGAGGATCTGCAGGAACTCAGAATCCGGTTTATTCATTTACAACGGCAGGCATCCACCCAGTGAAACTAACCGTTCAGAACTCAAACGGCTGTATTGACTTTATTACAAAAAATGTTATTGTTAGTCCGCAAGCAATTGTTGACTTTATTACAAGCAGCCCATTCTGCCAGTTTGAAGAGGTTACATTTACCAGCCAGGCCTATGTACCTGCCGGGTTTACAAGTTATATCAATTCCTGGTCATGGGACTTCGGGGATGGCAGTTTTGGCAGTGGTCCGGTGGTTCTGCATACCTTCACTGATCCTTCCTTTTCACATACAGTGACGCTTACAGTCACAACAACAGACAACTGCATGTCTTCAATTCAGAAGATTGTTACGGGGACTCCTTCACCCATAGCTGATTTTACCCCAACAGGACCCTCATGTCTTGATCAGGCGATGACGTTTATCAATAATTCCCAACCCAACGGAGGAGGTACTATCACACAGTGGTCCTGGAACTTTGACGATCCGGCTTCTGGTTCTTCAAATCTCTCGAACCTGCAGAGCCCTACTCATGTTTTCAAAAGTACTGGTGTTCATCACGTAACACTTATTGTTACCAACGTTAATCAATGTGCGTCCCTGGTGAAAACCATTGATGTCACGACCGGACTTAAACCTGTTGCAGCATTCTCATCAAGCAACACCTGCCTTGGAACAATGGCTTCATTTACTGATAATTCAACAACGGACCCGGGGTCTACTATAGTTACCTGGGCATGGAATTTTGGTGACGGGGGCACATCTCCGGCACAGAACCCGACATATATGTTCAACACTGCCGGGATCCATTATGTTGTGCTTACCGTAACCAATTCGAATGGATGTATACAAACGGTTACCAATCCGATTGAAATTTATCCTCAACCGGTCACCTCGTTTACATTTTCATCTCCAACCTGTGCAGGAGGATCTGTGACCTTTACTGATGTGTCAAATACCGGTCATGGCTATATTACTGACCGGTCATGGAATTTTGGTGACGGCGGCACTCAAACAACAACATCTCCGACTGTAACGCATACGTATACCAATGGAGGCCCTTACCAGGTTTCATTAACTGTCACAACATCTGATAACTGTACCGGGACCCAAACGCTGCCGGTATCTATTCAGTTTGCACCGGTTGCAGCTTTTACAGTTTCTAATTCCTTATGCATACAGGCCCCAGTCCAGTTCACCGATAATTCACAGCTCAACGGGGGAAGCCAGGTTACTCAGTGGACCTGGGATTTTGGGGATCCCGGTTCAGGAGGGAACAACATCTCACATCAGCCAAGCCCTGTCCATAACTTCTCGTCGGCCGGATTGCATACTGTATCACTGACAGTGACGAATGCCGACGGCTGTGATAATTCGATCACCCATGATGTTACTATCAATGATAATCCTACTGCAGACTTTTCCTTTACAAGTGTTTGCAAGAATAGTCCCACCGTCTTTACCGACAACTCTTCCGGCGGTACCCTTGCGACCTGGGCCTGGACCTTCGGCGATGGAGGAAGCTCACCCGTACAGAATCCTTCATGGACTTATGCCAACCCAGGTACATACACTGTTGTCCTTGTTGTTACAACCATTGACGGTTGTCACGCCAGTAAATCAAAACAGGTTGTGGTATATGAAGCGCCGGTTGCTCAATTTTCATTCTCATCTCCAACATGTGCCAACGACTCTGTTCAGTTTACTACTTTGTCGACGACAGCCCATGGTAGCATCAATAACTGGACATGGGATTTTGGTGACGGAACGGTTGTATCGATCCCATTCGGGACTAATCCGAACCTCAAGCATAAATATCTCAATGGAGGACCTTATAACGTCATGCTGACGATCACCACTACCGATAATTGTACAGCCTCGACCACAAGCACTGTTAACATTGAATTCAAGCCGGTCTGTGATTGGAGCAATTCATCCGGTGCCTGTGCTTCAACTCCAAACCAGTTCACCGACCTCTCACAAGCCAATGGAGGGACGCCTGTTGTTGCCTGGCTTTGGGATTTCGGGGACCCTGCATCGGGAGCAAATAATACCTCTCCCCTTAAAAATCCAACCCATTCCTTCTCTTCCGGGACCCAGTTTTGGGTCAAATTGAAAGTGACCAATGCAACCGGATGTTACGATACACTTCGTAAACAAATTACCGTTAATGCAGCGCCGGTTGCTGATTTTTCGTCCGATACTGCCTGTATCAGCAGTCCCACTCAGTTCAACGACGGGTCAACCTCCTCAAGCGGCACGGTCAATGCATGGCAATGGGATTTTGGTGATCCCTCTTCAGGAAGCAATAATGTATCTACCCTTCAAAATCCAACCCATAATTATGCTGCACCTGGTAATTACATGGTCAGACTTAGGGTTACAAATACCAACAACTGTTCAAAGGATACTCTCAAGCAGGTAACGGTGAACCCGAAACCGCAGGCTCTTTTCCAATATACTGCTGCCTGTGCACTGGATTCAACAGCCTTTACTGATCTGTCCATTGCACCCCTCAGCCAGATCGTTGCCTGGTCATGGGACTTCGGCGACGGAGGAACTTCAACCATCCAGAACCCTAAGCATAAATATTCTGCAGCAGGGACATTCCTGGTAAAGGAAGTGGTTACCAATCTCAGCGGTTGCAAGGATTCGGTCTCCGTTTCGGTCATTGTACATCCCAAGCCTGCTGCCGCATTCCAGTATACCAGCAAGTTCTGTCCGAAAGGCCAGGTTACATTCCAGGATATGTCTCAGGCTTCGGGAGCTTCCATTACAGACCATCTGTGGACATTTGAAGCCGGGGCGACATCAACAGTGCCAAACCCGGTTTACAGCTTCCCTGTGACCGATACCATTTATCCTGTAAGTCTAATTGTTACAGATACTTATGGATGCAAAGACACGGTCATCGACAGCGTTCATGTGAAACCTGCCTTTAAGTTCACCTTTACAAACGATACGGTTTGTTTCGGTTATCCGTCGCATTTCCACCCGGTTAACCTGGCCCAGGGCGACTCGCTTTACTCACCAAAATGGGAGTTCGGCGACCCGAATTCAGGTCCGGCCAATACATCCAGCAATTATAATTCCGCGCATAACTTTACAGCCCCGGGATTGTACTATGTAAAACTGAAGGTGTTCAATACCGATAACTGTTCCGACAGTGTATTCAAAACGGTTCAGGTTTATGCCCTGCCGAAACCGGCCTTCTCGTATATTGCACCCCAATGCGACAGTGTGCTGCATTTCCATGACACTACAAGCAATTACGGGAATACCGGGGTTTCGAGCTGGACCTGGAATTTCGGCGATGGTACGCCACCGCTGGTGATCCCTGCCCCCGGTCCGGGCGATACTTCACATATCTACAGCACTCCCGGTGATTATGTGGTTACAATGATCATTACGAATGCTCATGGCTGCGTCGACAGTGTAACCAAGGGTGTTACCAGGCTGCCGTGTATCAAGGCAAGTTACACCTATACTGATACTCTGAGATGTGCCAATTATATGATAACATTCAGGGATACTTCAGTTCCGGTATCGAGAATACGACAGTGGACATGGGCCTGGGATGACGGCACGGCCGATACGGTCTATTCGGCCTTTACACCTACAGTTAAACATATGTTTGCCATTGCCGGTACATATAATGTGAAGCTGAAGATCAAAGCCATTGTTAATTCTGTGAATGTATTTGACAGTGTTATACAGTCTGTGCTGATACATCCAACACCTTCGACCCTGTTCTCAGATATTCCTGTCTGCTTGCATCAGCCTGCCGTCTTCAAAGACACCTCCCTTACTTTCGGAGAGTCGGTGACCGCATGGAAATGGAATTTTGGAGAACCCAGCTCGGGTGTGAGGGATACATCGTCTCTGAAAAACCCGACCCATATTTATGCCACCAGGGATACGTTTAACGTAAAACTCGTGAACATGAACAGGTTTGGTTGTAAAGACTCACTTATCAAGTCGATCAGGATATACGGATTACCACAAGCCAGTTTCAAATATACGGCAGCATGTACCGGTGATCCGACGCTTTTCAGAGATTCGTCATTCGTTGCCGACACTACTATAGGTTCCTGGCACTGGAACTTCGGCGACCCATCTTCCACCAGAGATACTTCGATACTGAGGGATCCATCCTTCAAGTACAAGACTGTTGGAAATTACATAGTTCGCCTTATTGTAAGGGACAAATTCGGTTGCAGGGATACTGTTGATTCAACAGTAGCCGTGCATGTAACCCCTGTTTCGGCCTTCACCCTGATCAACGGGTATGACGGCACACAGGGCAAGGTCAAGCTTAATAACTTTTCCACGGGAGCTTCAGCATACAACTGGGATTTCGGGAACGGCAAGACCAGCAACGACACGAATCCTGTTGCTTCATATACCGAAGACGGCACTTACACTATCATGCTGATCTCAACCAATACCTTCGGGTGTACCGATACAACCTATTATGAATACAAGATCCTGTTCCGCGGACTGTTTGTGCCGAATGCCTTTGCACCGACAAGCGGGAATATGGCTGTGAGGTTGTTCAAGCCAGTTGGTATAAACCTTAAAACGTATAATATCTCCGTATTCGACAACTGGGGTCATCTCCTGTGGGAATCCAACAAGCTTGACAATAACGGTGCTCCGCTTGAAGGATGGGATGGAACCTATAATGGCAATATGATGCCCCAGGGGAATTACTTCTGGAAGGCAACTGCAACCTTTGTCGATGACTCACCCTGGACCGGCTCGGATACAGGTGTGAATGGCGGCGGCGGTACAATGGGGTCAGTAATTTTAGTACGATAATAAAAACTAAGACATAGCTCGATGAAAAAGCTCTCATATATTCTTTGCCTGTTGGCGCTGGTGTGGATACTGCCTCTTAACACGGCCAGTGCGCAGGACATGAATTACACGCAGTACTTCAGCACACCTCTGTATGTGAACCCGGCCTATACCGGTATCAACACAGGTATACGGGCCAGGTTCCTTTTCAGGGATCAGTGGCCTGCTGCGCCTATCGCTTACAAATCATATTATTTTTCGGCGGATCTTGGAGACCGCGCTCTTCCGGGCGCGGGGGGTTTCGGGATCGTCGTACAGAGTGACAACCCCGGCGTTGGCCTGATCAATAACCTGAATGCCGCCCTCACCATTGGCGTCCGCATCCCCATCACCGGATTTATGGCTGCCCAGGTAGGTATCAAGGCAGGGATCATGCAGCGCAGGATTAATTATGATGACCTGGTGTTTACCAGTAATTTCGATGCCAGGTACGGCAATATTTACCAGAGTGGCTTCACCGATTTTAATGCCAGCAAACGGGTTGTTCCTGATTTCGGAGCAGGCGGATTAATTCAGTTCTCCTCGACCGAAGGCAATATTACCGGTGATTTCGGGTTTGCCGTTGACCACATATTCAAGCCTGATGTATCCTTTCTTTCTGTAGGTTCTTCGCAGTATCCCAGGAAGTGGATAGGGCATCTTAACCTGGTGTTTTCCACAGGTCCGGGAGGGAGTTCCAATGGTATGATGAACAGCGGTGCCGATCCATTGAAGATCATGGTTGGGGGATTGTATATGAACCAGTCGAACCTGAATTCATTACAGCTTGGATTGAACCTTCTGAAATATAATATCTACCTGGGTTGCTGGTACAAAAGTACCTTAACAGGAGTTGTGAACAGCGTCTGTGCCATCGTTGCAGGGTATAAGTTCAACTTCTACGAAAACATGAGCATCAAATTCATGTATTCATACGATATCCAGATAAGCGGCGCTTTACAGGGTACCGGAGGGGCACATGAAATAAGCCTTATCCTTGAACTTGACAAGTTCTCACTCTTCGGCGGAGGCGGAGGCAGTTCAATCCCCGGCGGGGGCACCGGCGGTCGTAAATATGGCGGACCCATGGAATGTCCAACCTTTTATTAGCATAAATGAAGAAGCCGGGTTTTGCCCGGCTTCTTCATAATTACATATTGGCAATTATCTCACTGCCGAATTCAGAACATTTAAGTTTAGTGGCGCCTTCCATCAGGCGTTCAAAATCATAAGTAACCCTTTTCTTTGCAATCGATCCTTCAAGTCCTTTGACTATAAGATCTGCGGCTTCGGTCCATCCCAT
>SESA01000083.1_pt1 | contig 61029 bp, 59 predicted proteins | sample 3171451 | NCBI WGS metagenome assembly SESA01 (sample SAMN06051862, study PRJNA518727) | freshwater metagenome | biome: subpolar coniferous forest; feature: holomictic lake; material: water; isolation source: holomictic Lake 227, 8 m depth | place: Canada: near Kenora, Ontario | collected...
TACTCCACCTCATCGCCCAACTCCACATTCCAGTAGGCGACATCTAGGAAATGTTTCCACGCGTCGTGCTGCGCGCCACTGAACTTGAACTGGAGAAACGGCCGCCACTTGGGCCGCTCCGGCTTTTTGATGAGCCGCATCCCGGCCTCGTGCGGAAGCCGGTTCGCCTTGCGGCTGTTGCACGGAATGCAGGAGCAGACAATGTTCTCCCAGGTCGTCTTGCCGCCTCGATCGCGCGGGAGAATGTGATCCAGGTTCAACTCCTTACGATCGAGCACCTTGCCGCAATACTGGCACGTGTTCCGGTCCCGCTCAAAGAGGTTGTTGCGGGTGAACTTGATCTCCTTTTTGAGCGTCCGGTCAAAGAAAAGCAGCACGATCACCCGGGGGATGCGGATCTTGAAAGCGATGGTGTTGACCATCTCCGGCTCCGGCTGGCGGGTGGAAAAATCGCGCCAGCTCTCAAAGTCGTGCGTCGTGTAATTATTCGCGCCGTCACAGGAGACAATCTGTGCGTGGCCTTGGCAAAGGAGCGTGAAGGCCCTTCGGACGGTGGTGACATTGACGGCCTGCCACAGCCGGTTCAACACCAACACCTGTCGGTCGAGGAGTGTAAGATTCCGGTCGAAGATGGGCCAGAGTAGCATGGCCGTTTTTTCCCGTCAAACGGAAGCCGTGTCACATTTCGATGACAAAAGCCCCCTTCTTCCCCCTTTTGCCAGTTTTGTGCTAAACTTCTCCCTCGACGCGCGACGCGCTTTTTCTACACTCACGTCCCTTCTTCCATGTTCAGTCAGCTCGCCGATAAACTCCAAGACGTCTTCAAAGATCTGCGCGGCCACGGCACGATCTCCGAAGCGAACGTCGCCGACGCCATGCGGACCGTCCGCATGGCCCTGCTGGAGGCCGACGTCCACTATCAGGTCGCCAAGGACTTCATCGCCAGGGTCAAGGCGAAGGCCCTTGGCGAAGAAGTGCTGCGCAGCATCACGCCCGGCCAGCAGATCGTCAAAATCTTCCAGGACGAACTGACCACGCTGCTGGGAGGCGACGCCGCCCCGCTCGACCTGAACGCCCCCGCCCGCATCCTCCTCGTCGGCCTCAACGGCGCGGGCAAAACCACTTCCTGCGCCAAACTGGCACGCTGGCTCAAAGCCCAGGGCAGAGCCCCCCTGCTCTACGCCCTCGACCTCTACCGGCCCGCCGCCATTGAACAATTGGTCACGCTGGGTGGCCAGGTCGGCGTCCCCGTCTTCCGCCCCCAGCCGGGGGAAACCGACGTCCTGCGCGCCGCGAAAGCCGCCCTGGAATGGGCGGCGCTCCCCGAGAACCGGAACGGCAACGTCCACCTTTTCGACACCGCCGGACGGCAGGAAATCGACGAACCGCTCGTCCAGGAACTCCAGCGCCTGCGCGACTTCCTCGCCCCGCAGGAAATCCTGCTTGTCGCCGACGCCGCCACCGGCCAGCAGGCCGTCAGCGTCGCCACCCACTTTCACGAAGCCCTCGGCGTCACCGGCTTGATCCTCACCAAACTCGATGGCGACGCCCGGGGCGGCGCGGCGCTTTCCATGCGGGAAGTCACGAAAAGGCCCATCAAATTCGCGGGCGTGGGCGAAAAACTCGACCAATTCGAGCCCTTCTACCCGGAGCGCCTCGCCGGGCGCATCCTGGGACTGGGCGACATCGTAGGCCTCGTCGAGAAAGCAGCCCAGGCCATCGACGAAGAAGAAGCGCGGCGCATGGAAGCCAAATTCCGCACCGCCTCCTTCGACCTCAACGACTTCCTGGCCCAGTTCAAAATGCTCCGGAAACTAGGGCCTTTGGAAAATCTCCTTGGCATGTTGCCCGGAATGGGTAACATGAAAGGCTTTTCCGTAGACGAGAAGCAAATGCGACGGGTCGAAGCCATTGTCCTTTCAATGACAATGGAGGAGCGCCACAAGCCGGACATCCTCAATGCCCGGCGGAGGCAGCGAATCGCCCGTGGCAGCGGCACCTCGGTGACGGAAGTAAACGACCTTCTCCTGCGCTTTCATCAAATGCAAAAAATGATGAAGAACATGGGGAAGTTCAAAAAAATGATGGCTCGCTCCGGCGGGCCGCGCATCCCCGGGATGCGTTAGCCCGAAAAAATCGAACAGAAGCGACCAACCAACCCACATTTATGGCAGTATCCATCCGACTCCGGCGCGAAGGCGCACTCAACAACCCGTATTACCGCATCGTCGTGGCCGATTCCCGCGGCCCCCGCGACGGCAAATTCATTGAGCACATCGGCAACTACGACCCGAAGAAGACCGAGAACGGCGTCCAGATCGACCTTTCCCGCGTGGACTACTGGCTGGGCGTCGGCGCCCAACCCTCGGACACCGTCCGTTCCTTCATCAAGAACGCCCGGAAAGCCGCTCCCGCCGCCTAAGCGCGTTCCCGAAGAAATTTTGCGCAAGGCCGGGGGCGATCCCTCCGGCCTTGTTTTATTGCCCGCAAGCCCTTAGATTGTCCTGCGATGGAAGAATTTCTGCGTTACCTCATCCTCAACCTTGTCGGAACCCCCGAAGGGATGGAACTGACCGAAAGCCGCGCCCCGCATAAGACCCTCTTCCGGCTCAAACTGCCCCCGTCGGAAATCGGCAAAATCATCGGCAAACAAGGGCGCACCATCGAGTCCATCCGCAACCTCCTTTCCGCCGCCGCCCGTCACGGAGAAAAGGTGACCCTCCAGATCGTCGAGGAATAGCCGTTCCACGCCACGCCTGGCTCAGGCCTCATGCGAGGGGGGCACAAAAGCAAATTCTGCTGGACAGCCTCCACGCCTGCCTGCATTTTGTGTATTCTTATTTCCCCCTTATGAAACATCTCCTCACAGCCCTCTGCCTTGGTGCCACCCTCGCCTTTGCCTCTCATGCGCACGCGCAAAGCACGCCGACACCGATGCCGGTCCGGCACACCGTCATTGCCAGCGTCAGTTCGGACTCCATCACCATCGACACCGGGAAGAAAACCATAACCTACCAGATCGGCAAACAGACGAAATGCTTCTTCATGGGCAAGCTCGTGACATCGAGCGACTTGCAAACAGGAATGCGCGTCAGCGTCACCCCGGCTTTTGACGAAAAAACGGCGGAAGCCATCAACGCAAGCACAGCGCCCAAGGCCGCTTCCCCCTCCCCGACCCCGAAGAAATAGCGCCGTCTGCCTCTTCGCGTCTCCCCGCCTCCGCATCTAGTGTCCTGTCAGGCAAGTTCATGAAATAAGTCCGAGTCCATTTTCCGCATTTTTCAAGGCGCGACCGAAAGGCAATATCTGAAGATATTGCCCGAGCAAGCAACGCCGAAAAATCGGAAAAGGGGCCGGAATTATGACGCGAATTTATCACTCACCACACTAGAGCGTTTTTGGGTTATTTTGTCGCAATGATCTGAGAGCGCCGAGGGTTGATGCGGGGCTTTTTGAGCGCAGCGGCTGTATTTGTAAATACAGCCCAAGCGCAAAAAGACGCACAGCGACTCTCGCCGCCGAAGAGCATACGACAAAATAAACCGAAACCGCTCTAGTCTTAAATAACCTTTCCATCTGACAGGTTCTTTTGAGCGCTGGGGGCGTTGCTCGTCAGCCACAGATCGCCTCGATCCATTGCCGTTTTGAGGCTTATTGCGGTTCCCCGGCTCCCAGCAACCGGACCCGATTGTCCTGACAAGGCAGCCGGACCGTCAGCGTGAGCCCAATGCCTTCATTGCTCACGAGGTCGATCTCCCCGCCGTGGGCGCGGACAATCCGGCGCACAATCAAGAGCCCCAGCCCGGAGCCGTTGGCCTTGGTGGTGAAATACGGCTGGAAAACGCTGTTCATGTAATCGGGCGAGATCCCCCCGCCCGTATCGGCAAAGGAGATCGAAACAAAACGGTCGTCCCGATCCGTGCGGATGCGCAGGATGCCCTCGCTCTTCATCGCCTGAAACGCGTTCTTGATAATATTATAGAACACCTGCTTCAACTGGTTGCGGTCCACCTCCAGCAGCGGCAAGTCCATTCGCAATTCCTTTTCGACCAGGATATTCCGATCCTCGATCTCCGCCTCCAGGAAGGCGACGGATTCCTCCACGATCGCGTTGATATTCTCCGGGCGCGTCTGGAGCGGGGTGGGCCGCAGCGCCCGCAGGAACTGGTTGATGATCGAGTCCAAGCGCGTGATCTCCTCCTTGGCGATTTCGATGGATTCGCGCAACGGCTCGCGCGCCTCCTCCGGCAGCTTCCGCAGCCGCCGTTCCATCAGTTGCAGGTGGATATGGAGCGAGTTGAGCGGATTGCCGATTTCGTGGGCCACCCCCGCCGCCAGGAGCGTGAGCGCGGAGAGCCGCTCGGACTCGATCGTTTCCTCCGTGCTGCGCCGGGTTTCGGTAATATCGCGTAAAATGACGGCGTAGCCCGTCACATCGGCGTCCGCGGCGGAGGGTTTCCGAACGCGCCGGGAAGGCATCTCCCCTTTCAGCGGGACCACGTAGAAATTCAAGATCCGGTTCTCCGGGTAGAACACCTCGATGTCGCGGCTGACCACCTGCTCCCCGCCGCCGCCCACTTCGCTCCAGGCCAGCCCGCGCAACCGTTCCGAGATCAGCCGGTCCATGCAATCCTCGCGGGAAAAGCCAAACAGCGCGCAGGCGGACTGGTTGACGTAGTTGATGCGGCCGGTGGGATCGGTCACGATCACGCCCTCCTGGATCGCGTTGAAAATCGTCTCCAGAAATCCTTTTTCGCGCGCCAGGCGGGCCAGATAGGTCTGGACATCTTCGGGCCCCACCCGGCCGATCCGTTCAATGAGCTTATCGACAAAACCGGATTTCATGGGGCAAAGGCGCGGCTTGTCACCCGGAATAATCCGCCGTTATCAATGGCCAGCCATTCCAGCACCCCGTCCCGGCGGAACACCGGTTCGCAGACAAGGTCGGAGTAGCGGGAGACTTCCTCGCCGTCGATGCAGACAAAAACATGCTCTCCCCGCCCCGCGCGGCAAACAAGATGCTTCCCATCGGGGCTGAAAGAAGGCGTCCCCAGCGCGTCGTATTCCCCCAGGGGCTTGCCATCCGCCATCAACGCGCAGCGGCCATTTTTGAGCCCCTCATAAACGCAACGGCTCCCGTCGGCGCTGAAGCAGAGCGAGTCTTTCAAAATCTGCTCAAACTCCGGGCCCGGCTGCCCGTCCACCACCACCAACCGCCCGGTCATCGTTCCCGCCACATAGGCCACATGGCGGCCGTCCTCACTGAACACCGGCGGATCCAGCTTCTCATACATCGGCTCCTCTTTCCCATCGACAAGGACCGCAAACTTCTCCCCCTTGCGGACCACGCAGGCCACCCGGCGGCTGTCGGGGCTGACGCGCAGGCTCCCCGGCATCATGCCTTCCAAATCGGGGCCCTCCTGGCCATCGTTCACCACAAACTTGCGCGCCCCTTTTTCCGCAAAATAAACCATGTGCTTGCCATCCGGGCTGAACTGGAGCGACTCAACGCCAATCCTCCCATACGGCGCGCCAGCCCGGCCGTCGGCGACCACAAATTGCCGTCCGTCCTGCTGCGCCGCATAGGCCAGATGCTCCCCATCCGGGCTGAGGGTCACCCCCCCCACCAGATCGTAGGCGGGGCCGGGCTGCCCGTCCAGGACGGCGAATTGCCTTCTCTCCCGCTCCGCTCCATAGGCCAGGTGCTCGCCCTTCTTGCTGAACACCGGCGCGCTCGGGACGGATTGGCAGGGGGGGCTGGCCTTGCCATCGGCCACAACAAACCACTCGGCCCCCTTTTTGGCCACATAGGCCATATGCCGCCCGTCTTCGCTAAACGTCAGGCTGTTTTCCAAAATAAGATCCCACTTCGGGCTCGGATTTTCCCCGTCCACCACAACAACCCACGTCTCCCCCCTGCGGGCGCCGTAGGCCATGCGGCTGCCATTCAAGCTGAACACCGGCGTCCGGCTGAGAATCCCCTCATATTCCGGGCCCGTCCGCCCATCGCACCGGACTATCATGGAGCCCTTCGCCACACCGGGAGCGACCAGCGCCAGATGACAACCGTCACGGCTGGAGAAGCGGGAGACCATATAGGGGGTGACGTCCTGGATATCCCCGAGGCGTTCGGCATGAAAAGAGACCGCCTCCTTCCCCTTCGCGCCGCGAGCGGCTCCATGGGCCGTCAGGAAAACGGCGCACACGAGCCCCGCGGCGAATCTCCAAAATGGGCTGTAATACTTCGTTCTCATGCGCGGAAATCGTGACTTCGAGCGGGGGGCGGCGGCAAGCGAAAAGAACATTCGCGCCTGCAAAAACGCCCCTTCCCGGCGGCAGCGGCGGCCGCCGTCACTTCGGCAGCGCATCCCGGTAGGCCGTGGGCGAACGGCCCACGATCCGCAGGAAAACGCGGTTGAAATGGGTCAGCGATTGGAAGCCGACCTCGTAGGCGATCTCGCTCACGCGCAGGTTCGGGTTCAGGAGAAAGTTCTTGGCTTTTTCGATGCGCACCCGCGAGAGGTATTCGGTGAAATTGATCCCCGTCGCCTTTTTGAACAGCTTGCAGAAATAGAACGTGCTCACGTTCAGCGCGCGGGCCACTTCGCTCAGCGAGATGGCGTCCGACTTGTGTTGCTCGATAAACTCCTTAGCCCGGTGAATGATCGGCGGCTCCGCGTTGGCCTCCTGCAACGCGATCTGGTTGGAAAGGGTGCTCAAGTGCTGGGCAAAGATTTCCAGCAGCTTCACCATCGCCTGGTATTGCGCGCCTGTCAGCACATGGCTTTGCAGATAAGCTTCCTCCAACTGGTCGATATCCACCGTCGCCCCCCACTCCAGAAGCTGGCGGGCAACCCGCTGGAACTGCGCCTTGTTGGGCGCGCGCAGCAGGACCTGGCCGGTTTGCAAATACCCGATGGTCTTGAGCCCCAAATGGACGGGCACCGCCGTATCCGAGAGCCCGGCAAAGCAGGTCACCGTGCGCGGTTTCTCCCCGTCGCTCACCGTCACCTGGTGCTGCACATCCAGGCACGCGGCGCACGAACGGCCGGCCTGCGAAACCAGGGCGCAAAACGGGTTCTCATACTTCTTGCCCCGGTGCGCCGTGTTCCAAATATCCACCGGCCGCAGACTCAAGGGCATCTGCGTCGCCTCGCTGAACGCCCGTTCGTAATCCTGGTAGATTTTGGAACGGGAGAGCTGCTGGAGCAGCCGGTCTTCGGGATTCTTTGGCATGGCCTCTCGGCTGGCCACGGTAACATGGGTTGACGCTTTCATCCAATAGCCATTTTGGGAGAGTTTTTGGCAGTATTTGAATAGTGCACACCCCAATTTGCTTGGTCTTTCCAGAAAAACCAACTCTTTTTTGCCATAGGCGCTATCCCCCCGCCGTGATGCGGAGCAACTCGACGCGATCCCCCTCGGCCAGCGGCCGGGACGTCCACTCGTCGCGCAACAGCGCCAGCCCGTTGTGCTCGATGAGCAGGGCCGCGGCGGGCAGGCCGAGCGCTTCCACCAGCTCGGGAATCGTGCCCACGCCGGGGACTTCGCGCACTTCACCGTTGAGACAAAGATTCATGGGAGGGGGCGATGATGGCCTCGTCCCCCCGCGTCACGCAACACCGGAGTGCGTTTTTTACCAATTGGGGCGGAACGTCAGAAGCCGGATGCCGTCCGCCTGCACGACGCGGATATTGTGGTTGCCGGCCCGGTCGGCGGCAGAGTCCGAGAGGCTCACCAGGCTGCGGGCGCTGCCGTATTCCGGCGGGGCGAGCGGATTGATCATCTGGAGCGGCTCCGGCGCGCTGACCAGCCGCACCAGCACGCCTCCCACCGCCGGGCCGTTGCCGTTCGTGAACTCCGCCACCGGCGCGGGAGCCTGGTGGAGCGCCGCCGCCGCGGCCCGGGCGCTCGCGGCAAGCCCCAGGGAGCCGCGGACACAGCGCGGGGCTCCCTCCTGCCCCTGCGCCGCAAAAGAACCCAAAATGAATGCACACACGAAAGCGGTTTTCATCGTTAATCCCTTTGTGAACAATACGCAGGCGCCCCAAATGACGGACGGCATCCCCAGCACGAAGCCGCAATTCCAAAAAACCCACAACGAAAGATTTGCCGGAAAACGGAAGCAGGTTAGGTTTCTGAGCGCCATGTTGGAACGCCAGGTCAAAATCTTGAATCGCTTGGGGCTGCACGCCCGCCCCGCCGCCGAGTTTGTGCGGGCGGTGCGGACGTTTGAATCCAGCGTCACCATCGTCAAGGGCGGCGACGACTACTCCGGCGCCAGCATCCTGGACGTCCTAAGCGCCAACCTGGACCACGGCTCCACCTTGATTTTCCGCATCGAAGGCCCCGACGCCGAAGCCGCCATGGAGCGCCTCTGCGCGCTGCTGGAAGAGTTCAAGCGCCAGGAAGAAGACGAGCGTTTGTGAGGTAAGAAATTTCACACGAAGGGGGGAAATAAACATTTCTTCTTCGTGGCTTCGTGTGGGAATATTTTCCGCCCATGCTGCTCGCGTTCCACAAACCCTACGGCGTCCTCTCCCAATTCACGCCCGACGGCTCCCCCAACCGTCCGCTTTCCGCGTTCGGTTTTCCGCCCAACGTGTATCCCATCGGGCGACTCGACGCCGACAGCGAGGGGCTCCTGCTCTTGAGCGACGAGGCGGCCCTCAATGCCCGGCTGCTTTCTCCCAGCCAGTGCCACGCCCGGCTTTACTGGGCCCAAGTGGAACGCATCCCCGCGCCGGAAGCCCTCGCGCGGCTCGCGGGCGGCGTGTTCGTCGCCGGGCGCCGGACGCTTCCCTGCCGGGCTCGTCTGCTCAACCCGCAACCGCAAATCTCCCCGCGCGACCCACCCATCCGCTTCCGCAAAAACGTCCCCGATTGCTGGATCGAGCTGGAACTCGTGGAGGGGAAAAACCGGCAGGTGCGCCGCATGACCGCCGCCATCGGGCACCCCACCCTGCGGCTCCTGCGCATGCAAATCGGCGGCTTCCCGCTGGGCGATCTGCCCCCCGGCCAGTGGCGGGAACTGACGCCCGCCGAGCGCCAGGCCGTCCTGCGCGCCTCCCATTAGCAGCCTGTTAGGCTTCAGAGGCCGGCAGTTCGATCCAGAACAGACTGCCACGCCCGAGGCCCGCGCTCTCGGCACCGATTTGTCCCCCATGCAGTTTGACCAAATCATGCGCGTTGGCCAGCCCTAGTCCGACGGACGACTCGCCCCCCGTGGGCCGGGCCGAGAGACGCTCGAACCGTTGATACAACCGTGCTTTATCGTCCGTTGTAAAACCTGGGCCTTCATCCGCCACTTCGACCCGGACCCCTTTCTCAACGGTCCGGACCGTCACCGTAACCGGCTTTCCAAAAGGGGAAAATTTGATCGCATTGCCCACGAGGTTATCCACCGCCTGACGGATTCGGCCACGGTCGAACTCCACCAAGCAGGATTCCGGCGCGGAAAAGCGAAGCTCGATCCGTTTGCGTTGTGCATGGGGGCGGTTGCGATTTAACACTTCGCCAACGACTTCGGCCAAGTCGGCATGCGTTAGTTTGAGTTGGATTTTGCCTTTTTCCAGTGCTGCCATATTCAGCATGCTGTCGATGATGTCCTCCATCTCCCTGGCGGTGTCGCGAATCGCTCCCCGGTCGTCGTCCGTCGGGGGCAACGCCGCGAGTTGCAGGATGGCATTGAGCGGGTTACGAAGATCGTGGGCGACGATTTGCAGGAACTCCGATTGGCGCTGTTTGATCGCTTCGATGCGCTCGCGCACATTGCGGTTCTTGCGGATCTCAATTTTCAGAAAAATGAAGACCGCGGTGAAAAGAGAGGAATCCAAAACGGTGTTGAGCAAGCCCAGCGCAAGCCGGTGAGGGTCCGTTTTTTCGTAGAGGAGCACGTCGGGAACCACCCCAAGCAGCAAGCCCAGCAGGAAGGCCAGATTGATGACGATATCGATTTTGCGATACGGAAGCCTCATAAGGTGGATTGGATTTGCTCTCGTTCCCAAGCTCCAGCTTCACGGGTTGTGGCTGCCACCCCCCTCCCCAAAGAACCCACCGGAAAGCCAGACGTTCCCAAGCTGGAGCTTGGAAACGTGTTAAATCGCTGATTAAAAAATAAGCGGGGCCCAGCCGGCCTCCCTGCTCTCCCCTTCCGGCCAAGCCCCGCACCCATGATATCGGCGGCGGCGCAAAGCCCGGCCTTGGCAGAAACTGCCGCAGGGGCCATGGCGGTTTTTCTTTGCAACCCGGGTCCCCTTCGCGCGAAGGTGGACGCTTCCCATGACCAAGCTCCATTACGAATGCCAGCGCTGCACGGCCTGCTGCCGCCGGCCCGGTTTTGTGCGGATCACGGAAACGGAGATTCCCAGCATCGCCGCGCACCTCGGCTTGAGCGAGGACGCCTTCATCCAGCGCTACACGCGGCTCACCCCCCAACGCACGGGCCTCGCCCTCATCGACCAGCCCGGCGGCGCCTGCTTTTTCCTCCAGAACGGCGGCTGCCTCCTGCAAGCCGTCAAACCCGCCCAGTGCATCGGCTTTCCCAACACCTGGAACTATCCCGGCTGGCAGGAAACCTGCCAGGCCATTCCCATTGAAATCCCATGATCCTGCAAATCCCCGACGGCCCCTTTGACGGCTACGTCTTTGACTGCGACGGCACGCTGGCCGACACCATGCCCCTCCACTACGAAGCTTGGTGCGAGGCCCTCAAACCCCATGGCTGCGATTTCCCCGAAGCCTTCTTTTACGAACTCGGCGGCGTCCCCACCGAGCGGATCGTCGAAATCCTCAACGAACGGCACGGCCGCCAGATGCCCGTCGTCGCAACCGCCAAAACCAAAGAAGACCTCTACATCCAGCTCATCCCCAAAATCCTTCCCATCCAGCCGGTCGTCGATTTCGTCCACCAATTCCACGGCAAAAAACCGCTCGCCGTCGCCTCTGGCGGCCACCGGGCCATCGTCCGCAAAACCCTCACCGCGCTCGGCATTGTGGACCGCTTTGACGCCATCGTCGGCGCGGAAGACTACCTTCACGGCAAGCCCGCGCCCGACCCCTTCCTGGAAGCCGCGCGGCAAATCGGCGTCGCCCCCGCGCGCTGCCTCGCCTTTGAAGACACCGCCCTCGGCATCCAAAGCGCCACGGCCGCAGGGATGAAAACCGTGCGCGTCCCCGCCCCCCAGGGCGCGCGTATTTGAAGTTCCACGCCAAAGCGCAAAGGTTCTTCCCTTGGCGTCTTGGCGTGAGAATGGAAAAGTGCTCCCTGCTTGCCCCGGGAGCCGAAAACCGCTACTCGATAAAAGCGCGATGGTTCAACTCAACGACAACTACCTCAAACTCAAGGCCGGCTACCTCTTCCCCGAGATCGCGCGGCGCGTCAAAGCCTTTTGCGATGCCCACCCGGAGGCGGCATCCCACGTCATCCGTTGCGGCATTGGCGACGTCACCGAACCCCTACCTCCCGCCGCCGTCGCCGCCATGCACCGGGCCGTCGACGAGATGGCCGCGCGCGACACCTTCCGCGGCTACGGCCCCGAGCAGGGCCACGAATTCCTGCGCCACGCCATCGCCCAGCACGATTACCGTGACAGGGGCATGGACATCGCCGACGACGAAATCTTCGTCTCCGACGGCTCCAAGTGCGACTGCGGCAACATCCTCGACATCCTCGGCTCCGGCAACCGCCTCGGCATCACCGATCCCGTTTATCCCGTCTACGTCGACACCAACGTCATGGCCGGGCACACCGGCGACGCCGATGCTTGCGGCGCCTACGCGGGCATCCACTACCTCCCGTGCGACGCCGGGAACGGCTTCGTGCCGGAAGTCCCCACGGCCCCCCTCGACGTCGTCTACCTCTGCTTCCCCAACAACCCCACCGGGGCCACCGCCACGCGCGCACAGCTCACCGCCTGGGTGGAATACGCCCTCGCCCACCGCGCCCTGCTCCTCTTCGACGCCGCCTACGAAGCGTACATCTCCGACCCGGGCACCCCGCATTCCATCTACGAAATCCCCGGCGCGCGCGAATGCGCCATCGAATTTCGGAGCTTCTCCAAAAACGGCGGCTTCACCGGCACCCGGTGCGCCTTCACCGTCGTCCCGAAAACGCTCCTCGCCGCCACCGCCTCCGGCGAACGCAAGCCGCTGCACCCGCTTTGGAACCGCCGCATGAGCACCAAGTTCAACGGCGTCAGCTACATCGTCCAGCGCGGCGCGGAAGCCCTCTACACCCCCGAAGGCCAGGCGCAAGTGCGCGGGCTCATCGGCCACTATATGGGCAACGCGGCCATTCTGCGCGCGGCGGCCCAGGATGTGGGATTACCCGTCTTCGGCGGCGTCAACGCCCCCTACATCTGGGTCGGCACGCCAAACGGGCTCACCAGTTGGGAACTGTTTGACCGGATGCTCACCCAGGCCCACGTCGTCATCACCCCCGGCAGCGGCTTCGGCTCCCATGGCGAAGGCTATTTCCGCATCTCCGCCTTCAACAGCCGCGCCAACGCCGAGGAAGTGGCACGCCGCATCCGCGCGTTGTAGAGGGTTTATCCGCAGATTTTCGCAGATTAAAATGCACTGGACGCTCAAAAGCCTTCCCGCGTCAATCAAGGTCAGCCTCCTAGAATCATGGGATCGGCCTCGCCCCAAAGAGATCGAAATTACGCTTGATAGATTCTTCGGGAAAATCTGCGGATAACCTCCCTCCATGCAAGACGCCATCGACAGGTTCCTCCTTTACCTGGCCACCGAGCGGGGGCTCTCGGACAATTACCAGCTCTCCACCCGGCGCTCGCTGGAAGCCTTCGCCGCGTGGCTCGCCGAGGCGCGGCAAATTCACGCCCCGGGAGAAGTCACCCGCGCCCACCTCACCGAATACCTTGGCGTTTGCAAAGAGCGAGGGCTCGCGGCCGCCTCCATCAAGCTGGTCGTCGTCGCGCTCAAAATCTTCTTCCGCTTCCTCCACCTGCGCAAGGAACTGCCCCACGATGTCGCCGAACTCCTCCCCCTTCCCCGGGTGGAACGGTACCTGCCCGAAACCCTCAACGAAGCGGAAGTCGAGCGCCTCCTGGAAAGCATCCCCACCGACCAGCCCCTCGGCCTGCGCGACAGGGCCATTGTCGAGCTTCTCTACGCCAGCGGACTGCGCATCTCCGAACTCACCAACGCCCGGCTGGAGCACCTTTTCTTGGAAGAAAAGGTCATTCGCGTCACCGGCAAGGGGAACAAAACGCGGCTCGTCCCCGTCGGCGGCAAAGCCTGCGCCGCGCTGGCAGCCTACCTAGAACGGGAGCGCCCCCTCTACGTCAAGCGCCGCACCGGCAGCGAACTCTTCCTCTCCGTGCGGGGAAGCAAGCTCACCACCGTCCGCTGCTGGCAAATCCTCAAGGCCCGGGCCCGGTTCGCCGGGTTGGAAGAGAACGTCTACCCCCACCTTCTGCGCCACACCTTCGCCACCCACCTGCTCACCAACGGCGCGGACCTGCGGCTCATCCAGGAAATGCTCGGCCACGCCGACATCTCCACCACGCAGGTTTACACCCACGTCGATTCCTCACGGCTCAAAGCCGTGCACCGGAAATTCCACCCGCGCGGGTGAACGGACGCCTACGGCACCGCGGCGATAATCCGCCGCACCGCCTCGGTAAACTCCACGGCATTCTCAATCGGCACAATCACCGTCTCCCGACGGCCGCCGGCATCCTCTGTGATTCTCAAAAAACGGCCCCGGTGGTTTTCCTGGAGATCCAGAAAGAACGTCTTGTATTCCACCTCTATCTTTTCCGTGGCGAGCGTCCTGCCGGACTTGGCTGCAAACCCTTCGGAAAATGATGGGCGGTCATACGGTACAGAAGAGTTAATCATAGTAAAAGTCGGCTCCGATAAGATGAAACCATAGTGAACAGCACTCCACAATATCCTCATGATTCGAAAAATGTCCCGAAAAATATTTTAATATATTATGTTGTTTAACTTTTTATCGCAATACCTCCTCTCTTCCCATTGGGGAGGGGTTGCAAAGCCGGTGCCACTTCGCTAGCGTGGGCTCCCTCGCGCCCATGGACCGTTTACCGCTCATCCTCTCCACCCTCTGCTTCCTGCTCGGGTTCGCCGCCACCCTGGCGGCCCTCCGGGACGGGCGGCGCGGGCCGCGCCGTTTCCACACGGCGATGATGGCCGCCGGGTTCGCGCTCCAGACCTTTTTTCTCCTCCAACGAGGCCGGGCCATCGGGCATTGCCCCCTGACGAACCTCTTTGAAGTGCTCGCCTTCCTGAGTTGGTCGGCCGCTCTCTTCTATTTCGGGATCGGCCGGGCTCTCCGGCTCTCGCTCCTGGGGATGTTCACCGCCCCCTTGCTCGTCCTCCTGCAAACCGGAGCCCTGCTCGCCCCCATCGACCCGCCCCACCGGATTTTCGCCCCGCATAACCCCTGGATGGAATGGCACGCCGCCCTATGCGTCATGGCCTACGGCGCGTTCGCCCTGGCGGGCGTTGCCGGCGTCATGTACCTTGCCCAAGAGCGCCAGCTCAAGCAGCGGCGCCTCGGCGTCTTCTTTTTCCAAATGCCCCCCATCGCCGACCTGGCGACCGCCAACCTGCGCCTGCTCTGGGCGGGCATCCTGTTCCTCAGCGCCGGGCTCGCCAGCGCCGCCTCCATCCGGCTGCCGGTCGCCTCCTCCGTCTGGACCTGGGGCGGGACCCTGTGGGGAGCCTACCTCCTCCTCTTGCTCGCGCGCAGGCTGGGCCCGCGCCGCACCGCCCTCTTCTCGGCGTGCGCCTTTCTGCTCGCCGCCGCCGCCCTGTGCACCTTCAACCACTTTTACAAAGGGGCGGCGCTATGAGCGAAGGGGGGCACATCCTCTGCCTGGGCCTCAGCCACCAGACGGCCAGCGTCGAAGTGCGCGAACGCTTCGCCATCCCGGACACGGAACTTTCCCGCGCGCTGTCCCTCCTCGGCTCCCTGCCGGGCGTCGCCGAAGCGGTCATCGTCTCCACCTGCAACCGGGTGGAATGCTACGCCTCCGCCACCGACGTCCGCGCCGCCATGTGCTCCCTCCTGCAATTTGCCGCCGAGCGCGGAGGCCGCGCACCGACAGTGCCCGAGCCGTTTTACGCGCTGGACGGGGAGGCGTCCATCCAGCACCTCTTCCGCGTCGTCAGCGGCCTGGAATCGATGGTCATCGGCGAAACGGAAATCCTGGGTCAGGTCAAAAAAGCCTACGCCGCCGCCGCCGCCGCCGGGAGCACCGCCCGGCACCTCAACAAACTCTTCCAGCGCGCCTTCAACGTCGCCAAGGAAATCCGCACCTGCACCTCCATCACGCGCGGCCCCGTCTCCGTCGGCTCCGTGACGGTCGATCTGGCCGAGAAAATCTTCGGGCGGCTGGACGCGTGCCAGGCTATGATCCTCGGCGCGGGCGAAACCAGCGAATTGACCGCCCGCGCGCTGCTCTCGCGCGGGGTAAAGAGCATCTTCGTCGCCAACCGCACCTTCGAGCGCGCCGCCGCCCTCGCCGCAGCCATGGGGGGCGAGGCCATCCACTTTGACGAAGCCGCCCGCCGCTACCCGGACATCGACATCCTGATCTCCTCCACCGCCGCCCCCCACGCCGTCGTCACCCGGGCCCAGCTCGCCCCCGTCCTGCGCCAGCGCTCCGGCCGCCCCCTTTTCGTCATCGACCTCGCCGTCCCGCGCGACGTCGAACCGGCGGTGAACGACCTCGACGGCGCCTTCCTATACGACATCGACTCCCTGCAAGCCATCGCACGGCAGGGAATGGAAGTCCGGCAGAAAGAAATCGCCCGGTGCGAAACCCTCATCGCCCGGCACGTCGGCGACTTCCACGCCTGGCTCACCACCGGGCGGCCCCTTCCCTCTGGCAACGAGCCGGAAGCCGCCGCGCAAACCTTACATCCCGCTTCCTGATGCAACACATCACCCTCGGCACCCGCGGCAGCCCCCTCGCCCTGGCCCAGGCGCAACTGACCCTCGACGCCCTCCGCCTCGCCGCCCCGGCCACCGCCGTCACCGTCCTCCCCTTCACCACCTCCGGCGACCGGGCCTCGGCCGTCCGCCTCGCCAAACAGACCCCGGCGGGGGCGAAAGGCCTCTTCACCAAGGAACTCGAAGACGCCCTTCTGCGGGGCAAGATCGACCTCGCCGTCCACAGCTGCAAAGATCTCCCGGGCCAGATGCCCGAGGGGTTGACCCTCGCGGCCCTCCTCGAACGGGCCGCCACCGCCGATCTTCTCCTCACCAAAGCCCCCGGCGAACTTCCCCCCGGCGCGCACGTTGGCACCAGCAGCGTCCGGCGCGCCCGGCAACTCCGCTTCCGCCGCCCCGACCTGGGGATCGAGGAAATCCGGGGCAACGTCGCCACCCGGCTGCGCAAACTGCGCGAATCAGCCACGCTGCACGGCATCGTCCTCGCGCAAGCCGGGCTCAACCGCCTCGGCTACCGCCTGGAAAACGGGGTTCTTCAAACCGGCGAAGGGACCTTCTTCGTGCAAGACGCCGGGATGCTCCCCGCCATCGGCCAGGGTGCCATCGCCCTGCAATGCCGGGCCGCCGACGCCCCCTTCTTCGCCCCGCTCAACCACACCCCCACCGCGCTCGCCATCCGGGCCGAACGGGAACTCATGCGCCTCTTGGATGGCGACTGCACGCTGCCCGTCGGCGTCGCCACCGAACCCGCCCCCGGCGGCGGCCAACGAATGCGCGTCCTCCTCTTCGGCGCGCCGGACGCACCGCCCCGGCAGGCCGACGTCACCGCCGCCACCCCCGAAGCCCTCGCCGCCGAAGCCTTCCGCGCGCTGATGGATTCAAAAGAATTTTAACTCACGCAAAGACGGCGAGATCCTTTTGGGCGTGATGAAAAGTGGTGCAGATTGGGAAGTTCCTTCTTTAGCGCCAACGGCGCGACCGCATACCAGCCTTGGCCAACGGCCAAGGTTTAGGTCGAAGCAACCCGTCAGGGCTGTAAGCCCGGCGCATCGGAATCACCTTATCCAGCAAGGAGGCGTCGGGCTTACAGCCCTGGGCCGTCTTTGGACTGGAAACCCAGCCCGTTGGGCTGGGCTGGTATGCCCCGCGCCTTTGGCGCTGCAAAGGCTCACCCAGCTTGCACCACTTTTAATCGCGCCCGATCCTTTTCCCCCGCCGCTTTTACAGTGGCGTAAATTGCGCGCGGCTGCTTTGATAACCCATATGTCCAGCCAGTTGGGCCAACTCTTCCGCATCTCGACCTGGGGCGAATCCCACGGAGGCGGCGTCGGCGTCGTCATCGACGGCTGCCCCCCCTTGATCGAACTCTCCGAAGCCGACATCCAGCGCGACCTCGACCGCCGCCGACCCGGCCAGAGCGAAATCACGACCCCGCGCCACGAGGCCGATGCCGCCCGCATCCTCTCGGGTGTCTTCCAGGGGAAAACCCTCGGTTCCCCCATCTCCATCGCCGTCACCAACCAGGACGCCCGGCCCGAAGCCTACCGGGAGATGGAAACCACCTTCCGCCCCTCTCACGCCGACTACACCACGCAAGCCAAATACGGCATCCGCAACTGGCAGGGGGGCGGCCGCGCCTCCGCGCGCGAAACCATCGGGCGCGTCGCCGCCGGAGCCGTCGCCAAGCGCGTCTTGGCCACCCTCGCGCCCGGGCTCGAAATCGTCGCCTACGTCAAGGCGATCCACACCCTGGAAGCCGCCGTCGATCCCGCCGCCGTCACCTCCGAGCAGGTCGAGAGCAACATCGTCCGCTGCCCCGACCCGGAGGCCGCCGAGCGGATGATCGCCCACATCAAGCAACTCCGCACCGAAGGAGATTCCGCGGGCGGCATCGTCGAATGCGTCGTGCGCGGCGTCCCGCCCGGCCTGGGCGAACCGGTGTTCGACAAACTCGAAGCCGACCTGGCCAAAGCGATGCTGAGCCTCCCGGCCACCAAAGGCTTCGAGATCGGCTCCGGCTTCGCGGGAACGCGGATGACCGGCGCACAACACAACGACCCGTTTGTAATCCGCGAAGGCCGGGTGCGCACCGTCACGAACCACTCCGGCGGCGTCCAGGGGGGCATCAGCAACGGGGAAGCCATCTTCTTTCGCGTCGCCTTCAAGCCCACCCCCACCATCACGCGGGCCCAGGCCACCGTCACCGTCACCGGCGAGGAAACCGAACTGGCCGCGCGCGGCCGGCACGACCCATGCGTTCTCCCCCGCGCCATCCCGATTGTGGAAGCCATGGCCGCCCTCGTCCTGTGCGACCACGCCGTGCGCCAGCGGGGCCAATGCGGGAAGGTCTGAAATTTAATTATTTCTGATGATGGAACGCGGCCAACTCCTCTTCCTCGCCTGCGCGGCGGTGATCGTGCTCTACCAGATCCTCAAAGGCTGGCGGCTGGGGTTGGTCCGGCAAATCGTCCGGTTCAGCGCGCTCGCGGCCTCCTACCTCGCGGCGGTTTGGGGAGCCTCCCTCACGGTCCCCTTTCTGCGGCCGCTCGGCTATCCCGACTTCCTGCTGCGCATCCTGGGCGGCGCGGGCCTCGCCCTCGCGGTGTATCTCTTCCTCTGCCTCATCGGCGGCATCCTCTTCAAACGGACCTCCCACCAGAGCGTCGCCCTCGTCTGGTTTATCTACGGCATCACCGGGGCGCTCCTGGGGGCCCTTTTCGGGCTGGTCGTAACGCTCTTTGCCGCCGATGCCATCCGGCTGCTCGGGAACCTGGCCCAAGCCGGTGCCACGCAACCCAAAACCCAAAGCATGTTCAACGCCGGATTGGTGGGATGGAAGGGCTCCCTCGAAAACGGCGTCCCGGGCGAAGTACTGCGGACCATCGACCCCATCCCCCGCAAAGTCTATACCCTCACGAGCAAGGTGGGGCAAACCGCCGCCAACCCGGCGGCCGTGGAGCGTTTCCTAAACTTCCCCGGCGCGATGCAACTCGCCGCGCAACCGGAAATCGAGGCGCTGCGCAACGACCCCGAAATCCTCGCCGCCCTGCGGGACCACCGCTACCTGCCGCTCCTGAAAAACGGCAAAATCGTGCAGGCCGCCAACAGCCCAAAAGTCGCCGCCCTGCTCCGGCAATTCGACCTCGAAAAAGCCCTGGACCACGCCCTGGCAAAGCCGAAATAGGCACGCCCTTGCGCCGCGTTTATTTGGCTCACGCAAAGCCGCAAAGCGCGGCTACAGAAAAACTTAAGCCGCTCTAGAGCGTTTTTGGGTTATTTTGTCGCAATGATCTGAGAGCGCCGAGGGTTGATGCGGGGCTTTTTGAGCGCAGCGGCTGTATTTGTAAATACAGCCCAAGCGCAAAAAGACGCACAGCGACTCTCGCCGCCGAAGAGCATACGACAAAATAAACCGAAACCGCTCTAATACGACTTCGCCCAGAGGACGCGCTTGCGGCTTGGGCGACCGCAGACCACGCAGGCGCCCTCTTCCTCGGGAGCGTCAAACGGGATGCAGCGAATTGTCACCTTCAAGTCCGCCTTGACGGTCTCCTCGCACGCCGGATCGCCACACCAGTGGGACTGGGCAAACCCGCCGTGGATTTCCGGTTTGTTGGCATCCTTCGGCGTGAAGAATGCGTAAAAGGCATCGCGGGTGTCGATGGGCTTTGTATTCGCGTCCCGATAGGCCAGCGCGCGGGCGTAAAGCGTCTCCTGGATCGACTGCAAGACGGCCGGAATCACGGCGGCCACTTCGGCGGCGGGGAGAAACTCCTTCTCTTTCGGCCCCCGGTCGCGCCGGGCGAGAGCGACCGTTCCCTGGGCGAGATCGCGGGGGCCGATCTCGATGCGCACGGGCGCTCCCTTCTTGATCCACTCCCAATTTTTGGTGCCGCCGCCGAGGTCGCGCGTGTCCACCTCCACCGTGACGGCTTCACCATGGAACCGCTGGACGCGCAACTCCGCCGCCAGCTTGTGCGCCGCCTCCAGCACCGCTGCGCGCGTCTCGGGCTTGGGCGTGACGGGGAGAATGACCACCTGCGTGGGGGCCATGCGGGGCGGAAGGATCATCCCGTCGTCATCGGCGTGGGCCATGATGAGCGTGCCGATCAACCGCGTGCTCACGCCCCAGCTCGTCGTCCAGGCAAAGGCTTCCCGGCCCTCGCGCGATTGGAACTTGATGCCGCTGGCCTTGGCAAAATTCTGGCCCAGGAAATGGGACGTGCCCGCCTGGATCGCCTTGCGGTCCTGCACCATCGCCTCGATGCAGAGCGTCTTTTCCGCGCCGGGGAACCGCTCGCTCTCGCTCTTTTCGCCGCAGTACACGGGGATGGCCAGGTGCTCGCGGGCAAAGGTTTCATAGACCCGGAGCATTTTCTCCGTCTCCTCGATCGCTTCCTCCCGCGTCTCGTGGGCGGTGTGGCCCTCCTGCCAGAGGAACTCGGCGGTGCGCAGGAAGACGCGCGGCCGCATCTCCCAGCGGACGACGTTGGCCCATTGGTTGATCAAGATCGGCAGGTCGCGGTACGACTGCACCCACTTCGCGTAGGTCGCCCCGATGATCGTCTCCGAAGTCGGCCGGACCACGAGCGGCTCCGTCAACTCGGCGGACGGGGCCGGGCGCATCTTGCCGTCCGCGCCCACCTCCAGACGGTGGTGCGTCACCACGGCGCATTCCTTGGCAAAGCCTTCGACATGCGCGGCTTCCTTCTCCAGGTAGCTGATCGGGATGAAGAGCGGGAAGTAGGCGTTCTTGTGCCCGGTCGCCTTGAACTCGGCGTCGAGCTGGCGCTGGATATTCTCCCAGAGGCCGTAGCCCCACGGTTTGATGACCATGCAGCCGCGCACGTCGGAGGCTTCGGCCATGTCGGCGGCCTTGACGACTTGCTGGTACCATTCGGGGAAATCCTGGTCGCGGCGGGGGGTGATGGCAGTCTTTAATTCACTCATGTTCGGTAAAAAGGAGTCCGCAGCTTACGCAGATTTTCGCGGATTAAGAAAGCGAGAAAACCGGGGCGGCGGGGAGGATCCGGGTTCATCTGCACAATCTGCGGACTTCCCTCTTCCCTCACCCCAACTGCTCCAAAAACGCCTTGTAGAATTCGACGCCGCGTTGCAGGTCGTCCAGCGCGATCCATTCGTCGGCGGTGTGCGCCTGGGCGATGGAGCCGGGCCCGGCGGCGACGGACGGAATCCCGGCGGCGGCCAGCACGGCGGCGTCGCAAAACCACGGCGCGCCGCATCGCCTGCCCCCGGCGCGTTCCAGCGCGCCCACGAGCGGATGGGCGGGATCGGTCCACAGCGGGCGGGACTGGGTCCACCGCGCTTCCAGCCCCGGGCAGACGGTGCGGAGTTCGGCCACGATCTCTTCGATAAACCCGGGGCGATCCTGCGCCGGGAGGGTCCGCATATCGACGCTCGCCTCGCAGGCATCCGGCACGATGTTGATTTTGCTGCCGCCCCGGATCGTCCCGAGGCTGACGGTCGGGGAGCCCAACACGGGATCGGTAATTCCGGCAAACCGGGGCAGGATTTTTCCCCGCAAGACGCCCAGGACGTCCATCATCTGATAAATCGCATTCGCGCCGCGGTCGGGAGCGGAGGCGTGCACCGCCCGGCCCCGCGTGGTCAGGTAGAGCCAGGCGCAGCCTTTGTGGGTGTGGACGATGCCCATCTCCGTCGGCTCGCCAATGATGGCAAAGTCGGCCCGGTGCTTCGCGGCGAACGCTTTCGACCCATGCTGCCCGGCTTCCTCGCCCATGAAACCGGCAAAGCCGATTTCCCAGCCGAGCGCGGGAATCCGCTCCCGCATCTCCCAAAGCGCCCAGAGCATCGCGGCCATCGGCCCTTTCGTATCGCTCGCGCCGCGCCCCCAGAGTTTCCCCTCGCGCACTTCGGCGGCAAAGGGGGCAATCGTCATCCCGGCTACGCCCACCGTGTCCAGATGGGGGGCGAAAAGGAGCCGCTTTTTGCCCGGCGCATTGCTCGGGAAAGCCCCCACCACGTTGGGGCGGCCGGGAAACACCGGCTCCACTTCCGCACGGGCTCCCGCCTCGCGCAGGAACCCGGCCACGAACTCCGCGCAAGCCGCCTCGCCGGGGTGTTCCACGCCGGGGTCTCCGTCCGGGTTCACGCTCGGGATGCGCACGAGCGCTTGCAGAAGCTCAACGACGTTGGCGGGGCGGTTCATGCCTGGCTGCCGTGGGTCTTCAAATACCACTCGACGAATTTCGGGATGCCCTCGCTGATCTTCGTCGTGGGCCGGTAGTGGAGCAATTCCCTGGCCTTGGCAATGTCCGCATACGTCAGCGGCACGTCGCCCGGCTGTTCCGGCATGCGGTTGATGATCGCCTGCCTGCCCAGCGCGGCCTCGATGGCCGCGATCAACTCGCTCAACGTCGTCGTCTGGCTTTCGCCCAGATTGAAGACGTCGCACAGCGGCCCCTCGTAGGAAAGGCAGGCCGCGATCCCCTGCACAATGTCGTCGATATACGTGTAATCGCGCCGGGTCGAACCGTCGCCGTATTGGTCCATCGGCTTCCCCTCGTGGATGAACCGGGTGAACTTGTGAATGGCCAGGTCGGGCCGCTGCCGGGGGCCGTAGACCGTGAAGAAGCGGAGGCTGATCGTCCGCATCCCATAGAGATGCGAGTAGTTGGAGCAAAGCTGCTCGCCGGCCAGCTTCGTCGCCGCATAGGGGCTGATCGTCTGATTCAGGCACATATCCTCGCGGAAGGGGGCCGTCTTGAGCACGCCGTAGACCGAGGAACTGGAAGCGTTGATGAACCGCTTCACCCCCGCAGCCCGCGCCGCTTCCAGAAGGTGGAACGTCCCGGTGATGTTGGTGTCGATATAGAGTTGGGGCTGCTTGATGGAGGGGCGCACCCCGGCCCGCGCCGCGAGGTGGATGATGGTATCGAAGCCGCCTTCGCCCACGATCCGGTTCACCGCATCGGCGTCGCGGATATCGGCTTCGTGGAGGACGATCCGGTCCGCCGCCAGGGCCAGGTTGGCCCTCTTAATCCGCGGGTCGTAGTAATCGTTGAACTCATCCATCACCGCCACGCCGTGCCCGTCGGCCAAAAGGCGATCCACGAGATTGGAACCGATAAAGCCGGCCCCGCCTGTCACCAAGATTTTCATCGCGGCAGGCTAAGAAAGCATTCCGCAAACCGCAAGGCATTTGCACCCGGCCGCAGCAGCCGCTTTTTTGGGAACCAGAGGATTGACACCCCAACCACCCGATGCGATACAACTAAACCCACTACTATGGCAGCCGATCCCCCCCCTGCATCTGCAGAACCCAATCCTCCCAAGAAGGCCACCGTTCGCATCACCCTGCCCCCCAAACCGGGCATTCCTCTCGGTGATGGCAAAAAGGAAACCATCCGCATCACCCTGCCCTCTTCGGACGCAGGCGTGAAAAAGGAAACCGTCCACATCGGCGAAGCGAAGAAGGAAACCATCCGCATCACCCTGCCCACCCAGGCCGGGCCAAAGCGCGACACCATCCGCATCAACCAGCCTGAAACTGCGCTCCCCTATAGCCCCGAGCCTCCCCATGTTGACGAGGAATCGCGCACCACGATGCGAATCAACCTGCCGAAAGCCCCCCGCCCCCACGCGGACGAGGAATCGCGCACCACGATGCCCATCAACTTGCCGAAGGCCGCAGCGCCCACAGATCCCGCGCCGATCGCGCCTCCCAAGCTCCCCACCCCTCCCTCCAAGTTTACCGTGCCGCCTCCCCCCTCCGGCAAATTTCCGCTGCCACCTCCGCCCTCCAGCATCCCGGCCATCCCCAAGCCTCCCGGCTCCCTGCCGTCCATGCCGTCCATGCCGTCCATGCCGAAACCTCCGGGTTCCCTGGCCACTCCGCAGCCAGCCACGGCCCCGGCGGTTCCGGTCAAACCGGCCGCACCTGTCCCTCCTCCCGCCCAGCCGCCGCAGGAAGCCGACAACGCACCGGCCGCCCAGAAGCCGATTGCCCCAAAGAAAGAAACCACGCGCATCTCCCTTCCCCCCAATCCGAAGCTGATGCCGAAGGCAACCGTCAAACTCAACCAGACGGTTCCCATGTCCGCCCCAAAGCCGGCTCCGGTCCTCAAAACCGCCGACATCACCACCAGCAACGAAACTCAGGAAGAAGAAGATCCCATGACGCTCCCCTTCAGCATCGCCGTTTTGCTCGCCGCCATTTTCGCCCTTGTCACGGCCTTTATCGCGGGCTAATCCTTCCACTCCTTGAAAGCGGAACTCCCCCGGGGAGCCCGTTTACAGCGGTCACCTTTATCCCATTCCCATGTCCAATCCGAACGTTCTCCAGCTTACCGAAGCCAACTTCGACCAGGAAGTCCTCAACGCCGCCGCTCCCGTCCTCGTGGACTTTTGGGCGACCTGGTGCGGCCCCTGCAAGATGATCGCCCCGATCATCGACGAAATCGCCGCGGAAAAAGGGAGTGCCGTCAAAGTCGCCAAAGTGGACGTGGATGAAAACCAAGCCATCTCCGCGCGATTCGGGATCCGCGCGATTCCCACCCTTCTGCTGTTCAAGAACGGCGAAGTGAAAGAGCAAATCGTCGGCGGCATGGTCAGCAAGCGCGACCTGCTCGCCAAGCTGGACGCGTTGAGCTAGTGTGCTGTTCCCCGGCATTCAACGGTTAGCGGTCATCTGAAGCGCCCTCCGGTTTCAACGCTCTTTTTCTCCGTGTAAGTGATGCTAGAAATATCTTTGGACATACGCATAATGGCGTATTGCCAAAGATGAAAAAAGCAGACATCGTAATAACACGTATGAAACTCCTAAAGGCCACGCTTTCCTTCGGGTTCCTCACCCTCTTGATCGCCGCCCCGGCGCAGGCCACGGTGATCGTTACGTACGCGGAAAAACCGGGCATTGAGGCATCGACCTTCATCCATGCCACCACGTATGACTTCAACAGCCTCTCCACGGGCCTAAACAAAAGCGTGGACTGGAGCGGAGTCGGCACCTTCGACCAGCTTTATATCCTTAAAGCTGACCAATACGGCGGTGCGGATAATACTCAATATTCCGTCCAGGGAATCAACTCCCCCGTCTCCAAGACCATTCTGAATCTCGATACGGCGAGCTCCTACTTCGGGCTTTGGTGGTCCGCCGGGGATGCCTCGAATGTCATGGACTTCTACAGCGGAGCGAACGGCACCGGCACCCTGATGGCGGAATTCACCACGGCCAGCCTGCTCAAAGCTCTGGGAAAGAGTTATGATGGCAACCCGAATCCAGGCCCTTATTACGGGAAAGATGCTGGCGAGCCGTTTGCCTTTATCAATTTCTTTGCGACGCCGGGCACCTCATGGTCCTCGATTGTGCTGACCAATTCCTCCAGCAGCGGCTTTGAGTCGGACAATTACGCCTCGCGGGTCGCGGTTTATGATGCTTCCACCGATGGCGCGATGCCCGGTATTGTCCTGGAAGCACTCAACGGCAAGAATGTTGTCGCGCTCGTGCCGGAGCCCAATGGCACGCTGGCGATGGTGCTCATCGGCGGCATGAGCGTTGGCGGCTCTCTGCTGCGGCGCTTCCAGAAAAAAAGCTAGAGCGTTTAATTTTAAGTTTTTACAATGATGCGAGAGTGCCGTGGGTTGGCACCCGGCTTTTCAAGCGAAGTGGCTGTATTTGCCCGAGCTTGAAGGGACGCCAACGGTCTGCGCCGCCGCAAAGCGCGGCTACAGAAAAACTTAAGCCGCTCTAATCGGGCAAAAGAAAAAGGCGGCCGCGAAGGGTCGCCTTTTCATTGAACGGGAATCGCCTCCAAATGAGGGTTACCGGGTGTTGATCATGCTCCCCATGGCTCCCGCTCCCTCGCCCGGTTGGGGATTGTTCCACGGCATGGTACTCACCCGCTGCGGATCGGTTGATTTGGGAGTGTCGGTGGCGCATCCGCCAAGGAAGAGTGCGGCGGATACCAGGAGAAGCACGCAGGAACGATTCATGGAGAACTTAGGAACCGGGGAAAATGACGACGTCGCCGGGCTGGATGACGGCCCCTTTGGCAGCACTGCCTGCCTGGATGTCGGCGATGGACGTGGAGGGCTCGACGGAGGTGACGCGCAGTTTGGCGACCATATTGCCGCCGCGCTTGACAATGAGGGAGGAACCGCTGACGACACCCTGGCGGTCACCAATGCTCAGCACCACAAAGTTCCAGTTCGAGTTGACGGCGAGAATCTTACCTTCGAGCCCTGGTTTGACCAACCCGGCGGAGCGCCGGGCGTTGTCGGCTTTCAAGGCGGTGGCTTCTTTCTCGGCATCTTCGGCCTTGGCCTGGAAGGTCTTCAGAAGTTGTTCTTTTTCGGCGGCCTTGGCTTCGGCTTCAGACACTTTTTTCAGTAATTCGGGATCCTGCGTGGGAGGGGCCGGAGTGGCGGCGGCAGCGGCATCGGCCAGCTTTTTCGTCAAATCGGAGATTTGAGTATCTTTCCCCTGAATCTGGGCCTGGGCGGCTTCGGTTTCTTTCTTGGATTTTTCAATCTCCTCGGCGGCGGCCCCGGCCTTGGCTTCGGCAGCGGCTTTGGCGTCGGCAACGGCCTTCAGTTCATCTTTGGCGGCCTTGGCTTCAGCGGTGGCCTTTTGGGTCTTCTCATCCGCGTTCGCGATGCTGCCCTTCAAGGTTTTTGCCTCTTCCCGTGCCTGATGAACGGCGCCCATATTCAGGTAATTTTTGACACCGGCCGCCACGGTAATGAGAAATGCCGAGGCGAGCACGATTCTGGAGATAAGGGAGGAACTGGCCATAGATGAGGGATGGAGATGAATTGGGGGGGGCGCGCCCAGGAAAGCGCAATCGAAAGCAGGATACTTCTATTCCCTCGCCCCGAAAGAATGCAAGCCGTTTGACACAAAAAAATTGTCATCGGAGGGTTTTCCCCCGATAGTTCTTGAGTCGCCAGGGACTGCGGATGGAGAGCAGGCCAACCCCGCCAGGGCAGGAATGCAGCAACGGTCGTCTGACTCTCTTTGTCGCAGCTCTCTGGCGGCTTTTTATTATAGCATTTTCTAAGCCGAAAAGAATTCCCGGATCAAGAAATGGGAGCGCCACGAGTTGGCTGGCAAGGCGCAAGCGCCCCAGCTCTTTCGGAAAGGATTTTTGAGAATTGCTCTACACTTGGGGGCGGGTTGACAGGCAGGTGGCGCGCGCTCCCCGTCTTGCTTTCCTGCCTTCTCCGCGTCTCCCCCCTCTATAATCTATCCCCTATAATCTTCTACCGGCGTCCCATCGGCTCGGCCAGAAAGGCCGGTTGCGGGGTCGCCCCCACCTCGCCGCAGCGGCGTGTGCCCCGCTGGAAGCGCAAGGTGGCGGAGCGCTGTTCCACGCCGTCGGGCGATTCGGCGACAATGGGGATGTTGTAATCGCCATCGGGAAAGACGAAGTGGTGCCGGAAGGTGCCGTCGGGGTTGAGTTGAACCGGCTTGTCATCGATCCAGACTTTCGCCCGGGGATCGGTGCCGCCGTAGAAGATGACTTCGGCATTGACGTGAAGGAAGAACCCGCGCGGGCGTCCGAAGGGCTGCGCGCTCCAGCTTGCGCCGAGGCCGGAGCTGAACGCGCCGGACGCGCCGCCGAGGCCGCCGCTCCAGGAACTCAACCACGAACTCCAAAAGCTGGATTGGCCCCAGGAAGCGCCGGACCAGGAGGACAGCCACGAACTTCCCCAAGAGGAGACGCCCGAGGAGAACCCCGCAGCCCCCGCCCAGGAGCTGAGCCAGGAACTCCAAAAGCTGGACTGGCCCCAGGAAGCGCCGGACCAGGAGGATAACCACGAACTCCAAAACGCCTGGCCTTTGGCAGCCGCCTGCCAGGAGCTCAACCACGAGCTTTGCAAGGTTTCGGACGCTCCGGCAGCCATGGACCAGGAGGACAACCAGGAACTCCAAAAGCCGCTCTGGGCCGCGCCGGGCCAGGAGGCCAACCAGGAACTCACCGCGGCGCTTTGAGCCGCGGGCCAGGAGGCGAGCCACGAGGCGAGCGCGCTGCTGGGGGCTCCGGCTCCAGGCCAGGAGGCAAGCCAGGAGCTCAGCGCCTGGCTCTGGGCCGCGCCGGGCCAGGAGGCGAGCCACGAAGCGAAGGCCCCCACTTCCGCGCCGCCCAGCCACGAACTCAGCCAGGAGCTCAGCTCCCCTTTCTCCAGCGCGGCATGCCACGAGGCGAGCCACGAACTGAGGCCAAACCCGGCGCCGCTAAAAAGGCTGGCGGCGGCTTCTTCCAACCCGGCGGGGAGCAGCCCGCTGGCGCTTTCGCTAAAGAGCCGCTCCTGCAATTGCTTGCGCAGCAGGCGGTCGATCTCCACGGTTTCCAGGGTCAGCATTTCAGCCAAATCGTTGCCGAGCAGGGCGGCGAGGACGCGGCGCTGTTCGTCGGTCCACTCCGGCACCTGGCCGAGCACAAAGGCAAGTTTCCTCCCTTCGCCCTGGATGCGGGCGAGGGCGTCGAGGAGGGACTCGCCCCCCACCCGGGCCGCACCCACCATGTCGAGCATCTTCTGGAAGGCGAGGTGATAGGGAACGGTGGCAAAGGTGTCGGCAACCTGCTCGGAAAGCCCCTCGGAGGGGGTGGTGGTTGCGTTGGAACGGGCGATCACTTCCCACGCTCCGCCGGCATTGACAAACCCGAGTTCGGCATAATACGCGGCGTTACCGTGGCCGGCGGAAATGTACCAGTTGCGCGCATCGGGGCTCACTTCGGCGCAATAGACTTCGCTGCCGTCCGCGACGGCGTACACTTTCAGCAAAACGCGGCCGTCGCGCATCCGGGAAGGCGGGTAGGCGCTCCAATCCACATCCCAATAGCAGAAAAGCCAGTGGGGATCGCGCGCCACGAGAAACAGCGATTGCGAACCGTAGGAGGCGGGCAGTTGCCCCAAATCCTCGAAGGCGGGTAGTTCGGAGGCGCCGGCGGGCGATTCCCCGGACTCCGCTTCATAGCCCACCTCGTACTTGTGGACATTTTCTTCCGGCCTGCCGTGCACCACCGGTTCCTTGGAAATATGGAACGCAGGTTTCTTTCCCATCTTCTCCGCCTTTTTCCCAGTTTCAGTGTTTCCCATAGCCCTTGATCGTAAAAATTGGTGAACCGATTTGTGACTAGCAAGACTGCTTTTGTGACCCGTGGAGCGATGCTAAAGTCAAGCGTCGACAACGCAATCAAATTCATTTCCAATCAGGTTTCACCCTAAAAAGCCCGGGCAATCCTTGCCGTCCCGCCCTTCCTTCCGTTACATTTTTCCCATCATGTTGACCAAACGCATCATTCCGTGCCTGGATGTCCACGACGGCAAGGTGACCCGGGGCGTGCAGTTCGGCAAAGCGGAGGCCGGAGAGCTGCGCAACGTCGGCGATCCCGTGGAGCTGGCCGTTCGCTACAACGCCCAGGGCGCGGACGAGATGGTCTTCTTCGATATCACCGCCACGGCGCAAGGCCGGGCGTCGATGATTGACGTGATTGAACGCGCAGCCGACCAATGCTTTATGCCGCTTACCGTCGGCGGCGGCATCCGCACGGTGGACGACATGAGCCACATGCTCAAGGCCGGGGCGGACAAGATCAGCATCAACTCGTCCGCGATCGCCACGCCGGAGCTCATCACCGCCGGGGCGCAGCGCTTTGGCAGCCAGTGCATCGTCGTTTCCATCGACGCCAAACGCGTCGCCCCCGGCCGCTGGGAGGTTTTCTCGCACGGCGGGCGCAAGGCGACCGGCCTGGATGCCGTGGAATGGGCGGAAAAGGCCGTGGCGCTCGGCTCCGGGGAGATCGTGCTCAACTCCATCGACGCCGACGGCACCAAGGCGGGCTACGACCTGGAGATCACCCGGCGCATCAGCGAAAGCGTGGGCGTCCCCGTGGTGGCCAGCGGCGGCGCGGGCAAGCTGGAGCACATGGCGGAAGTGCTCGCCGTCGGCAAGGCCGACGCGGTGCTGGCCGCGAGCGTCTTCCACTTCGGCCAGTACACCGTCGCCGATGTGAAGCAATACCTGGCCAGCCAGGGCGTGCCGGTGCGGTTGACGTAGTGGCCTCTCCCACGGAGACTCAAGAAATTCTCGCGCAAAGAACGCAAAGCAAAGGCAAAGAAGAGGCGGCACGCAACGGAAATCTTCTTTTCGTGCCCAAACTCCATTTGGACATGCCCTTGTCCTCGCAACTCTATTGCGTCTCCCCCGTCTTCTACTTCGCCGCTCCGTCGCTAAACAGCTCGTTAAGCAGATCCGCGAGACGCTCCCCGGCTTTGAGGACCTGTTGCATGGCGATCGCGTGGCTCTCATGGACAAACGCCGGAGTCAATTGCACTACGCCGTTTTTCTGCGGCGTCCCCGAGGGCGGCCAACCGGCTTTGCAAGCAATGGCGTGCGTTTCGCGCGCCCATTCCCACCACGGTTGCGGTGACGCCGGCACGGGGGCGGGCTTGGGGGCCTGGGCCAGCAACGCCCGGGCCGTCTGGCTCACCACGCCCGGTTCGCCCGGACCCTGGGGCCGCGCCTCCCGCCCGGGCCCCTTCCAAAACTCGACAATCTGCCCCCCCGGCGCGTCATAACGGCAGGCCGCATCCCAAAAAGCGTGGAGATTGGACGGCCCCGAGCCGGACGCCGTCAGCGGGGCGATGCGCACGCCGTTGCCGCCCCGGTCATCGCGCGTGGCCGTGTGGAGCGGCTGGTGGATGTCCCCCACGATGTGCATCACCTGCGCCAGCGCCTCGGCGCGCGCTTCCGGCGCGGCCTCCGGGGAACGGAGCACGGCCACCGCCTGGTCCAGCCCCGACAACGCGTGCGGCGGGGGCGGTTCCGTGAAGGCGTCGCCCGCGCACGGAACGTCAATATAATGCCATAGCTTCCACGGGTTCCCCTGCCCCAGGCCGCGCATATCGTCCAGCCACACCGCCGCCGTGATGACGTTGTAGGGGCGGCCGCCGTCGAAGCGCGTGTCGAGCAACGGCGTGAGCGCCTCCATCTTGCGGATCACCTCCGGGCGCAGCCGGTGCGCGGCGATTTCGGCAATGAGCAGATGGCCGCTGTCATCCCAAGCCTGGGCGGCCGTGGCCAGGAGCGCGGAAAAAGCGGCGGAGAGAAAGGTTTTCCAGTGCATAAGAAAGGAGAGGGAACGAGCTCCCCAGGATACCCGTTCTTGCCGAAAACGGAAAACCCTTTTAAAATGGGAGCCACTTCCATCCTTTTTACCCACCCATGAATCCCCATCTCGCCTGCCTCCTCCAACGCGCCCCGGCATTGACCCCCTGCCTGAACGACCTCCAACGCGCCTTTGAAATGCTGCACGGCTCCCTGGCCTTGGGCGGCAAGTTACTGCTCTGCGGCAACGGCGGCAGCGGGGCGGACGCCGAACACTGGGCGGGCGAACTGCTCAAAGGCTTCGCCAGCAAACGCCCCCTGGGCGGCGAACTGCTGCAAAAACTGGGGCCAGAACTGGCGTGCAAGCTGCAGGGAGCCCTCCCCGTCATCCCGCTCACCGGCTTCCTAGGCCTGCGCACGGCGTGGCAGAACGATTGCGACCCGGACTATATCTACGCCCAGCTCGTCCTCGCCTACGGGCGGCCCGGCGACACGCTCGTGGGCATCAGCACCTCCGGCAACTCCAGGAACGTCGCCCCGGCGCTGGAAGCGGCCAACCGGCTCGGCCTGCACACCCTGGCCCTCACCGGCGAAGGCGGGGGCAAAGCCGCGCAGATCGCCCACGCCAGCATCCGCGTCCCCTCCTGCGAAACCTATCTCATCCAGGAACTCCACCTCCCCATCTACCACACCCTCTGTTTGATGCTGGAAGAGGCGTTCTTCCCGGCGTAGCCCCCGCCGTTTTTTACTCTCTCCCCACTCATTTTCTGCACCACTTTCCACCACGCCGGGGAGGGGCGGGCTCTCCGGTTTTGACTTTCCGGCCCGTGGCCTGTTTACTGTTTTCCCTTATACGTTATGGAAGAAACCCATGCCCTTTTTGAAACCCGCCGCCAGAAAATGCTCGCCCTGCGCGAGAAAGGCGTGGCCCCGTACGGGCAACGCTTCGAGATCACCGGCCCGATTGCCATGGTGCGCGAACGCTTTGCCGACGGCCGTTGCGAACGGATCGCAGGCCGGATCACCGCCCACCGCGACATGGGCAAAAGCCACTTTCTCGATCTGACCGACTCGACGGGCCGCTTGCAGTTCTTTGTCCACGCCAAGGAAGTGGGCCCGGAGGCGTATGCCATTTTCCAACTGCTCGACATTGGCGATTTTCTGGGCGTGGAAGGGGAAACCTTTACCACCAAAACGGGAGAACCGACGCTGCGCGTCAAGAAATTGACGGTCCTTTCCAAGGCGCTGCGCCCGATGCCGGACAAATGGCACGGCCTGGCGGATGTGGAACTGCGCTACCGGCAGCGTTACCTCGACCTGCTGGCCAACCCGGAATCGAAGGCGGTCTTCAAGCAGCGGATCGCCATCGTCCGCGAGATCCGCCATTTCCTGGAAGACCGCGGTTTTCTGGAGGTGGAGACGCCGATGATGCAGCCGATAGCGGGCGGCGCGGCGGCAGAACCCTTCAAGACGCACCACAACGCGCTCGCCATGGACCTCTACCTGCGGATCGCGCCGGAACTCTACTTGAAGCGGCTGCTGGTGGGGGGGTTCGACAAGGTCTTTGAACTGAACCGGAGCTTCCGCAACGAGGGGGTATCCCGGCGGCACAACCCGGAGTTCACGATGCTGGAAGCCTACTGGGCCTATGCCGACTTCGAGCAAATGGCCGACATGGTGGAAGAAATGGTGACGACGATTGCCGAAAAAGTGATCGGCACGCTCCAGATCGAACACAAGGACGCCGACGGCAACGTGATCCGCACGATCAACCTGGCCCGCCCCTGGCGGCGCGCCCCTTACCGCGACCTGGTGGAACAGGCCGTTCCCGGCTGGTTCGCGCTGACGCCCGAGGGACGCCGGGAAAAATGCCGCGAACTGCATATCGAGATCTCGCCGGAAATGGCCGATTTCGAAGTGACCCAGCACGTCTTTGAAAAACTGGTGGAAGAGAAAACCTTCGACCCCTGTTTTGTCACCCACTGCCCGCAGGAATTGGTCCCCTTGGCCAAACCGAACCCGGCGGACCCGTCAGTGGTGGACGTGTACGAACTGGTCATCAACGGGCAGGAAATCTCGCCCGGTTACTCGGAATTGAATGACCCGATCGTGCAACGCCAGCGCCTGGAGGAGCAGGCGGGCGAGGAGAAACAAAAGATCGACGAGGATTTCCTCACGGCCCTGGAACACGGCATGCCCCCGGCCGGCGGCATCGGCATCGGCCTCGACCGGCTGACCATGATGCTCACCGGCGCGGAGTCGATCCGCGACGTGATCCTCTTCCCGCACATGAAAGCGCGCGCGTAGCAAGCGTGCCGCTTCCCTACTTCGTCACCACTTCACCCACGTGGGGCTTGCCCTTCAGGATGTCGGCGATGATGAAGGGCCGCTTCTGTTCCGACGAAACCTTGAGCGAGGCGGTTTCCACCCCCTCCCTGGAACGCGCCTGGAGGGCGCTGCCCGCTTCGGGGGTTTCGCCGGTGCGGATCAGCACAAAACCAAGTTCATCATTCACAAGGGAAACCGAACCAATGGCCACGGGAGCCGGGGCGGGCGCTTTGATGGGAGCTTCGGGAACGCAGGGACGGTGCGTGGCGCAGGCGGCGAGGCACCAAAGCGCGACGGCCAGAAAGTTCTGAAGGTGTCGGTTCATCCGGCACAGTTCATCATAAATCGCAGCCCAAGACAACCTTCCGCTTGCGTGCGTTTCCGAAAAACGCCATATAACCTCTTCTTTATGGGACAACAGCTCAAAACCGTCGCTAAACGCCGCCGCCGTGCGGCCTATCTCGAACGCAAAAAAGAGACCGCCAAAGCCACCAAGGCCACCGCCGTCTCCAAAGCGAAGAAATAACCTTCAAGCGGCCGCCCCCCGCGCCCCTCAAGCTGCCAGGGGGGCAGCCGCTTCCAGAAAAAAGCCAGGGGTGCGGAAACGCACCCCGTGGCTTGTCCCTCTTTTTTCGGGATGGCGGCCCGTTTTCTCATTGTCGACGCCCATAGCGTCATTTTCTCCTGGCCGGAACTGGAGGCCCTGCACCGCCGCCGGATGATCCTTGCCCGGGAAGCCCTCGTCAAAACGCTCACGGAATACCAGGATATGAGCGGCGTCCGCGTGGTCGCCGTCTTTGACGGCCAGGGCGACAAAGCCTCCGAGGCCAGCGAACCGGGGGGCATCCAGGTTTTTTACTCGGGCCAGGGGCAAACGGCCGATGACGTGATTGAACGGCTCGTGGCGGCTTACGGCCGGGAGTTTGAACTCACCGTGGCCACCAACGATCTGGCCGAACAGGACACCGTCTCCGGTTTCGGCGCGGTCTGCGTTTCGACGGCGCGGTTGCGGGAAATGCTGGAAGAAGCACGCGCCAGCTTCCAAAGGGAACTCAAGCGCCACCGCCGCCGGCAATAGAGCTTTTTGCCCGCCGTGAAAGCCCTCTCCCTGAACTGGGGGTTTTCCTGAACGGGTTTTGAACGCGGATTCTCGGCGGCTGTCCAAAAGAATACACGATGAACGCCTCTTACGCCGATTCCCCGGGCGAGCAATGGCAGAACGCCAGCCGTATTCATTTTGGGAGGGCCGTGTTTCCAAATTATGTCTCCTGAAGATACAGAATCCGGGATCAAAATTTACCTCCGGGAAATCGGACAGGTTGCCCTGCTGACCCCGGCCCAAGAGGTGGATCTGGCCGCCCGCATCAAACGTGGGGACAAAGAGGCGCGCAGCCTGATGATTCGCGCCAACCTGCGGCTCGTGGTCAAAATCGCCCACGATTACGCCAATCTCGGCCTGCCCCTGCTCGACCTGATTTCCGAGGGGAACATCGGCTTGATGAAGGCCGTGGAACGCTTCGACCCGGCCAAGGGGGGCAAACTGAGCACCTACGCGGCGTGGTGGATCAAACAGTCGATCAAACGCGCCCTGGCCAACCAGAGCAAAACGATCCGGCTGCCCGTGCACCTGGTTGATAAAATTTCCAAGATGCGCCGCGTTTCGCTTCAGATGAGCGAGGAACTCGGGCGCGAACCGACGGATGACGAACTGGCCGAGGAAGTCGGCCTCTCCCGCAGCAAAGTCTCGCACTTGAAAACCGTGGCCATCCGCCCGGCATCGCTCGACGCCCCGGTGAGCGACGACGATTCCACCGCCTTTGGCGAGATTGTCGGCGACGAAGAGGCGCTGACGCCCTTTGAACTGCTGCGGGACAAGAACCTGTACGACGAGATGGGGAACCTGCTGGCGGTGCTCGACGAGCGGGAAAAGAAGATCATTTTCTCCCGGTTCGGCCTGGACGGCGGGAAACCGCGGACGCTGGAAGAGGTTGGCAAGAAATTTGGCGTCACGCGCGAACGCATCCGGCAGCTCCAGAACATCGCGCTCTCCAAGCTGCGCCGCGCGCTGCAAAAGAAGGAACGCCCCGCGATCCCCGGTCTGGCCGTCACGCGCGAGCCGGAGGAGTAGAGCATCTCTCCAAATCCCTTTTGGCAGATGCTCTAACCTAGTGCCTTGCAACAAGGTACTAGCCGTTGCGGGTAATACGGACGTTGAGCTGGAGGAGGTTCTTGACGATCCGGTCCTTCATGCTCCCGGCACGGATCCGGAGCCGTTCCACGCGCCCGCGCCGCCGGAACAACGCCCGCACATCCCAAAGGGACACCCAATGGATGGCATCGCAGTCCCGGCTCCAGGGGAGGTGGAAAAGCGCCGGATCAGTGTGGATGAAAAACATCGGGCGGCCGCTCACCCGCGTCCAAAGCCGCGCGCCCAGGAGAAAGAGGGCAATCCCCGCCCGCCGCGCGGCGCCATAGTGGTTGGCGGAATGGGACAAATAAAAGGGGGCATCGTAGCGGGGGCAAAAAAGGAAGAGGGAACCGCCTTCTTCCAGCGAGTTGAAAAGCTTCTCCAGGGTGCGGCGCGGGTCGCCCACATGCTCGAACACAAAGGTGGAAAAGATGACATCGAACCCCCCTTCTTCCATCCCGGTCACGCGGCCAAAGTGGACCGCGTCGGCGACGGTTTGCAGGTAGTCGGCGTTGCAGCGGGTGACGTCCTGGACGGTGTAGTGCAGGGCCCCCTTGCAGTCCTGCATATAGTTTGCGAAGCCGCTCCGCCCCGCCCCGATCTCCAGCACCCGGCACCGGGGCCGCTTCTCCAGCACGGCGAGGATGGCGGCCCGGACGTGCTCCCACTGATCGGGCAGGTGGTTGACGTGCGCGAAGGCGCTGTAGGCGGGCTCGTTTTGGTAATACCGCTCCATCCGCAGGCCGAGTTCGACAGCTTGCGGAGCGTCTTCGTGGGTGAGATGGGCGGGGAATTTCATGGGGCAAAGTCTCCTGTCTAAAGGCAGCGCGCCTCCGGTTCAATTCCCAAAATGCGGCGGGCGGACGCTTTGTCAGCGGAGATTCCGTAGAGAGACACAGATTTTAAAGACCTCAAGCCGCAAAGGAAAGATCCAGCCCGTCCCTGCCCTCGCCTCCGTGTTTCCAAGCTCCAGTTTCATCCATTGCCAAAGGGGCCCGAGAGGCACAAGAGCCAAAAACCCGCGCGCTTCTTGATCGTTTTGCGGTCGAAGTTTCTTCCACCGTTATTACCACCCCGAGATCAAGACTGAATGCCTGATCCTGCGGTCATGCTCAGATCAAATAATCCTCCGCATTTTTTCGATTTCGGAATCAATCAGTATCCGGCGCTTTATTGATGCCGGAGGGCGAGGGGTGGTGATAGCGGTCTTCCTCAATCATGTGCATGATGAAGGCAGGAGAAACCGCGTGGCCGATGCCAATCCGCTGTCCTCGAATCCGGCTAGCCCACCACCCCTTGTGAATAGGGTTTCCACCGACACTGATGGCCAGCAACTGCCCATTGATCCCAATAATCGGGCCGCCGCTATTGCCTGGCACAAGCGGTACATCACTGGCCAGCCGACTAATTTCAGGCTGCTCCGTAACTGTCTCGATTTGGAGCAACCGGCCCGCAGCCACGTCGATGTCTATCTTCTCCGTCCCCGCAGTCGAATGGATTTCTCTCGTGCTCATCGCGCCCGCAGAAACGAGTGGAGTGCCTTTTTGCATGTACTTGGGCGAGCCCAACGGAAAAAAAGGGGCATCGGCCTCAGCGGTACACCCGGCAGCTTCTTTACATGGCCAGCCGCACTTCTGGTCTTCCTCGCACTTCAAGAGCGCCAAATCGGCGGGGGCCTGGGCTTTCCAAACTAACCGGGCTTTGCGCGGCACTCGCCCTTGATCTTGGAATACAATGATAGGCTGGCCACCGTTTTGGAGACAATGGGCCGCGGTCAGCAGATACCCATCAGCTGAAATCTGTGCGCAGGTTCCCATGCCGTTTGATTTTAATACGAAGCCCCCATCGACTGTATTGTAGAGGTCCGTTGCCCCCGCGGGCGTATTTAACAAAATGTGGCATCTGGCTTTCAAGTAATCGCCCAAAGCCACCCCGCCGATTTTTAAATCAAGCACTTCTGCCAGACTGGCGCGGCGCTCTTCAGCGGAAGGAGAGCGAAAGAAGCTATCTGCTTTGGTGAATTCGGCGAGCTGCCAACCCGCCAGCCCGCCAGCCCCGATGAGCAGCAAAATAAACCCACAGCGGATCCAGATGGAGCGCAGCCATGTAGCCTTTCCATTCATGATTGTCTGTCACTCTTGTCCAAAACAAGTTTGAGGTGCAAGAGCGAAAATTGAACGGGGAACCCCGAACTGGCGGCCTGAAGGCGAAATGAAAAACAGACTTGAGCCAGGAGATTCCCCAGCGTGAGGAAGTTTAAGCAGTTGCTCGGGATTTTTTCGCGGGCGGATTTTTCGGCGGCGGTCAAGCGACGCGGCACGGAGCGCGCCGCCCAGGGATTCGATTGCTGGGCTCAGTTTATGGCAATGCTCTTCTGCCAGCTTGGTTCTAGAGCGGTTTCGGTTTATTTTGTCGTATGCTCTTCGGCGGCGAGAGTCGCTGTGCGCATTTTTCAAGGCGCGACCGAAAGGCAATGGTAATAGGCCACTTTCGCGGGAAAGAATTTCTGGCAAACGCCCGGCGTGAACGGTTCCTCCACGTAGGCGATGCCCGCCTCCGTGGTGTTCGATACCACAAAGCGCAGATCAGCGGCGCGGGCGAGCTGCACGAGGGCTGCCCAGTCCTCGTAGGGATTAAGCGCCCGGCTCACCGAGGTGATCACGCGGCGGTTCTCGACCACCCTACCCCCCTTCCACGCCGCGCGCGATCAGGTGTAAAGGCCATTTTGTTCATTGATCTGGCGCGCCATCCCGGCCGCAATCGGCTGGACCGCCACCACCGAGCTGTCAAACACGCTGCGTTCATTTGCCTCGTCGATCATCCAATCGACAAACGCGCGCAGGAAATTGCCTTCGCCGAATTGCAGGACGCCTTCGGGCCGATGTCTTATCGGGCCGCAGGCGACGTTTTCAGGGAGTCTGAATCCGATTTCAAGCAGAGGGCGCTTGAGGGAAGGGGGGCATGGCTTTTTAAGATTGAGGAAAGAAACCGAAGTAATTGCGGGCGTTGTAATAGGAAATGTCGGCGACCATTTTGCCGACCATCTGCAGGTCGTTGGGAAGCAGGCCCTGTTCCATGTCCGTGCCGAGGATGTTGCAGAGAATCCGCCGGAAGTATTCGTGCCGGGTGTAGGAGAGGAACGAGCGGCTGTCGGTTAGCATCCCGACAAACTGGCTCAAAAGGCCAAGCTGCGAGAGCGCCTCGATCTGGCGCGACATGCCGTCCATTTGATCCAGGAACCACCAGCCGCTGCCCATTTGCAATTTGCCAGCGGTCTCGCCGTCTTGGAAATTGCCGAGCATCGCGGCCACCAGCTCGTTGTCTCGCGGGTTCAGGTTGTAAATGATGGTCTTGGGCAGGCGGCCGATCCGGGCGAGCCGGTCAAGGTGGCGAGAGAGCCCCTGTGCCACCGGCCAGTCGCCCACCGAGTCGAACCCGGTGTCGGAACCGAGCTTTTGCATCATGGCCGAGTTGTTGTTGCGCAGCGCGCCGTAATGAATCTGCTGCGTCCAGCCTTTCTCGGCGTCCATGATGCCCATCTCGTGAAGCATGAACGATTTGAACAGCAGGACATCCCCGGGCGGAAGCGCTCTGCCCAGGCGGGCTTTTTCAAAGATCGCCGCTGCTTGCGAGGTGGTGCAATCTTCGCCATAGACCGTCTCCAGCCCCCGGTCGGAGAGGCGGCAGCCATGGGCGTGAAAGAAGTCGTGCCGCTGCCGCAATGCCGAGAGAAAAAGATCCAGGCTGGCGATGTCCATTCCCGCGGCCCGTTCGAGTTTAGCAAGCCACGCGATGAAGGCTTCCGGTTTGTCCACGGCATAGGCCAGATCGGGCCGCCATGTGGGGCGCACCTGGATATCGAATGCCGCGTCGTCGGCAATGGCGATGTGGTCTGAAAGCGAATCGACGGGATCGTCAGTGGTGCACACCACCTCCACCTTGGAGCACTTCATCAGCGAACGGCACGAGAAATCGGGCCCGCTGACGACCCGGTTGCAGTCGTCGTATATCGACTGCGCCGTCTCCGGGCCGAGCAGGCGGTCGGAGATGCCGAAGTAGCGGGCCAGTTCCAGATGGCTCCAGTGGTAGAGCGGGTTGCGCAACGCCTTGGGCATCACCCCCGCGTAGGCCTCGAACTTCTCCCAATCCGAAGCGCCGCCCGTGCAGAACCGCTCGGCCACGCCCGCCGTGCGCATGGCGCGCCATTTGTAATGGTCGCCATAGAGCCAGATCTGCGCGATGTTTTCCCAGCGCTTGTTGCATGCGATCTCCGACGGCTTGAGATGGCAATGGTAGTCGATGATGGGGAGGTTTTCGGCGTAGCCGTGGTAAAGCTCGCGCGCAGAACGGGTGGCGAGCAAAAAATCTTCGTGGATGAACGCGGTCGTCATAGGAGGATAATGAATTCATTATCGCATAACCCCGCGGTTTATCTATGGTAATGATACGCTGAGCGAGGGTCATTTCGCGCAATCGCTTTTGCGCCAAAAAAAGCGCCATGAAGCCTGTCCCCATGCCGCGGCAGCGGCCTCAACACAAACATGGCAGGCGCGTGAGACATGGGGCAATAATTCCGTTGCATGAATCCGCAATTTTCCAAAGGAATGCTAGTCTGTGTTCACGAATTACGCAAAGAAATCAAAGCGGTAACGAGGTGAACGAAAGCAAGGAAAGTCCAGTGGAGCTTTTCGTAACGGGTGGCGATTCGGCGGAACTGTTTGAGCTTGTTGAAAAAGCGTTCCACGCGGTTGCGCTCCTTGTAAACTTCCAGGTCGTAGGGGAGCGGCACTTTGCGGTTTGATTTGGGCGGGATGACAGGTTCAATACCATCCTTGGCAAGCTGGTCACGGATGGCATCGGCGTCGTAGCCCTTGTCCAGGGCAGCCGCTTCGAGCACGTTTTCGGGATCAAGCTCCTCGTAAAGGGGCTCGAAAGCACTGCAATCGGCGATATTGCCAGCACTCAAAATCAGGGCGGCACTGCGGTTTTCGTCCAGGCAGGCCGCGTGGATTTTGGTGGTCAGCCCCCCGCGAGAGCGTCCCAGAGCCTGATTTGAGCCCTTTTTTTAGGGGCTCCAGCGGCGTGCTGGTGCGCCCGAACGGTAGTGCTGTCGATAAAGAGATGCCGCGCTCCGGCGAACTCTTTTGTTTGTAACGCCTCCCATAGTTTTTTCCAAACTCCGCAGGTTTCCCAGCGCCGGAAGCGCATATAGACGGCGTGCCAATAGCCTAGTTCCGGCGGAAGGTCACGCCACGGACTTCCCGTGCGGGCAAGCCATAAAACCGCTTCCAAAAATTCGCGGTCGTTTTGGCTCGGAGGTGCTCCTGCCTTGGAATGCTTGGCTTTTCCGAGAACTTCTTGGAGTTGTTTCCAGTAAGCGTTGGTGATCATTTTTCGGGATGCTTGCTCTTGCATCCCTACTTTAAATCATGCCTTTTTACAGAGTACCAGTAAAAAGCGCCCATGCGAAAGAGAACCGTGTCATGCGGGCTTTTTCATTGTGGTTGGCTTCTTTTTTTGGCGTCGGAGTCTTTTTCAGTTTTTGTCCGGTGTCGCGCATGGCTCTTTCAAAAACCAATACGGCAAGAACCTCTTCTCACTGTTATCTCTTTTATCTTGCCTGAAAATGGCGAGGGTGGTTGGTGGCAAAGATTGCCTGCTAATTCGTAAGCGGATCAGGGCGTGGTGACTACGGCGACCCACGGCCGACATTGTATTACCGGAAGTATTACTCCGGCGATTTTATTCTGTAAGTCCCTGATAATCAAAGAGGTGGAGGCGAGGGGAGTTGAACCCACCGCCAAAAGCAGCATTCATCCCCTTATCCGCTGGTTTTCAAAAGTTTATGCACGTTCTATGCAGTCTTCAGGCGTCACCGCCCCCAAGATTGGGGTATTTCAGGCAAGGTCCCGCTTGGGTCAGGGAATGATGCGGTAATATCAGGTCGCGGCTCGCATCCCCTCCCCTCGACAGACACCCCGCGCACCTTCGCCACACGCAACCCTCCGAGGTCGGCTTGTTTAACGGTGATGCACATGGTTCAAAATACCCTTGTCCGGCCCCAGCCGCAAGAGAGGAGTATCCCGCAACCGATGAAGAAGACCGTCGGCGGTTTTCGGGTTCAAGCCCGGTATGGACCTATTTCTCCAGCCAGTGGGACGCGGGCGTTGACAGGAACTCTTCCAGCGAGATGCCTCCGGTGCCGACGAGCAGGGTCCGCAATGGATTGAACTCCTTGTGGAACACTTCCATACCGCCAGGGGTCTCGTAACGACCGGCGCTCTTTACCTCGATGCCCACCACGCTGCGTCCGCGTTGGAGCACAAAATCGACCTCGTGGTTTCGCTCCCTCCAGTAGGTCACCTCGATGGTTGAGCCAAGGGTGCTGTTAAGCAAGTGAGCGCCCACAGCGGACTCCACCAAACGTCCCCATCGGTCCGATTCCCTGCGCGTTTCTTCAAACCCCATTCCCGTTGATGCGGTCATCAGGGCGGTATTCAAGACCTGCAACTTGGGACTGGACCCGCGCTGGCGGATCTTGCCGCCGGAGAACTTTGACAACCCGGCCACCATCCCCGCGCCTTGCAAGAGTTGCAGATAATGGGCCAACGTGACCGTGTTTCCCGCATCGGTGAGTTGTCCGGTCATTTTTTGGTAGGACAAAATCTGCCCGGAATAGTCGCACGCAAGCTGGAAAAGCCGACGCAAGAGGGCGGGCTTGTCCACCCGCGTCATGAGAAGGATGTCGCGGGAGATGCTCGTTTCGATGAGCGAGTCGACCACATATCGCTGCCAGCGTTCGGGTTCTTCGATCAAGGGAGCAGCGCCCGGATACGCGCCGAAGTAGATAAACTGCTCGATATTCCATCCGAATGCTTCGTGGATTTCGGGGAACGACCAATGGGGGGCGGGAATAATCTCGAACCGGCCCGCCAGACTCTCCGTCAGTCCGCTCTGGATGAGAAGGGGCGAGGAACCCAGCAACAAGACCCGAAGCGGCGTTTTGCTATGGGTGTCGTCATCCCAAAGTTGCTTCACTGTTTCCGACCAGCCTGTCAGCTTTTGGATTTCGTCCAGAATGAGCAGGGCGTTGCCTTTCCGTGCGTTGAGGCGACCGATTTCCCACTGCTGGGCAATCCACTCTCGCCCTTTCAACGCCGGTTCGTCAGCCGAAGCGTAATGGGAGATGAAATCCGTGTTTTCCATCACCTGTAAGGCCAGTGTGGTTTTGCCGACCTGGCGCGGTCCGGCCAGGACTTGGAGAAAGCGGCGAGGTTCCTGCAAACGACGGAGAAGACGGGCGTGAAGGGCTTTTCTGATCATGATTTACGATTTACTCACTATACTGAGTTAAATTACTCGCAATGGCGAGCTAAATCTTCAGAGCCAGCACTAATGATAAAACCCATCATGAACCGATCACCCGCCGCCAAACGGATCCGATGCTCCCGAACGGGAACATCTCCGGAAGTTGAGCCTTGGATTCAAGGTATTTTTCCCGAACGGGAATTTCTTGTTGATTCCAGCGCGCAAATCCTCTAATTATTCCTGAACGGGAATATGAACAGCATACAGACAGCCAAAGCCCTGGGCGAACGCGTTCGGGTGCACCGTAAGGCGTTGGGCATCACCCAGGCCGAACTGGCGATGACGTCCGGCACCGGCATTCGCTTCATCAGCGACCTGGAAAACGGCAAGAATACCTGCCAGATCGGCAAGGTGTTGCTGGTTCTGCGCACGCTGGGGCTCCGCTGCTTGCTCGGTAACGGGAAGGAGCGGGCGTAGGTTTTATGGCGCGCATTCTCCATGTCTGGCTGCGGGACAGGCTCGTCGGCGAGTTGCAGCAGGACGATTCCGGGCAACTCCGTTTCCGTTACGCGCCGGAATGGCTGGCCCTGCCGGACGCCGTTCCGCTTTCCGTTTCCCTTCCGCTTCGCCCAGAGGTTTTCCCGCGCAAGCAATGCCGTCCATTCTTTGCGGGGCTCCTGCCGGAGGAGGCCAATCGCGCCCTCATCGCCAAGAGCTTCGGAATCAGCGAGAATAACGACTTCGCGCTCCTCGACCGGATCGGGGGCGAGTGCGCCGGGGCGGTCAGCCTGATGCCCGAAGGCGCGCCGCCCACCGGGTCGGAGCCGGGCTCTTACGAACCTCTCGATGAAGCGACCCTCGCCCGATTGTTGGCCGAACTCCCCAAGCGCCCCTTGCTGGCCGGGGAACAGGGGTTGCGGCTTTCGATTGCGGGCGCTCAAAACAAAATGGCCGTCGCTCGCACCGAGAGCGGCTATGCGCTTTCCCTCAATGGCGCGCCGAGCACGCACATCCTGAAACCGCCGAGTTCCCACTTTGCGGGCCTCATCGAGAATGAGTGCTTCTGCATGAAGCTCGCCGCCGCCGTCGGGTTGAACGTCGCCGCGGTGCGCATCGCCCAGGCTCAGGATTCCCCGTTCCTGGAAATCGAGCGGTATGACCGGCGGACTCTGCCCGATGGCAGCGTGGAACGCCTCCACCAGGAGGACTTTTGCCAGGCCCTCGGCGTGGTTCCGGAGTTGAAATATCAGGCGGAGGGCGGACCGGGGTTGAAGCGTTGCTTCGAACTGGTGCGCTCGGTCTCCTCCGTTCCTGCAATCGATCTGCTTCGGCTATTTGACGCGGTGGTGTTCAACTACCTTATCGGCAACAGCGATGCCCACGGGAAAAACTTCTCGCTGCTCTACGACGGGCGGGAAATCCGGCTTGCGCCGCTCTACGACCTGGTTTGCACGCAAGCCTATCCCGAACTGTCTAGGACAATGGCGATGAAACTCGGCGGCGAGCGCGATCCGGAAAGCGTCGGCCCGAAAAACTGGAGCAAGTTCGCCGACGAAGCGGGCCTTGGCCAACCCCTCGCCCTCCGGCGCATCCAAGCCTTGGCGCAGCGAGTGCTCGATGCCCTCGAAACGCTGGTTCCCGACTTCGGCGCAGCCAATCAGGCCCTCCCGGTTGTGCGTCGCAACTGCGTGCGGGCTCTGGGAGCGGGCGGATCGACTGGACGGAAATGACCTCGCTCGGTTTGCGGCGCGTTTTCAGGTGTGGGAGAACGGCGAAAACCCCGTCGGCAAAATATTCACTGCCGTGTCCGATCCACGGACAGCAAGTGGGATGCTGTGGAAGTAGTCGTTCGTTGAAGGATAAGCTGCTGGCGATTGCTTGCTCCATGTTCGATGCGTGAGCAGATTAAATCTTATCTTTTTATAGAAGAGTTTTTCGTCGTCGCGCCTCTTTCTCTCTCGTTTGACCTCTTCGGGGTTGCTTTTTTTGCAACCGCTCAGAGACTTGTCCTTGAGGTAATTTTCACTGAGGCGCAAAAAGTATCGCAACTTTTCATGGGTGAGGACACGAAGGGGGGCATTGCCGCGTTCATGAAGGTTATCGGGTGACAATCCCAAGAGGCTGCACATGCTTTTCGTCTCTTCGTCGTCGGCCCGGAGCGGGCATTTTCCCCAAAACCAATACCAGTCCAAGGTCCAAAGGTACTTGGCTACTAGCTGTTCGCACGGATGGGCAAATCCCCCTGGGTCCGAAACCGTCCAAACGTCCCGCCACTCGGCACGTAAGAAACTACCATCAAGGGTTATTGGTTCCACACCATCTCTGCAACTATCAGGATCTACTCCGAACTCGCGTATGAGGTAGAAATTCGGACATACGCTAATTTTCAGGTCGTCCTTCAACGGGGCATTTCGTTTTAGTATTCCCTGCATTGCTGTCAGGGAAAATTTATCGCCGAGCTCCATGGCCATTTCTTTTGCTGACAGTCCACACGTCTTCTTCACCGCACGGATGCCGGTTTCACAGAAATCTTCGGAGGCGGAATTTCTGGTTTTCACGATCTGCTAAGCGCACAAAAACGGACACTTCAGTCCGATTACGGAGCCACATTTACGCAGCCGCACTCCCTTATCGTGCTGCGACTCTCGGCAGGGCGCATTTTAGATTGCGCCAATTCCGACACATTCCGCAGGTCTACTGCGGGTTGCCGCAGCAGCAGTCACGCTCCACGGCGTGAAATTTGTGGATAGTCAAACGCAAAGAATGGACATGGGCAGCCATTCAAGCGACTTGGCGGCATGAGGCCGGAGGCGCAAATTGAGTTCTTCGAAAGCCAAACCCCCATGAGCAAATCGTTTCAACGACAGCAAAAGGAAATGGATGCAAAAAAACATTCGTTTCGAATTTTAACATCATCAAAATCAATGATTTGGACGACCCCACCACATTGGTTCGATTATCTTAATCTGGAATTCGGGTTCACCCTGGATCCATGCGCCGAGAGCAACACGGCGAAATGCCGACGGTACTACACTCCGGAGGAAAATGGGTTGCTGCAAAGCTGGAAGGATGAACGTGTGTTCGTTAACCCGCCCTATGGTCGGGCGATTTCACTTTGGATGCAAAAATCCTACGAGGAGGCCAGGGATAACGGCGCGCTTGTGGTCTGCCTTGTTCCAGTGAGGACAGGCAGTCGTTGGTGGCACAATTATGCCGCGAAGGGAGAAATCCGCTTCCCCATAGGTCGGCTCCAATTCGGGGGCGCGACCACTTCGGCACCATTCGACTCCGCAATCATCGTTTTTCGGCCACGACCCCAAAAATGAACCCATCAACCCAACCCGTCGCCCTCCGGCTCATCAACGGATGATACAGCGAGTTCTCGATGCCGTGAAAACGCTGGCCTCCGACTTCGGGGCATTCAATCCAGCCTCGGCAGTCGTGCGTAGCAACTGCGCACGGGTTCTGGCCACGGGCGGATCGGCTGGAAGGAAACCGATGAAGGTCCAAAAATACACCCTGTCTTACTAAATAATGCTTATGCCAAGAATTACACAGGCACTCGTCAATGAAGCAGCATCGGCCATTCGGAACTTGGGCCAAGTCCCCACCTATTCGGCAATGCAAAAGCATCTGCACTGCCGCAAGGCCGATTTGGTTCCCTTTATGAAGGCCGTCCTTGCCGATCCAAGTCAAAAACGGAAGGCACCCAGTCCCATCACCCCGGCACCGGAGCCGGTGAGCCAGGAATTGCCAGCCAAAATACCGGAGCATCCCACAGTTCCCCAAGAAAAGGATAATACACTATTACGATCTACCCCCGGAAAAAACCCAAAAAATGATAATATGAAACAGCTAGTGAGCCGAAAAGACGTCGAGAGAGCGATCGACGAACTTACAAAAGCAGGAAAGAAGGCCACCATCGCTTCCATCTACGCAAGCGTGGGTGGACGGGGGTCTCTCACCACGATTCTCAAACTGAAGAACGAGATTGGTGCGGACAGGAACCTCGAAAAGGACAAAGCAAAGGTTCTCGAGGTTTTCCATCAATTATGGCCTCTGGCGCTCGATGAAGCACGGCAGGAGTGCACCGCAGAAATTGAAGATATGAGGAGCACTATCCAGGCGCTTGCAAACGAGAATGAGGCAATGGAAGGAGCGGCGTCCGTCCACGAGGATGCGATCCGTAAAGTGGCGGATCAACGGGACTCCCTCATGCTTGAACTCTCTGCGACGCGTGCGAATGCGGATCAGTATGTCCAGCAATTGGCCGCGACGCAGGAAAAGATGGAAGCCCTCCGGGAGGCGCACGAGAGCGAAGGCGCAAAACTTCAGGATGATCTGAAATCTGAGCGGGAGCGGAATCGTGAACTGGAAATCAAATGCGCACGGGCTGAGGCAGAACTCGGAGTTGCAAAGGAAAAAGTTGAGCCGCCCAAACGGCCCGCTCCCGGCAAAATGTAATCCTGACGCTCTCCACATTAAACAAACGAAAGGAAACCAAATGGCTGATTATTACACAAAATTTAGTTTCATCCTGAGCCTTCCCGACGAAGCAGCACAAAAACACGCGCTGGATCTGGACAGTCAAGCCCGTCGCATTCGATTGGAAGACGAACCCCCCAATGACTTCCCAGCTTCCCTCGTGGAAGCGGTGGAAGACTGGTCGTTCGAGACCGACGCTGAGAGTTCCCCCGATAACTGGGAAATCTGGCTGCACTCGGAATCCGGCGGCTTGGATGCGGTTTGCGCCTTCATCCAGCATTTGCTGCTCACCTTCGCTCCCGAGGATCGCCTGACCTTCGAGTGGTCGAATGACTGCAGCAAGCCAAGGCTGGATGCCTACGGAGGCGGAGCCGCTGTCATCACCGCAAAAGAAATCCAAACCATGTGCACGACACAGTGGCTGGAGCAACATACTTTGAAGGAGTGAGTGAGCAGTTGGGCGTAGCAAAAAAATTAAAACCAAATGAAAACATTCACACTGATCAGAATATTTGACTGTCTGGGAGACGGCGAAGTCCCCGAAGTTATCATCAATGAGGACTATCTGGTTGAAGCCAGATTAGATTTTTGGGATGCGGCGGAATCTTCTGCATTGGAAACCTATGCAGTGAACTGCCCTCAATTTGATGATTGCGAAACGCTGGGTTTGGTCCCACCGCCGACTGCTCGTAAAAAAATCGAAAGGGATTGGCAAAGGGCCCTGTACAAAGCTGGACTGGCGTGGAGCAAAGACAATGGATTTAAAGTCAAAAGAGGGGAGCCTGCATTTTTGGCACTCTCCCAAATTGAGTTGGCTTGCGCTGACGGCTTCAAGATTGTGGAAGATGTCGACTATCGAGACGAAGAGGAGGAAGAGGACGAGGCGAGGGATAGACGCCAAATCGACGACCATAAAAAAGCTCAAATACAAAGGCTACTAAGGGAGGCTGAAATAAAGAAACGTATACCGTCCTGATCCCGAAGGTGCGCTCCCTGCGAGTGCGTTCAATCCGCCTCCGCCGCTTCCCGAAGCTTTGTATGCGTGGTCGGCAGCGGTGGAGTTGGCAGAGATTTACTGGACTATGGTCTCGCAGACCGCAGACATTTCCGCCTCCTTCCGAACCATCGCCGCCCGGAATCAGGAAATCGTGACCACATACCGTCGGCAGCTCGCCTAAAAAACAGCCCCTTCCAAAATTGCCTGCGCTGATGCCTTCACCTGCTCGGCCAGTTCCTTCGGTTCCACAACGCGGGCGTGGCCGCCCCAGCTCAAGACCCAACGCTTAACCTCTTCGAGGCTCCCCAGTTCCAGGGTCAGCTCGATCCCTTCGTCGCCGTTCTTGCCTACGGGCCGGATTTTCTGGGACGCATGCCACTGGCGCTCCCCGACCAACTGCGTCGCAAAGGCGTCGAAACGGATGCGGATGCGGTGTTTTCCCGTGCCGGTAAAGACGCCGAATGCCCCGCCGAGGTGGCTGGCGATGGTGAAATCCGCCGGACGCTTGAATTTCAGCGCCGTGGCCTGGACCTTCCGCATCCGGGGCAGCGCGAAGGTGCGCAGTTGCTTGCGGGCCAGGTCGAAGCCGAAGAGATACCATTGGTTCTCCACGCACCCGAGATGGTAGGGCTGCACCCGGCGACCTTCGTGGCGCGCTCCGCCGAGCTTTTTGTATTCGAAGACGACCTCCTGGGAGCGCAACACCGCCTTGCTGAGGGTCTCGAACAGGTCCACATCACCGACGGTCTTGCCGATGCCTCGAAACGAAATCACCGCATCCAGATCGTCCCAAGGAAAAGTGACGGTTTCGCGCAGACCTTCCGTGATTTTCCGAAAGGCGGCATGGAGCGGTTTCTCAAACGAAGTCCCCTTGTATTGTTCCAGCGCCTTCTGGGCCACGAACAGGGCGACGATCTCCCCCTCCGTGACCTCGATGCTGGGGAAGTTGGTGACCGGCTCGGTGTAATAGAAGCCGAATTGAAGCTGGTCGTATTCAATGGGCAGGTTCAGGCGGCTGCGCATGAACTCGATGTCCCGCTGGATGGTTTTGGCGGAAACCTCCAGGGATTCCGACAGCTTGCGGCAATTCGGGAACCGGCCCGCCTGAATCTCCCGGTGCAACTGCAGCATCCGCTCCAAAGGAGGCCGCGAGAAGCCGCGGGAGTCGATCCGGGGCGCTTGCGCCGCAGTTGGCCGTACTGTTTTAGTTTTTGGAACCCGCTGAATTGCCGAACGCTTTGCTGCCATGCCCTACCGGATACTCTTTATAATATCCGGGTGGCAAGCGGGAAACATCGTGGGTGGGACTGCTTTTGTCCTACGGGGCGTGCTGGAATAGCCACATCACCAGAAAACCCTATGAAATGCTTCCACTCCTTCCTCCGCTTGCTGCGCCGCCTCCATGGCTCCCGTCCCTACCCTATCGTCCACGTGCAAACCGAGTTATGCTTGTCCCCAGGTAGAAAAGCAACGAACCCCTCCCTCAATCCGTATTGAGGTGCGTTTCCTTTGCGGAGTTCTGCTGGGGTGGTTTGTGATCGGCCCACCGATCTGGGGACTCATCGTGCTCCTCTTCTGGAGTTGGCTTCTTTCTGGTGAACCCTGACCAAATTGCGATAATTGGGACTGGGTTATCAACCCTGAAGGTGCGTGAAATACCTTGCCAATACCAAGATGGGTGATATAGGGATTTATTCTTTATTTGGTGAAACCCTCAGGATGAGCGAATACTCCATCAAGGATTTGGTTGATATTGGTCGTCTCCGTGAGCTCTTTGAGAATTTTTCGAAAGCGACGGGATTTACAACAGGCTTTGTCGCCTACCCCTCGCAGGAATTGCTGATCGCCACGGGCTGGCGGGACATCTGCACAAAGTTTCACCGCGCCTGCCCCGCATCCGCCGAATGTTGCCATGAAAGCAACGTCTATCTCACGGCCTGCTTGAAGGACCTCAACGAGTTGAGCATCAAACCGTGTGGCAACGGCCTCGTCGATGGGGCGACTCCGGTGATCATTCAGGGGATGCACCTCGCCTCGCTGGCGACGGGACAGGTTTTGCTGGCCCCTCCTGACATCGCTTTTTTCGAGGGGCTGGCCGCAAAATACGGGTACGACACCGACGAATATCTCGCAGCATTGGCCAATGTGTCGGTCGTCACCGAACAACAGTTAAAGAACGCGCTCATCTTCCTGAGCACCCTGGCCGTTCAAATTGCAGAGGAGGGATTACACAAGCTGCAGATTCAAAAAACTGCCGATGAACTGCACAAAGCCAAGGCTGAAGTGGATCGGAAGGTGGAGAAACGAACCAACGAACTTCAAAAAGCCAATGAGCAGCTTCAGGTCGAACTGGCCGAGCGCCAGCGGGCGGAGGAAGCACTACTCCATCAGGCCGATCTGCTTGATAGGGTATCTGATGCGATCGTTTCCACCGATGATGCCTTCCGAATCCAGACTTGGAACAAGGCTGCGGAGAAAATTTACGGATGGAAGGCCGAAGAGGTGCTTGGAAAAAACGCCGATGAACTCTTTTGCACCGAGTTTGTCAACCCAAGCAAGAGAGAAGCCGCTGAACGGCTCTTAGCCGAGGGATTCGTCAAAACGGAAACCGTTCATCAGGATCGGCACGGACTCAAACTCTTCGTTCGTGGGAACGTGACTCTGCTAAAGAACGCTCAGGGAAAAATGACCGGTAGTGTTGGTGTGTTGCGAGATGTCACCGAGCGCAAGAAGGCTGAGGAAGCGCTCCGGGAAAGCGAGCAGCGCTACCGGGCTATCGGGGAGTCCATTGACTACGGCGTCTGGGTCTGCGCCGCAGACGGGCACAATATCTACGTCAGCCCCTCTTTCCTCAACTTGGTTGGGATTACCCAAGAGCAGTGCTCCGATTTCGGCTGGGGCGACATCCTGCACCCCGACGACGCCGAGCATACGATCGCCGCATGGAAAGAGTGCGTGCGTACCGGCGGAACTTGGGACATTGAGCATCGTTTCCGAGGCGTGGACGGACAGTGGCATCCGATATTGGCTCGCGGTGTGCCGATACGTGACGAGCAAGGCCAGATTACCGAATGGGCGGGCATTAACCTCGACATCAGCAGACTCAAAAAGGCCAAGGAAACCCTGCAAGAAGCCCAGGAGAAACTCAAAGCCCACGCAGAGAATCTGGAAAAGACCGTCGCCGAGCGCACCGCCAAGCTATGGGAGCAAACCGCCGAACGAGATAAGTTGCAGGAGGAACTGCTCAAAATCAGTGAACGCGAAAAGCAACTTATCGCCCAGGAAATGCACGATGGGCTTTGCCAGCACTTTGCGGGAACAGCGATGATGACCAGCCTGCTTCACCGATCTTTGGCCGCCCGGAAGGCACCAGAAGCGGATCAGGCCAAAGAGATTTGCGAACTGCTCAACACAGGCGTCCTCGAAGCGCGCAACCTCTCCCACGGGTTGCACCCGGTCAAAGACAAGGGGGAGGGGTTGATGGAGTCGCTCACGGGTTTGGCCAAAAAGGTGACCAATCTTTTTCATATCCAATGCAAGTTCTGCTGCGATGAAGCCGTGCTCGTCAATAGTCAGGCGACTGCGACCCACCTGTTTCGCATTGCGCAAGAGGCCACGAATAACGCAATAAAACACGGCCAGGCCAGCAAGGTGCTCATCACCCTGAAAAACAGCGATGAAGGCGTGATCCTCTCCATCCGGGATAACGGCATCGGCATTCCCCGTGAACTGCCCGCAACCAAAGGCATGGGGATGCAAATCATGAATCATCGCGCCGAAGTGATTGGTGCCTGGCTTACCATTTGCAGGGCGGGCAAACGTGGAACGGTGGTGACTTGCACGCTGCCCACCCGTCTCACTTGATCCTCTGGTGTGTATCATTTCGCCACATTTCCCTACCCAGATGGGTCTGTTGTCGGAAGGCCGACCCCGCACATCCGTGCGTAATCCACCGCTGAACTCCTTTGGCGGCGTCCTTGGATTCTGAATCCGCTCCTTTGTGCGGAGCCGGGCTTCCAGACAACATGCGAATTCTCGCACGGGGCCTAAGACAAAGGCTGTCCTACCAAGTTTTTATTCTAATAAACTCCGTATATGGCTTGCGATCCATCCACACCAGCAATCGCAAGTTGATGGCTTTGCGTGATTTATTCCGCGACCAGCTTACAAAACAGATTGATGAGAGCCATTTCACCAATGGAACCGGCGGCAGCGCTGGCGATGCGAGGGTCGGCTACGACGACCGCAAGGCATTGGGCGCGGGAGATTGCCACGTTGATCCGATTGCGATCCAGGATGAAGCCCAACCCGCGTGAGCCGTATTCGCCGTAGCTGGAACAGAGGGACAGAATACAGACGGGGGCCTCCTGCCCTTGGAACTTGTCCACGCTACCGACGCGGGCGCCATCCGGGAGGGCGGCCTGAAGCGCCCGGACTTGGGCGTTGTAGGGGGCAATGAACAGAAAGTCCTCCAGCGCCAAGGGCCTCCTCTTGCCATCCTTGTCGGTGTAGAGGTGGCCCAGCAACTCCTTATAGCTTTTTTTCACCCTCTTCACCTCCTCATCGCTCTGCTGGATGTTCCCATCGTGCTCAACGCCGCTGAAAACGATCCCGCTCTCACAGGTGATGAGGCCTTTTGACCCCCGTGGAATAGCAATCTTCTGACGGGCGCAAGCGGAATGGGAGCCGAGGCGTCCTTCGTAAATGCTATCCGAGATGAATCGGCAGACCGACGGGTGCATCCGGCGGGTCTCGCCCAGGAAAAGCCCGTAGTCCGCAGGCACGACGGCGTGGAAGACGGGGGCGTCAGGCTTGCTGGCGGCCGTGTCTTTGAGGGCGTATTGGAGAGCGGAAAGCCCGGCATCTCCGGGATGCGAGCCTTGAACGGGCTGTTCGAGCTGCATCTGGTCGCCGAGGAGAACAAGGTTTCGGGCACACCTCGCCATTGCCACAGCGTTGGCTAGGGAAACCTGCCCGGCCTCATCAATGAACAGAAAGTCGAGAGCGTCTTCCCATTCGGGCCGGGTAAAGAGCCAGGCAGTTCCACCCACGACACCCCCTTTGTAGGCGGCGAAGGCGTCCCCACTGCTTTTGACATGTCGTAACTTGGGGTTGGTTGAAAACAGCGCCCCATCGTGGTCGCCACCGACCTTGATTCCCTGGAGGAGACGCCCTTTCACACTCGCCGCCTCTGCGCAGGCATTGAGCAGATTCACCACGGCCTTGTGGGAGTTGGACGATATCCCGACCTTCTTGCCCGCGGACAAAAGCGCCGTGATGAGCCGCGAAGCGGTGAAGGTCTTCCCGGTTCCCGGAGGCCCTTGGATCACAAGGCATCCGCCCGACATCGCAGCGGTGATGTGAATACCGGCATCGGTGGTGGTCTCACGCTTCTTTTGCAGCACCGCTGCGGGTGGCACACGGTTCAATAGTGCCGACACCGATGGATGAAGTTCATTGGACAGGTGCTGGGCTGCAACCTCGGTCAGGGCCTTCTGAATGATGGTTGAGGATACATACTCGTCAGACAGCACCGCTCCAACTGCAGGGAATACGCCGCCGAACTTTTCGTTCAGACTCCCCATGCCGAGTTTGAGCTGCAGTTCGCCCTTGGACGTATCGAGTTCCGCCAGCGTGAGCTTTGCTTCCAGATTATGGGTGAACATCACCCGTGATCGCTCACCGGCAGCCAGTTTGCATTCCTGTGCGGGATCGAACCGGTATCTCTGGACGAGCGATTGTTTTTCGGGCACGGGGGTGCCGACGGCCTGGAGGCCCTCGATGCAGCCCTGGTCGTCGCGGAGTTCTTCCGGTGTCATCTCGGCGCGGTCAAACATTCGCCACCACATTGGTTTTTCTTCGCGGCGGTGAAAGCCGATCAGATCCGCAAGAACGACCGAAACCGCGTCGCCCCGCTTGCGAAGTTGCTCGGCTGTTTCCAGACGGGCGAGAACGTCAGGCGTCAAAACAGGGGGATCCGATGGGGCCAACGCGGGAATCGAGTGCGCCGGGACGGTCTTGTGCTCACAGCAAACCGTCCGCAACCACTGCAACAACTCCGCCGTGGATTTGCAGTCATCCTCATTGTAGTCACGGATATCCTTGAGGATGGCGCTACTCTTCCAGTTACGTGGCTGTTTGCTCTCCATCCAGCGGGCATACTGGACAATGGAATCAACGGCGGTGGCGACCTCAGTGGCCCGCTTTGGCCGGTAGAGCCGCTCGACCTTCTTGATCGAATAGCTGTCCTCGCCGATGCGAAGGCCATGGCGGACGATCTGGTAGAGGTCAACGAACACGTTATTCCGCAGCAGTTGATCCACCTCGTCCTGCCGGGAGTCATGGCGGGTGCTCAACCGCCTGACGGCGCTCACCTCGTAGGCGGCATAATGGTAGATGTGCATTCCGGGGTTGCGCTTCCATCTCTTGAAGACCCAGTCCACGAAGCCCTCCAGGGCGGCCTTTTCCTCATCACGGTCGTGCGCCCACCAGTCATGGAAATCGAATGATCCCGGCTTCCGCGTTCGCGAACAGGTGCCAAACAGGTATTCCAGTCCGCCAGAAACCAGCGGGTAGCCTTCCATGTCGAAAAAGACATCCGCCGGATGGTCGGGAGGAAGGGTGACAAGCCCCACGGGTTCACCGTTGGGGCCTGAGGGGGGCAGCACCTCGAAGCGTGGGGCGGCGGCGGGGTTCTTAATCCGATCGGTTCGCGTCTGGCACTGGAGGCGGGCCTGGGCGACGAGTTTTTCCAACGTGTCGCTGGCGAGTTTGCGCACCGATTTGCCGGATGCGGCGGCGAGGTCGGCCATGGTGGTAATCCCAGCCGTTTTGAGTTTCTTGATTTGGCCGACGCTGATTCCAGCGACCCGCACGAGGTGATCCGTGTCATCGAAAAACTTTTCCGCCAGGGAAGTCCAGCGGCCATGATCCGCACGCGGAAGAGGCTCCGGTCGGTCTTTCAATTTTCCAGTGAACCCCTCGTGCATGGCGAGGAAGCCCGCCTTGATGCGATTGTAGTAGTGGATGAAATCCTCGATGCGGAATTCCACCCTGTCTTTGCTCCCAAGGATGATGCCGAACTTTTCTGGCATCGGACCGCCGGTGACAGCGGCGAGCATTTCCGAGTAGCAGCAAAGTTGGATAATGAAATACGGCTTGGGCGAGCGGGCCAGTTTCGTGTCCCAAACCTGATACTGCAAGGAGGCTTCGAGCGTGAGAAAGTCGGCGAAACCAGCGAACTGCCCGCATTGCAAAGCTGCCTGGTAAATGATGGGAGCCTTTGCTTTGAGGGCGGCGAGCGTCTTTGTCTGAGCATCCGCAGTATTGTTCTTCGGAATTTCGACCAGGGTTGCGACCGCGGACTTGAACTCATCCAAAACCGTGCGTTCGTGCTGGTCGCCGGTCTGGGCGATAAGCGCTTCGTCCTCCGTTGGCTCGTCGGGAGTGACAGCGCCAGCGTTTTCCAAGTAGTAGTGATCCATCCACGATGCAAACGGGGATGCGAGATAGCGAATGAGATCGCTGGGTGAGTAGATTAACCGGCCGTGGTGTTCTTTCATTTGATGTTCAAGGTTTCGGTCGGCTCACCGATGGGTTCCAGGAGCGTCCCATTCTGCCAAATCATCAGGATTCAATACAGCGGCAATCCGAGGGGAGCCATAGACCGCACCACCCGTCAGCACGCGAATGTTGGGTGCGGGAAATGCGGTACCGCTGCTGTGGGTATGGCCGCAGAGCACAGTGATCCGCTTCGCGGGATAATGTTCTGCGATTTCCCGAATGGCTTCCCCGGCGGACACGTTGGAAAAATGCGGAAGGTATTCGGGATCCGAATTGGCACCCTCATGCCAGGCGGCGCACTCGAACGGCGGAACATGGGTGGCAATCCAAACGTGGTCATACTGCGCCAGCGCCACCGGAAGGGTTTCCCGGAAGTAATTCGCCGAGGCTTTTCCCAACGACGCCAACTTGGCGAAGAGTTGGCGCTTTGTGTCGGAGTGTAGATCCGTAATTAGCCGGAAGTCATTGAGTTCGACATCGGAGCGGCTGCCGAGACCGCCCCGACCATCGCCCCATCCGCGGTGTCCAATCAGCGCACTCTGCTCGCCCAACGGAATGACTTCCCCATGGCCAAGTTCTTTCAAATTTGGGGCTTCCGCCGTGCCGCAAACCTCTTCCATTACCCCCCCGACTTGCGCGAAGGAACTGTGGTAGAAGTCATGATTTCCGAGCACCACATAAATGGGCTTGCTTTTGCCAGCGGCGGCAAGCCCCAGCATGTGCTGTTTCAACGCCCGCCCGGACGAAATATCGCCGGTCAGCACAATCGCATCGCACGGGGTGGAAGCGAGGAGCGACAAAAACCTTTGAAGGAGAAAGTCGTCGGTGAATTCCAGATGCAGGTCGGTGGCCCAAAGTAGTCGCATAGGTGTGGATTATGAATTGAGGGAGTGGGTTTTCGACATTAACATCTGACGGAACTGAATGAAGGTTGGAGTCATAGTCGCGCCCGCTGGACATTCCACGCGAGTTTCGCCTGAATGAAACCGTCGGGTAATCTCCTGAATGTTGTCGCCCAAGGACCAAAGGTAATTCCAACCCCAGAACTCGAAAAAGATGCCAAGCGTCCGCCGCAAGTTTCGTGTATCCATCCCCGTTTGGTGGAATGGGGATTCAGGATCCAAAAACTGGGATACCGACTCGATCTGAGCACGCGCCACCTGTGCGAGGTAGGCGTTGAGTCCGTATAGAAAGCACGCCGTGGTCACCAACTGCGTCTCCGACTGTTCTCCGAATCGCCAACTCGCCGCATCCCTGATTTGCAGCGCAACCGATTTGTTCGTTCCGTAAATCAACACGGTGCTAACCGCGTAGCCGAAAACGGGCGGCATCTCGTAATGGAGAAAATCGACGCGAGTCGAAGCGTTGTGGGGGGCCGGGCAATGCTCAATCTCCGCGTCGGGAATGTAATGGCTCAGTACGGTCAGCCATCGTGCAAGATGCTCCCGCAGCCATGCGATTTTATAACTACCGTGCTCCAGACGGTAGGCCACCTCCTGCATCAGCCCCTCGTCGAAGGACTGTAACGCCCGGTAATACTGTTCGGCACGCTGATGACGATCTTCCATCTGCGCGGTTTGCAGTTGCAGGAGAAATCGGCCTTCCTGGTTGGATGCAACGGCTCCCCAGCCCGGTTCATGGCTCGGAACATGCAGCTTTTGCGTGGAAGCAAGCGACTGGTATTTTTCGTCATGCACGATGATGCGTTGATCGTCGGCATAGTCCCGAACACTCCACTGCCTAGTCCGATAAATCCGCTCCTGCTCGGTTAGCAGCTCTTCGAGTTCAACCGAAGGGGTCTCGTCGGTGAAGATGCGCCCATCTGGGAGGTTCTCGAAATGACATTCTTGGAAGGTTAGCGGAACGAAAATTTCTGGGTTGAGGGCCGAACTCTTCGTTGCGGGAGGGAGCAGGACCAAATCCGGTTCATACTGCGCCACCACGGTGCGCAGGTCGTTCGGCCAATCCCCGTCCGCAAGCACAGCGTGACCGCGTGTTTCTTCCAGCCATTCAACCAGGCTTTTTCTGACCCAAGCCTTCGGATGTATAATCACGATTTTCATATCTGCCGTCCCTTCCTGTTGGTTGTTGTTTATTGCACCGATGTTTTGGGCCCCAGAATCGGTATCCACAGCTTCCTCTGCTCATTGTATTGCGGGGCCGACCAGGCCAGATAAAAGCTCCGTCCGGCAGCCCCCGCCGCCAAAGCCCGTCGCCACAACGCTTCACGATTTGCTTTCACCAGCGTCGAGAAAACCGAGCGGCCATTCCGTGCCCGGCGACTGACAAGGTATGCGCCGTCAGGCAACAAGGAGGTGAAGCGTTTGGTTAATCGCTGTGGCCGCAGCAAGACAGTTCCCCACGCAATCTGTCCCCGATGACCCGGAAGCGGGGTGGCATCCACCACCATCTCAACAATGACCAGCGTCCCCTTTGCCGCGAAAACCATGTAAATCAGCACGTCGAGAAATTCGTGGATTGTCTTCCGGGACAATTCTTGGATTCGGATTTTCACTCCGGTCCCTTCCCAGCACGCAGCCGCTCGCCCGCCCGACTCCTGTGCGGACCTGCAAACTCCGACGGCGTAGCCTTCGACCTCAAAATAGGTCTCCGTGACTTTTGGAAGGAAGATGACGATTTCTTTTTTCACATGACTACTCATTTACGGGTTCCAGTACCGATGCCCCAACGAGTGCCGATCTGAGTTGCGAGGGGAAATCCGCCTTCAGGATTTCTGTTTCCCAAAAACGGAGCACGATCCACCCCACTTGTTCCAAGTGGGCGTTCTTGGCCTGGTCGTTCATTAAATTACGGCGTTGGATGTGGCAGGTCGGCCCGGTCGGATAGAGTGCGGGGTTGGTGTGGAAAAAATCCCCGTCGGCTTCGATGGCCACTTTCCATTGAGGCAATGCACAATCAATCGAGAAGCGCCCGATTCGATATTCTTCAATAGGACAGAGCGCCAGCGAAACGAGCGCCTCCCTCAATCGGCAATTAAGGGAGCTTTCCCTTCCAAAGGCGTGATGCTCATGCATTTCCGCCGTGTGCCGTGCGATTATCTCCTTAGTCGCTGTGGTATGAGGAGTTGTGTGCCTTGCTTTGCGGGGATGCTTCGCCCGATTGCGGCTGTGTTTGAGCCGGGTCTCAGGCCCTTCGACAACGCCCCGCCTCTGGGCCGCCATTGCGATCCGGTATGGATGACTTGGCGGCAGATCTTTGTTCCACGAAGGTTTGCCGAACATCGGGTTGCCCGCGCCCATTCTCGAAACCCGCGCCCGCTCACAGGCCCGGCGGAATGCCGGGCTCATCGCTTTCGTGATACCTACCCCCTTTTTGTATTTTGATAGTCGCAAGCCCAAGCCGCTAATCCGAAAGCCAACATGGCTCCGAGAAACTGGACACCGCGGCCAGCGGATGCCGAGATGGAATTCGCAATAAAATTGCAACTTGATGCCGTGTGAGGCGATGTGGTTGCAGAATTTGTTCAGGTAATACGCCCCACCCTTCCTGCCTGGGTGCAGCCTTGTGATTTCCTCTCTCGTCAGCCCGCAGATGACGCAGCGGGTGAAGAGCGAAACCGGTATGATGCTCATGCCCAGGTCTACGCGCGACGATACGACGGCACGTCTTCAAAAAAACTGTGTGGACAAGATGGATGAGGGTTTGGAGCCGCTGCGAGCCCCCGCTATAATCCGGCTAGCCCACGAGCCTGAACCGGTAATTCCGTGCTTTTCATCCTAAGGATAAGAGTGAGAGATAGCCTGATCGTCCGTTGATGTCCACCCGTGCGTAATTATGCATCGGCGATGTGTAGCAGGCGAAGAACTATCATTTCTTCCTCTCACACACACGTTCAAGCACGCCCGAAACAAAGTGGAGAGAGCTGAAGCCATCGCCTTCTATTTGCGGTCAAAGTTACTCTGAGAGCCATCCCTGTGACCATAGCCGATTCCATGGTATGGAAAGCAAGAAGAGCGCACAGGAGGACAGGAGGACAGGAGGACAGGAGGACAGGAGGACAGGAGGACAGGAGGACAGAGAGACTATGAGACTTGCCGATGTTGCTAGCCTGATTGCCTCGCAGAAGGCGCACATTATTGATGTCTGGCGCGTGCAGGGCCGACAAATCTTTGGGACGCAAATCGAGCGCAGCCTGCTGGATGACAAACTGGAGGATTTGCTCGACACGCTGGTGGAAACCCTGAGCGGGGAGGGGTCTCCTCAACTCTTGGAGATGCGGGAAACCCTGCGCTCCAAAGAACACGGCACCACGCGCGCCGAACAGGGGTTTGACGTGGTGCAGTTGACCCGGGAGTTCCACGCGTTGCGCCGCGCCATCGAGACGGTCTGCCAGGAGGCGGGCCAGTCGTTGGATCATCCCGCCCGCGACATTCTCGGCAAGGTGATCGACACCGCGACGACGGTGGCGCTGGAACGCTATGGAGTGCGGCATGAAGAGATGACCAAAGAAAGGGAGTCGCGTCAGATGTCCTACATCGTACATGATTTTCGCGCCCCACTGGGAGCCGTGGCCTTGGCGGCGGCGGAGATCGCCGATTCCCTGCCGCCGGAGTCCCGCACCCCGGAGATGATGGAGAACCTGGCGTTGCTGGGGCGCAATGTGCAAAACCTCTCCCTTGAGATGGAAAAGGCGATGCGCGAGTTTGCCGATTCCCTAGCGGGGGCGAGCCGCTTGCGCATGGGCTGCATCCGCCTCAACGACGTGGTGGCGGACGTGCTCGATCGCTTCCAACTCAGCGCCCGCAAAGCCCAAACCCTCCTCCTCAACCGGGTCGCCTTGGAACTGGAGGTTGAGGCTTCCGCCGACGCCTTGCACCGCATTCTGGCGAATCTGGTGGGCAACGCATTGCGCTACACCCCCGGGGGCGAGGTCTCCGTCACCAGCGCCGAAAAGGGGGAGGAGGTGGAGATCGCCGTCCGGGACACCGGCATGGGCATCGTGGCAGAACGGTTGGAGAGGATTTTCGAGCCTGGCCAAAAAGACATCTCCAGCCCTGGGATGGGCTTCGGGCTCGCTATTACCAAGCATCTGGTGGAGTTGCAGGGCGGGCGCGTGCGGATCGAGAGCACGCTCGGCAAGGGCACCACCGTCACGT
>SESA01000084.1_pt1 | contig 60875 bp, 38 predicted proteins | sample 3171451 | NCBI WGS metagenome assembly SESA01 (sample SAMN06051862, study PRJNA518727) | freshwater metagenome | biome: subpolar coniferous forest; feature: holomictic lake; material: water; isolation source: holomictic Lake 227, 8 m depth | place: Canada: near Kenora, Ontario | collected...
CGAATCTCTTTGCGCGTCCTTTGTGCCTTCGTGCCTTTGTGGTTTGGTCCGTAGTTGCTGGATATAATTATCCGATAATAGTAATAACGAAATGCCGGCGTTACCAAAATCCAACGCCTGAAAAACTGTTTACCCCGGCCCTGCCCACGGACAGCGGCCACGAGCGAGCAATAGTCGTCTCCGTTCGTTCGTCCTCTGTGCGCTCTCTGCCTCTGTGGTTATATTCGTAATTGTTCGGCTATAATTATATGCTAATAATAATAGCAAACTGCCATCGTCTCCAAAATGAGAGCTTTCCTGTGAAAAAATAAGTGGATTGCAGGCTCCAATGACGCTGCAAGTCGTCAGGCATCACAAAAGATTGTATATCTTCTCGTATTTGCTGTTCAGGTAGTTCAGAAAATCATAAGCCCCTGTCTCGTTTCCTGTTGCCTTCTTCATCAGCTCCGGCGTATCAAAGACGGCACCATACTTGTACACATGCTCCTGCATCCAGATGGCAGGTATGGAGAAGTCGCCTGAAGCGAATCTCTGGTCAAGGTCAGGATGGTCTTTTCTCATGGCCGCCTCCAGCTGAGCCGCGTTCATGGAAGCCAGCGCATAAGCCGGGAAGTAGCCAAAGTTTCCATAAGCCCAATGAACATCCTGAAGTATGCCGTCATTGTCATCGGTGATGTTCAATCCCAAATAATCCTTGTACTTCTGTTTCCAGATCATCGGCAGATCGTCAACGCTGATCTTTCCCTCGAAGAGGTCGCGCTCTATCTCATAGCGGATGATTATATGAATTATGTAGGATACCTCATCGGCATCAATGCGGATGGGAACAATATTGAGCCGATTGATGTATCTATGCATGTCATCCGCTGAGACGTTATCCATGTTTGGTCTGAACTCATTCTTCATCTGAGGCAACCAATACTGCCAGAAAGATAGGCTGCGACCCAGATCATTCTCGAAAATCCTCGCCTCGGCCTCGGCCATATCCATGCCCGGTTCCGTTCCTACTGGCATTCCAACGTACTCATCAGGAATCCTCTGGGCAGCGATGCCGTGACCGCATTCATGAATCACATCCAGAAGGGCAATCTCGGGATTGTGTTCGTCGTAACGCAGGCTGGTCCTGACATCATGCATCCCGATATTGTAGGTTGACGGGTTCCTCTTGGCCTTGACCATAATTCCTGCACTGTAATCAAAGCCTAAGGCAGACGTGAGATTCTTCAGCAGAGCCTCTTGATTGTCCTTTGCATAGGTGGCGTTACCATAGATATTTGTGCCGGAACCGTTTAAGCCGGAATCCTTTATCTTCACTATCAGCTCAATAATATGGGGCTTGATGGTTTCAAAGAGCTTGTCGCACTCGGCCGCGGTCATGCCGGGCATGAAGTCATCCAGGAGGGCATCATAAGGATGCTCCTCGTAGCCCCAATATCTTGCCTTCTCCCGGTTCAGTTCAATTAGGGCCATCAGGTGGGGCTGGAATATGGAGTAATTGTCTTTCTCTCTGGCATTCTCCCAGGCGGCCAGGGATTTGGAAATCATCTCGGACTCACGGGCCACAAAGTCTGGTGGGAGTTTTATCCTCTTGTTGTAATCGCGATTCCAGAGCCGGAGGTTTGCGGTTTCGATCGTAGACCAATTGCTGCCGTTATTGGCAATGGAGAGAAGCCTACCGAATTTTGGATCGATCCACTTCTTATTTTTCAAATCCTCCATGTAGCTTTGAGCCTTGGCCCGATAATCAGTCGCATTCTGAGGCATCGAAATGTCCTGATCCCATTGTGAGAGGGAAATCATCGTATCGAGGTAAGCCATCTCAAGGGAAGTGTTCAGAAGTCTATTGTATGCCTCTTTAGGCGTTATATCAGGAGTGCTGTTCTGGTCGGTGCTGCCTTGCATCTGGCAGCTTGCGCCAATAGTAGTAGCAAATATTGTCATTGTCAGGATAAATCCTATCTGAAGGAAGTTGTATCTCATTATTCCCCACCTACACGAGTATTGAAATCATCGAATATTAAACTATTTCATCTTTTCCTGGTTGAATCGGAAAATTTGCTCTTGGGAGCGTCGCAGGGGCATTTCCAGAGGCCTCCAAGGCAGAAACTATGGCTTCTGCGAATTTTTGTGATGCATCAGGACCATTTCCTGTGATAATGTTTCCATCCTGCACTACTGCCTCATCTGAGACAACTGCGCCTTTGGATTTGATGTGATCCGTTTCAGATGCCGTGGCTCTCTTGCCATTGAGAAGCCCTGCGTCTGCCAGGATCCAGGGAGCAAGACATATGGCACCCATTAGTTTCTTTTGTGCGCTCGTTGACTTTGCTAGAGCTTGGTAATCAGGATCTTCGTTAAGCCTAAGGGAGTAAATTCCTTCACCGCCTACAAAGACTACAGCGACGTAGTCTGATAAATCAACTTCTTTCAAATCCAGATCAACCGGGACGCTCTCACCATTCATTCCTGTAGCAGTCTTTACTCCTTTAGAGGCCAGGACGACAGCGTAACCCCTGCTTTGAAAGTAATCGCGAGGCACATTCAGCTCCTCCTCTTGATACTGCTGAGGGGATAGTACCATCAGGATCTCGTATCTTCCCTTTTCCTGCGAATTGGCGGTGGCGTTCTCCACTTGCGACCGGTTATATCCCGGTTTGGTGTATTCAGGTGTGCTGTATCCCAAGGCAGTTTGACAGGATACCGTCATAAAGTTGCCCGCATATGCTGAGTAGCAGACGGGGCAGGGTGAATAGGCGTTGATGCTCGCGGCCTGGTCGGCAGTCAGGCTGACGACGTATCCGCAGACAGGACACTGCCAGCAAGTGTAGCCCTCATTAGTTCCAGAATCATACTGAGCAAAGACGGGATCGGCTCCTGCCAGGAACAGGAGAATGAATAATTTCTGGAATAGCATCTTCATGGTCAAGAAGATAGTTAGTCAATGAATAAATAGATCACGAATCTCACATGATTAGATGTTTTCATAAAATTATGGATCCTGGAACGAGCCCAGGATCCGGAAAGCAAATTTCAATATCTTCGATCTATTCTTTTACCTCCAGCACAACCTTCTTCAGGGTCCCTGTAAATTCGAAGGGACTCTTATAGCTCTCAGTCACCGGCGTTAGACGGTCTGTGCCAATCTCAAGCCCCTCTTCCCAGGAGTAGATGTTGGGCACAGTCGGAGCGATTGTGGCTTTACCTACCTCTTTTCCGTTGATGTAGAGCGTTCCAATCCCGGTGGCTCCTGTGTTATTTGAGAAATCAGCCTTTGCGGTCTTATCAAAGCTGAAGCCAAGAGTTGACGGCCCAGTTGGAACTTTCGCTTGGGAGGTGATGGTAGTATGTCTTATACCCAAGTAATTGTAGTCAAAGACGAGCTGATTGTTCTGGATGTAAAGTGATAGTCCATTAAATCGCCCTCCAATGGATAAGAGCACTCCCTCAGCACCTTTGTCTGGAATCTCGACATCTGCATTGATGGTGTAGGAGCTAAATTTGGTGTCGGGAATTCCGGGCTCTAAGATGGGAGCCATGCCTGGATAATATGTGAATTTGCCCTTCGAGCCATGTTCCATCAACATATGCATTCGATCATCAAGCGGCAGTACATTGTATTTTCCGGCTTCTGCCCACCAGCGTTCCACCATCTCCAAAACTTTGTCTGGATTCTCCTCTGCTAAATTGTGCGTTTCGGAAACGTCCTGAGAGAGATTATATAACTCCCAAACATCGTCGTCAAAGTTACCTCCTGAGCCACGCGGATGAGCTGTTACCGCCTTCCAGCCATCATACCAGATTCCACGGCTGCCCAGCATTGAAAAGTACTGGACGTCTTTACGATTGGGTGCATCGGGCTGGTCGAAGGTATAGGCCATGCTAACTCCTTCTACCGGTTTTTGCGGTATGCCTTTATATACCTCAGGTGCCTTGATGCCGACTACCTCCAGGACCGTGGGAACAATGTCAATGGCGTGCGTGAACTGGGTTCGAACTGTTCCTTTGTCCTTGATCCCTGCCGGGTAATAGATTATCAGCGGATCGTGGACGCCTCCTTCATGGGTCCACTGCTTGTAGAGCTTAAATGGCGTGTTGCCGGCCATAGCCCATCCTCTCGGATAGTGAGAGAAGGTCATGGGCCCGCCCAGTTCATCTATCTTATTGAGCAGGAAACTAACGTTCTCTTCAGGCATATTATTGAACGTCATATACTCGCTGAATGAGCCGTTCGTACCTCCCTCCATGCTGGCGCCATTATCGGAGACCAGGATGATCATGGTGTTGTTGATCTGATCCGTCTCCTCGAGATAATCGATGAGCCGACCGATCTGATAATCAGTGTGATCCAGGAATCCGGCATAAATCTCCATCATGCGAGCGAAAAGCTTTTTCTCGTCTGCTGATAGACTGTCCCATGCCTTTACATCGGCGTTACGCGGTGGAAGCTCGGTGTTTTCCGGCACGATGCCCATAGCCTTTTGCCTGGCTAAGGTCTCGTTCCTGACAACATCCCAGCCCTGGTCGAACTTACCTTTGTACTTGTCTATGTACTCCAGGGGAGCCTGGTGTGGAGAGTGGCAGGCACCAAAGGCCAGGTACATCAGGTAAGGTTTGCCTGGCTGTGCCGATTGCTGATCGTTCACGTATTTTATTGCCTGGTCCACCAGATCCTGTGATAGGTGATAGCCCTCCTCGGGCGTGGCTGGCGGCTCGATCTGGCGCGTATCAGCGATAAGAGTGGGATACCATTGGTTGCTTTGAGCTTGCAGGAATCCATAGAAATGGTCGAAGCCCCGGCCTGTGGGCCAGTTGTCGTATGGACCTTCTGCGTTGATATCTTGAACAGAAACGAGGTGCCATTTGCCCAAGGCAAAGGTATTGTAGCCTACTTCCTGAAGCATCTCGGCCAGTGTTGCTGTATTCTTGGAGAGGTTTCCGTTGTATCCGGGATAGCCGACCGCCATATCCGTAAGCGCGCCTATGCCTGCCGAATTATGATTTCTGCCGGTCATAAAGCAAGCTCTGGACGGTGAACACAGAGCGGTTGTATGGAAGTTGCTGTAGCGCAGGCCTCCTTGGGACAGACGATCGATATTCGGCGTCTCAATCGGGCCGCCGAAGCTGCCGATATGACCAAATCCCACATCGTCAAGCACAATGTAGACGACATTGGGTGCCCCTTTTGGCGGCTGGATCTTCTCCGGCCAGCATTCGGTAGAGTCTTTGTAGGTCAAGCCGATCTTCTGGTTGTCGCATTTTGAGCCATTCTGCATAGAGACGGACGCACCAGATTTACTATTGGCGGCCTGAATAACCAGAACGGTTTCTTGGGGTGATACGACGTCCTCGTTAACCACATCACCCAGAGTCGAACTCTCCGTTAAGACCTTTCTTCTGTTCGTAACCATTTCTAGGCCTGACTTTTCAAGCGAGCCGGTGTTGGAGCGACTCCGATCATCGGCGGCTAGAGTCTGGCTGACTGACTGGCTGTCTGTAGTCGCGAGATTGTCTGATAAGCCCGCAGAATCGTCATCGGTTGCGGCGAGGCTATCAGAGACAATTATAGCGAATAAAAAAACCAAAAAAGCCATAATCATGCTTGCTCTTTTTGGAATATGAATACCTCCTTACATCTATATGTATTATTATCATATATCACTTTTACTACTGGAAATAATAAAAATAATATCAGCATCAAGGACACTATCAATCACGATTTTGAGCTACTTAATGCCAATGCAATATGAAAAACTAAATACTAAGAAGCAGAGAAAGGAGATGGAAGGTGCATAAAATGAACAATATCAGCTTTATTCTTTTGGTAATTTGCATTTCAGCATGGTCAGGCTTGGCGGGCGCTGCAGATGAACTCATTGATTTATCGTCCCAGGCATCCGAATATGCCGCCGCCGAACAATTCATACCCGTGAATGCAGTTGCATCCATGTTCAATGTCAGCGTAGATCCCAATTGGATACCGGGCACGCAATCGTTCTGGTATCTGAAGGAGGGAAGAAATGGCCAGGAGTTCATGCTTGTCGATGTCCAGAATAAGACCCGGATGCCTGCATTTAACCATACATTGCTGGCAAAGTCGCTTTCTTCAGCCGTGGGCGAGCTAATTGATCCTGCAAATCTTCCTTTCTCTGAGATCACAATGCATCAGGGAAGAGACGAAATTGGATTCATGGCCTTTAACCAGACAATGCAGTTCAACCTTCGTAGCGGCCAAATGAATGAGGTGCCTTTCGGGCAGGAGGCGGGACCTGGGGAGTCTCTTTCTCCTGATGGCAGGTTTGCGGCATTTGTCCGGGACCACAACCTTTGCATCAGAGATACAAAGACTGGTGAGAAATATCAGTTGACTGCAAACGGATCAAAGGACTACGCGTTCGCTGAGCGCTCGGAGACCGTATCTCACCCAGTAAGCCAGGATCGTCTCAATGAGACTCCCATGCCTTATGCGGTCTGGTCTCCCGATTCTCGAAGGATTGCCTCTTTCCGGATGGACCAGAGAAATGTTACCGCGCTGCATCTTCTCCAATACGTGCCTGACAACAACACCAGGCCAACGCTCTGGACCTATCGGTTTGCCATGCCGGATGATGAGCATATTCCGATGTATGAACCAATTGTGATAGACGTTCTTTTGAAGAAAGTCGTCCCTGTATCCTATAAAGCCCAACCCGAGGTATCTCTGATGGATACGGAAGATGATGTCTTGCAATGGTGGAGTGATGACGGCCAGGTGCTCTACTCGCTTTATGCAGAAAGAGGAGAGAAGGCTCTGCAACTCCTGAAGACCGATCCAAACAACGGCCAAACCGAGAAAATCCTTGAGGAGAGCGGGGAAACCTACGTCGAAGCCAACCTGGATTATGGCAGCAACCCTAACGTTCGGATCCTGAAGAACGGAGACGTGGTCTGGTTCTCTGAGAAAGATGGCTACGGCCACCTGTATCTCTATGGCAAAGATGGGAAGCAGAAGAACGCCATAACCTCAGGCAAATGGGTCGTTAGGAACCTTCTGTACGTGGATGAAAATAACTCACAGGTCTACTTCACAGCAGGAGGCAAAGAGCCGGGTCGCGACCCCTACTATCGCCATTTATACAAAGTGAATTTGAACGGTAGCAATCTACAGCTACTCACGCCGGAAGATGCGGACCACAACGTTCAGGTTGATCCCAGTGGGACGGCATTCATAGACACTTACTCCACAGTGGAAGAGCCTCCTGTAACGGTGGTTAGGGATCTGTTCGGCAACGTGACCCTGACTTTAGAGGTAGGAGATATAAAAAACATCACCGATATGGGCTGGAAACCACCGGAGAGATTCAGCGTAAAGTCTCTGGACGGCAAGACCGATCTCTACGGCCTGCTCATCAAGCCGACCAACTTCAACGCCTCCCTAAAATATCCCGTTGTGGAGACCGTTTATCCGGGACCCTGGATTATAGTCACTGCCAAATCCTTCCCTGGAGATCTGGCCTGGGTCAACAGGATATTCTGGAGAGCTCAGGCCGTAGCTGAGCTCGGATTCATAGTTGTCACCATGGATGGACCAGGCACATCCTACCGATCCAAGGAATTCCACGATGCTTCCTATGGCCATCTGGGCGATGCCGGAGGACTGACGGATCACATCAATGTCTTGAAGCAGTTGGCTGAAGATCGGCCTTACATGGATTTAGGCAGAGTAGGAATGTTCGGCCACTCGGCAGGCGGATTTATGACCGCTCAGGCTCTGCTCACCTATCCTGACTTCTACAAGGTGGGTGTAGCCTCAGGCGGAGACTATGATAGCCGCTTTTACGGGGCTTATTGGGGCGAGAAGTACGAGGGCCTGAAATCGGATTATAGGGAGCAGCTAACATCTCTAAAGGCCGGCAACCTGACCGGCAAGCTGCTGCTTATCGCTGGAGATGCAGATGATAACGTTAATCCCTGCATGACTATGCAACTTGTCAACGCTTTCATAAACGCTGACAGGCCATTCGACCTGCTGATCATGACTAACAGGAACCACGATCTCAGCTACGATACTTACTATCTGCACCGCCTCTTCGGCTACTTCGAAGAGAACCTGAAAAAACATGGGCAGCCAGAACAGGCTGCTCAGTCCTCTTTTTTATCCGGCCATGCTGAGGCATCAGCCTACCAGCGTTGAAAGAGCTCGTTTTTGACAATTATTTCTAACGCTTCCAATATCATTCGCTTGCGAAGCATCAATCGTAGCGAAGCTTGGGCTTTGCATCTAAAGTAAGATTTTAGCCCTTCTTTAGTTGCAGTCCTCAGACTTTAGTTGCAGGAATTCAGGATGTATCCCATTTTCGTACATCCAATGGATTACCACGGTCAGGTTATACGCAATTATTTTAGCAAGTAATTCATTCACCTGAGCGGTCGGATTCTTGGATTTCAGAGTCTCGCCAAACTTCCTCTTTATCGCGGCGTTGGTGGCTTCGATATTACTTAGCTTATGATAGGCGTTCCATGCCTGAGTATAGGTTAGGTGTACTTTCTCAGTAACGGTTCCTGATGAGGTGTCCTTTTCGATTTCAAGGTAGTATCGCGTGGCCTGAATATGCTTGCACTTTCCGCCACGATAAACGAAATCTGGGCAATCGCATGTCATCCCATTTGGCGTTGCTTTGACTTCGTAGAACCCACTGCCTGATTGAGATTTTACCTTAAATGTGTGATCGTTGACTTTCTTGATTTGGTCGTCTTGATTAGCGATTGCCGTTCCATTTTCCTCGCGGAGATTGGTAATTGCACTTAGGGTCATCCTCTCAATTAGTACAATTGTACCGCTTACTATATATACGTTATCGTACATTTCTAACACTCATGACAGATGGTCGGAAACTTTTGGGCAGTACAAAAGTCAGCACCGATAACAAAGTTACAATTGTAAAGGATGCCGCCACACTTTTAAAAATAGGCAAAGGCGATATACTTGCTTTTTATCAAGAAAATGGTAGGATCATCATTGAAAAAGGATAAAGCAAGTACAATTAAATCATAGGAGCGATAATTGCTTTCAATAGGAATGGTCCGGACTGGGCCGCGAAACTTCTGGGGGTTTTAGTATGATGCTTGATACAGGCCAACTTGCGAAAATTACGTCAGATTCTGAGTTATCTCACCAAAATTATGAGAGAATAGCTGAGTTCATCCAAAGAAATGAGGTTGTAACACAAAAGGATATAAGAGATGGCACATCACTTGGAAAATCTGTTGTTATGCGAGGGATAAAAGAACTCAAAAGTGAAGGCTTAGTGATTATAAAAAAGGAAAAGGAGGGGCGACAGTCATTATATAAGTGGGTAGGTGGAACTCCCGCTGTTGAGGACGAACTTGAATCCGCTACGAGTAAATTTGTTACCGCATCACTACTAGCTGAAACATACGATTCACTAATAAACGACGCTTTTGCATTATTCTCTATTACCTTCAGTGGATATGGGTGGGAAGTTATTGCAAACTTGCGAGAGGGAAGGACTGACACAGAAATCCATCAATCTTTGGGAAATGATGTATCGCTTGATAGCATTAGACGTATATTAGTCATTAGCGATGCGCATAATTTGATAAAAGTAAAACGCATCAGAACTCCTGCCGGGGTTGATAAAATTAGATTATTTGAACCTTTGTATAGAATAGAGTGCGTTAATAAAGATTATCTAGAATATATGTTATTATTTAGGGGATTAGCTTCTGCAATTCAATATAGGATGGGCGGTCAAAAGACTCCAGGATATTCTTTATTGCACGATAAAATATTGGATATGGATATCCAGATGTTAATACAATTGAAAGAAAATATAACGAGTAAAGCAACAAGGGACGAATCGGGGCTGTTTATGAAATTGCTTTCCAGTTACGACTATGCTTCCGATCTCGATAGGGTATATGGTGATGTGAATTGGAGGCTAATATTGAATCAAAGCAAAAATCTAAAACTTAGTGATGATGACCACCTCATGGTATCCAATAATTTTTTATTGAACAACAGATTATCGAAATAGTGGGATGGAATGATATGAGTCAAGATTTACCCCATTTTGTAAAACCATATGAAGAACATCCTCTTGTGAGAAAGATTGGACAAACTGAATTATCTCAGCTTGATGATAAGCTGCTAAATGATATTATTCAGGCAGAAGACTTGATCTATAGGGGACTAAGAGAATATTATAAGGCAGATAAAGAAAAAAGGCTAAATTCTGGAAACTTTGGGTCGAGCGTTCAAATAGCCAGAGCATGGGCATTTAGCGATTTAGCTTATCCTGGCTGTAATCTAGGAGAATTAATCGAGAAAGTATATAATGTTACAAAGACCACTAATAAAACACAATATTACAAACACATGAACGGCTCGGTTATTCCGAGATTGATAAGCAATGGTTTTGCTTCGATTGACTTTGACAAGGGTGTAGTAACCGACTTAATGCCATATGCCGTTCTAAGCAAATTGTACGTTAAAAGGGAGTTGCTAAATAAAAAAATGCTATTTGATCAGCAAGTTAATCAATTTACAATATTGAATGGTGTACAAAACTGCCCCATGCTCAAGAATGATTTAGAGGCGACTGCAAAAAATCCCGCGTTCTTTACGAGAGACCACAATGCCTTGGAAGAAATTGATGTAATAAGATCAAGAGAGGTTAAGGGCAGAACATTCACGCTTTCAAAAGCGTATTTGACTGGAGATAGGACATTAGAGGCATGGAATACTATTTTAGAATATGATGATAAAAGACGTGGCGGCTTGAAGCAACTGTTTGATATTATAGGGCATTTAGGTGGATGCGTTTCACAAAGCGAAATATCCTTGCTGACAAGTAGAAACGCGCGGCAAATCGGCCCTCTGATGAGACACATTGATAAATTGGGTTTAGCGCAAAAAGTCCAGACGTTAGAACTAGATGATGCTTTAAGTAGGCCCACGAGTGGAACTAGGCTTAACTCCAATTATTCGAAATTAAACAACGGTCAATCAATTCTCATCATGGCAAGGAGCGTTCCTGAGGCATACGGCATCTTGGTTAGAGTTGCAAGGGAAGGATTATTTAATCAAGATGAGCTGACCAGCGAATTTGACCCTGATGGGAGTTCGGTTAATAAAGTAAGGAATTCACTTCAAAATATTGGAGTTCTAATAGAGGACGACAAAGAGGATGGAATTTGGCGTGTTGCTCAGGATAACGAATCCGAGGAATTCTTGGAAGATGTAATAAAAGTCCTAAGTCATACCAGGAGCATTCTGGGGGAAAACATTGATATCAGCAAGAAATTGGAGAATGCGATTCCAGATGATGAGAAAGAAATAAGACAAACATGCAAAGCTATAGAAACGGACTTGTTAGACTTCTTCGATCAAGAAGAAAGGAAATAGCTTCTTCTTTTTTATATCTCTAAAGAATCTATATTGAATATAACCAATGCATTGATCATATCTGTCACTTTAGTTGCAAGTATTAGACTTTATTTGCAGGATCTACTTTAGATGCAAAGCCCGAGTCTTGGGAAAGTATTTATACCCATTATCAAATCACCGAATGATGGATCTATCTGTCATAAATGAAAAGACATTAGAGCAGGCGGGGATTGTAGCAAACTTCTTTGCGGGCATCCTTTTGGCAATTGAATATTTTGTATTAAAAGACAGAATTGACCAGATAAACGATCTCTTGGAGCAAAACATATCGAAAGCCTACAGCAAGTCCTTGAAAATAGTCAAGGCTTATGCGAAATGGAATCGATTGATAATTATTACTATTATTACAGTGATTGTTTTTATTGCTATTTATCAAACTATATCTTACCATAATGCTTTGGTTAGGGACTATGTCATATACTACTACAGCCTGGTAAAACCCATTCTCATACCTCTGCGCAGGATACTTCTGGCCTCTCTCGGTGTGATATCTATTATGTTCGTTATTTTATTTATCACCCATTCTACACCAAAGAAAACCCTTGGTGCCTTTGGCATCTTGCTTTTTATCGTAGGTAATATATTGCTGTTTCTTCACACCCTTTTATAGATTACTGACCTCGGAAGTTTGGCTAACCTGGGGGCTACCCTTTTCTCTTTTCATCCAGCCTTGCCATGGCATTTCTTATACTTCAGGCCGCTGCCGCATGGGCAGGGATCGTTTCTTGCCGGCTTAACAATCATTTGTGAGATCTGACCGTTTTTCATGTAGTTCATAATATTGGCAGGAGCTTTACCCTGGCGAAGTTCATGGGCCATAAACCGCATAGGTCCATCGATGTGCCTGAAGAACTCCTTGTAACCCGCACATAGATAATTGAGACCGGTTTTACCGTCCAAAGTTTTGATAAAACGGTTCTTGGGGCATTCGCCATTGCATACGAAGCAGACCTCACATCGGCGGCAGTATGCGGGCAGGGTATCGAATTTATCCTGGCCGAACTTTCGCTGCTTGCGTGAGCCGGCTAACTGGGCCATGTTCCTCTCGTTAATATTGCCCAGCAGGTGCTTGGGCTCCACAAAGTGATCGCATGAGTACATATCGCCATTGTGCTCCATAGCCATGGCGGTTCCGCAGGTCGGCGAGAAGGCACAGATCCCGGGAGGTACTCCTGACCAGGCAGCCAGAGCTACATCGAAGATCTGCACATAGGTCCGACCTACATCCTTTCGAACCCATTCATCGAAGACTGAGATCAAGAAGCGGCCATACTGCTCAGCCTTCACGGAACGATCCGTAACCTTATCGCCCTCCTGAAAGCCCGTATCATTATCTCTTTCTACAATGGGAATAAATTGTATGAAATTCGCCTTGACTTCATCTCTAAGAAAGCGGTAAACCTCTAATGGATAATTTGCATTGGCGGCATGAACTGTTGTCAGGATATTGAAATCCACCTTATGTTTTCGCATGAGATGGGCCGCTTCCATTACCCGATCAAATGTGGGCTTTCCTGCTTTATCTACCCGGTAGGCATCGTGAAGATCTCTCGGTCCGTCCAGGCTCAGGCCGATGAGGAAGTTGTTGTTATGGAAGAATTTGCACCATTCGTCGTCAAGAAGGGTACCATTGGTCTGCATGGTATTCTGGATAATCGTTTTCGGGCGCTTATATTTTTGTTGATATTGGATTGATCGCCGGAAAAAGTCCAGGCCCATCAGGGTCGGCTCGCCACCCTGCCAGGCAATGGTCACCTGCGGAATATGCTGGGCCTCAATGTACTGGCGGATATAGGTCTCCAAAAGCTCATCCGACATTCTGAAACTGCTGCCGGGATATAAATCCTTCTTGGATAGAAAGAAGCAGTACTTACAGCCCAAATTGCACAATGCACCCGTGGGTTTGGCCAGGAGATGAAAACCAGACAGTGCGTCCGCCTTGCTCATTGATAGATATTGTCTCTTTGGGGTTAATTAAACTTCTCACCAGTTCTAAAAAAAATAAAAATGGAGACCCTTTCGTCTTAATCAGCTTGCGCCTCCCACAATTGGATATGCCCGCGATGGCGTATTGGGATATTTTCTCATGCTGGCCACAAGCTCTCGATAGATCTTTTGGTATGCAGTTATTACGAAATCGTGCTCTCCTGCAATGTTATGCTGCTCACCGGGATCTATTTCAATGTTGTACACTGCCGGAATCTGGCCGTAATCGCTTTTCGGTCCCTGGAAGGAGTCGTAGGCAACCCGGTGAATCTTGAACTGATGCCAGCGTACGGCTGCTGGTGATGTCTCAGCTGCACTCTCAGTTCCCATATACCATGCCACCCATTCCCGGCTGGAATTATTCTGTCTTCCCAGCAGGAAATCTGATTGATCTATGCCGTCAATGGGCCTATCTGTGGGGATCTTCCCGCCGCCTAGTGCTGTAAAGGTGCTGAAGAGATCCATGAGACACATAATCTCGTTGGATGTCCTTCCTGCCTCGATCGAGCCCGGCCACCACAATAGGCAGGGAATGCGCACGCCGCCTTCATAGGCTGTACCTATTCCGCCCCTAAATGGCGAGTAGCCTGCATCAGGCCATTGATCGAGTGTCGGTCCGTTATCGCTTGTGAAAACCACGATCGTGTTATTGTCTTTGCCTGTGTTACGAAGCGCATCCAGAACCATGCCGATATGATAATCGGTCTCCATTACCGCATCGCCATATGGACCCTTGCTGGACTTTCCGGCAAATTTCGGGTTAGGAACACTGGGGAAGTGCGTGCGGACTAAGGGAAGGTATATGAAGAAGGGCTTTGTGGAGTTTGACTGATTATCGATGTATGCAATTGCTTTGTCTACACACTGCTCATCAACAAATGCCAGAGTGGTCAGGTTTAATGGTGACACGAGTTTGAGGTCCCCGCCTTTCTTGGCTTCCACCAATCCATAAAATGGATCCGGCGATTCCCAAGTGGGATCGTAGCCGATGCGTTCATGGAGACTATAGGTGTTTAGGTGATATAGTGTGCCAAAGAATTCATCGAAACCCAAATTTTGAGGCATACTTTCATTGACATCCCCCAAATGCGACTTGCCAAACATAGCCGTGTTATAGCCGGCATCGGATAGCACGTTCGCGAGTGTAATTTCTTCAGGAGATATGCCGGCCTTAGAGCCTGCAGCCGAGGCCAGGGTCATGCCCGTTCTGATGGGGAGCCTTCCGGTTAGCATTGCCGCCCTGGTCGGTGTGCATTGCGTCTCCGAGTAACAGGAAGTCAGCTTAAGGCCTTCTTTGGCCATCTGGTCCATCCTTGGAGTCGGCGCACCTAATACATCGCCGCCACCGTAGCAGCCAGGGTCCATATATCCCATATTATCGGCCAATATTATTATGATATTTGGCCGGGGAGCCGGCATGACGTCCTCATGGAGAACCTGGGCTAGGCTTGAATTGTTTGATAAAGCATTTTTCCTATTCGTTAAAACTTCTGCACCTGGATTCTCTGGCGTTATCTGGTCAGAACCATACCCTTTCAGATCAAATGGTATGGGTGACAGACCAGTGTTACCCGAATCGAGGCTGCTGGCAATTGAAATTAAAAAAAACCCTGCAATTACCAATATAAAACCTTTATTCATGGTTTTAAATCCTCCACAATACGATGGACATTCGTTGTATATTACATTACCCCCAATTTACGGATGCATTCGAACGGATGTGTATTTATGCCCGTGCGAGGATATTTTGGGCTAAGGATTTTATATTCACAGCACCAACATCTAACGTATGATAGGAAGGGCAAGAAATAATATCATTAACAAAGCATTTTTTGAAGAAAAAAAAGGCGTTAAGATTCTGCATATTAAAGGCAATCCATACGAAATTGGATATCAGAACGGCTATCTTTTAGCAAATAAAATTGATTTAATGATAAAAAGAACGCTTCTAGCGACCGCGGCTTACGTCGCCCAGCAGACCGGCTCGGATCTTGAAATGGCAGAAGAAATGATATGGATTGGCCAGAAAAAAGCCGAACCGTTTGTCCCGACGGAATTTAAAGACGAAATGAGGGGAATTGCCGATGGTGCAAATGACGCCGGAGTGGATGTGACTTTAAAGCAGATCTTGCTCTGGAATACAAACTATGATCAATGGTGCATCTATTGTCATCCCCATTACTGGCAATGCATAGATAAGACAAATACAGAAAGTAATGGGCTAATGCAATCTCCATCCGGAGGATGTAGCAGCTTTTGTGCCTGGGATGAGTGGGCCGGAGGAAACGGGAAACTGATCTTTGGAAAAAATGAAGATAATTTCAATATGCCGGAACAACTGGATAATCGTATGATGGTCATAGCCGACCCAGATGACGGATTTGGCCATGCATTCATGACCTATCCTGGGATGATTGGGCTTGATGGCGGTGTCAACGAGGACGGACTTGGGATGATGACGCAGTTGAATTCCATGCAAGATGAAAGCATGGAAGGCTGTGGTATTGCCATATTCACTCGATATTTGCTGACCCATGCAAGCACGTTAGATGATGCCATCAAGATTTTTCGAGAAACGCCGCGTTGTGCCGGCATTGCCTATCATGTAGTAGATGCTAAAGCGAAAAAGGCAGCCGTAGTAGAAACGTCTTCCAAGATGGTTTCTGTCCGTTATCCCATGCCCAATGTCAAAGCGCTGTGGCAAACTAATCATTCCAATTGCTATCCGGGCTGGATGGGCTATTCAGGATACAATATGGTAGCTGATCAGGTTATGGTTAATGAACTCAAGGATATTTCCTCGATCGAGAGATGGCAGAACAGTCTTTTGGATCCTTACAACTTTTACGTTCAAGCTCCTAGCCGTTTTGAAAGATATGGACAGTTAATACACGAGTACTATGGCCAAATAACCGTGGAAAATGCCATAAAAATATTAAGTGATTGCTATGATCCTTATACGAAGATGACCCGCCCAAGGAATTTTCCCTCGTGGACAAACAATATACTCTGCTCGATATGTGCTCTATATCCAGATTTCGCTTATCAAGCAAAAGAGCCTTTGGGCGAGTTTAAGGCTCATGTCGCCAATATGTGGAGTTTTATTGCTTATCCCGAAACCGGTGATCTCTGGTTGGCAATAAAGGATTTCCCTGCGCAGTATGGCGGATATGAATATTTCAACTTGAAAGAGCAACTCTGTAGATAGATGGTTAACAAAATATCACGATTTGGATTTAAACTCGAAAAAGGCGGCGTGCATACTTCACGAACTATGATGTTAGAGGATTTGCACACTCTTCTGTCTTACGTGTGCAATCCAGGCTCCACCAAAACGGATTACTTAAGGGCTATTAAAGAAGATAATTGCTTAGGCAAACGCTCCGGACGAAACAGAAAACTGACCGCAGGTCACCTGATCTCTCTTTACTCTCTTGACCCTTCTGTTACCATTTTCCGTTCGCTTCTTTATTTCTGGAATAGAGATATCGAAGGACAGCCTCTTCTTGCTTTGATGTGCGCCTATGCAAGAGATCCATTGCTTCGGCTTTGTACTGCTTTCATTCTGAAATTCAATAAAGATGAAATCGTCACTCGAAAAGCTCTGGAAGAGTATATCGATTCTAAAGATTCCGGCCACTTCAGCATGGCAACGCTAAGCTCAACGGCTCAAAACCTTAATTCTACATGGACAAAATCCGGCCATCTCACCGGAAAGGCGAAAAAGATGAGATCAAGAGCAAAGGCTACTCCGGGATCTGTGTCTTACGGGCTATTTCTTGGATATCTAATGGGATTTCGCGGAGAGGCGTTATTCATTAACGATTTCGCCCTTCTTTTGGATTGTTCCAGGGAAAAGGCTATGGAGTATGCACAAGAAGCATCACGCCGTGGATGGATAGTATTCAAACGTGTGGGGAATGTGATCGAGGTTCAATTTCCAAATCTCCTCACCGTAGAAGAAAGGGAGTGGATTCGTGACCAAAATTAAGAGGCTCATACTGTCTTACAGCAAATTCATTGCAATTCCGTGGCGAAGTGATGCGGCTGCCGCTCAGCGAGTCATTTTCTGCGTCTATGATGAGGTGGATGAGCTCCGCCTGCGGGCAAAGATCGAGGAATTTGAGATTGCCACGAAAAACTCCGGTCACGAATGGACTGTCTTTGATCTTACCGACACTTTTGCCGACTGGCTTGCAGCTCAACGATATGCACAGACATACTTCCAGAGGCCCGATCTTCTCTGTGCACTGCTTTCCAAGTATCTCGTTTTTATCACAGAAGAGTTTGAAAAGTTCCTTCAGACAAATTCGATCAAAGAGGATTATGTTGTTGCTTTGACGGGAGTAGGCTCACTTTTCGGTTTGCTCAAGGTCAAAGAAGTCGTGGAAAAGCTTGCCCCTCTTTTTGGAGGAAGGCTGTTGGTGTTCTTCCCAGGGAGCTATGAAAATAATAATTATCGTTTGCTGGATGGTTATGATGGCTGGAACTATCTGGCCGTGCCGATCACTGCGGATAAGGTGTTTTAATCGAGATGGCGAAGATGTACAATCGAGAAGTCTATCAAAAAGATCCTGCTGCCCGAAAGCTTGTGAATGAGGGAGTAGCCAGCGTAAATGACGAAAAAATGGCTGTGCTCCGTTATGAACTGGAGACCTTTGTTTGCGATGGGCAGTATGAGAAGGGATTGGCGCACATCCTGGAGACTTATCTTAAGAACATAGACCAGGCTCAGCAGCCAGCAGTATGGGTGAGCGGATTCTATGGATCAGGAAAGACCCATCTCGTTAAGATGCTGCGCGCTTTATGGGTTGATTCATCTTTCGAGGATGGAGCAACGGCACGCGGCATTGCCAACCTGCCCAAAAATATAAGGGATCTGCTTATTGAACTGAGCACTCAGGGCAAGAGGCAGGGTGGCCTTCATGCCGTCTCCGGCACCCTGGGATCAAAGGCGAGCGGGAGCGTTCGACTGGCACTTCTCGGCATAATTTTCAAGTCGGCTGGACTTCCTGAGCAGTATCCTGTGGCCCGTTTTGTCATGTGGCTGAAGAGCGAAGCCATTTATGAAAAAGTTCGGGAGATTGTGGAACAAAAGGGGCACAACTGGCAGGAGGAGCTTGACAATTTTCATGTCGGAGAAGGATTGTATGGGGCTCTTTGCCAGGTAAAACCGAATATCTTTTCGCCATCTTTACGTGCCGTTGAGATTCTACCTCAGCTCTACCCTAATGTCGCAGATGTAAGCAGCGATGACATGATCAAAACCATTCGCCAGGTTTTGAGCAGGAATGGGACTCTGCCCCTTACCCTCATTGTGCTCGATGAAGTTCAGGCATTTATCGGAGAAAATAGCCAGCGTTCCGAAGATGTACGAGAGGCGGTCGAAGCCTGCTGCAAGAACATTGGCGGCAAGCTAATTTTTATCGGTACGGGTCAGACGGCGGTAACCGGCACCTCCAATCTCAAGAAGCTGGAAGGCAGGTTCACCATTCGCGTGGAACTCTCGGATGCCGATGTCGATGCGGTTATACGTCAGGTTCTGCTGGCAAAGAAGGCGGATGCATTTTCTCCCATTGAGCTGATGATGCAGACCAATCTTGGGGAAATCTCCCGGCACCTTTCCGGCACTACGATTGGCCACCGGCAGGACGATATTCCCTACTTCGTCCCGGACTATCCCATTCTGCCGGTTAGAAGGCGCTTCTGGGAGAACACTCTGAGAGTTCTCGATCAGACTGGGACCGACAGCCAGCTACGTAATCAACTGAGCATGGTGCACAAGGTAATTCAGACCAACCTGGATTATGAACTGGGGCATGTTGTACCGGCTGATTTCCTTTATTTCGATTCGGCGGATAAGCTGCTACAGTCTCGCATTCTGCCCAGAAATGTTCATGAAAAGACCATGAGCTGGATCAAGGGCTCAGAAGATGAACGTCTCATGGCACGCTCCTCTGGTCTCGTCTTCCTCATCAATAAGCTGGCCGGAAGCAACAATGAGATCGGCATCAAAGCGACAATTGACACGCTTGCCGATTTGATGGTGGAAGATCTCTCCAGAGGGAGCAGTACACTACGAAGCCGGCTTCCCGGGCTTCTGAACAAATGTGAACTACTCATGAGGGTAGGGGATGAGTACCGGATAGAGAGCGACATTTCCCGGGAATGGCGTGATGAGTTTAAAGGCCAACAACATCAATTAAACAGTCAGGCACATCGCATCGAGGCGGAGCGGGATGATCGCATTCGCCGAAAGTTCGGTGAACTGGTGGGCAAGCTCTCTTTGACTCAAGGGAGATCGAAAGTGCAGCGAGATATTTTTCCGTTGTTCAATGCACAGCTCCCTCTGGATCACAATAAAAAAATCTGCGTCTGGGTGCGGGACGGCTGGAACGTTGAGGAGGAATCGGTTCGAGCGGATGCCATGCAGGCGGGAAATCAATCTCCGACGATCTTTGTGTTAATCCCCAAGCGTTCCGCAGATGACCTGCGTCACTTTTTGATTGATTACAAGGCGGCCAAAGTAACTCTGGATAACCGGGGTGTGCAGAATACTCCGGAAGGCTCTGAAGCACGCTCAGCCATGGAAACAACTCAGCAGAACGCGGAAGGCAAAATCAAAGAGTTCCTGGAGGAATCATTCTCCGGCGCACGGGTATTCCAGAGCGGCGGCAACGAGATTACTGGGAACGATCTACTGGAAAATGTGCTCTTGGCTGCGGAAAACGCCTTGCAGCGTCTTTATCCGCAGTTTCATCTGGCAGACCACGTGGGATGGGAGAAGGTCTATGCCAGAGCCAAGCAGGGATCGCCCGATGCCCTCCAGGCCGTCGGCGCCGGCGACGAATGTGAACCTGCCAGAAATCCAGTCTGCAGGGCCATTTTGGAATTCATCGGCGCCGGCAGCCGAGGCGCGGATATTCGCAGCCACTTTGAGGCTTCGCCTTTTGGATGGCCAAGGGATGCAGTGGATGGCGCACTGCAGGTCTTGCTGGTGGCCGGCATTATTCGGGCACACGATGAACGCGGCAAAGTGGTAGAAGCCAAGGAGCTGGAGCGAAAAGCGGTAGGCAAAGCTTTGTTCAAGGTTGAAACTCCGAGGCCCACCACAGCGCAGTGCATCCAGGTTCGAAAGCTGTTTTTGAAGGTGGGCTGCCTGGCCAGGCCCAATGAGGAATTGATGATGGTCCCGCAGTTCCTGCAAAAGATGGGCGAACTTGCCATTCGAGCCGGCGGGGAAGCGCCCAGGCCGGCAGAGCCGGATACATCAAAGCTGGATGAAATCCGGCGAACTGGGGGAAATGAGCAGCTTTTGGGCCTGTTCAACTGCCGCGATGAGCTTGACCAGGCAATAGATCAATGGGCGAACCAGGCGGATCGCATCGAGGCCAATTGGGCGAACTGGACGGCGCTCCAGGAATTGCTAAAGCACATGGGCAGCTTGAAGGCAGCCGAGGAAACCAGGGGGCAGGCGGAAGTAATTAAAAGGCAGCGCATGCTTCTGGCCGAGCCGAATTTAGTAAAGCCACTTCTTAAGTCACTGGAAGACGCGCTTCGCAGTGATTTTTACCTTCAGCAGAAGAGGTACTCGGATGAGCTGCAAGAGAGGATGCATGATCTTTGGGCAGATCTCTACTGGCAGCAGTTGAAGGAAGAGCAGCAGGCCGGCATTCTTAGGGACTGCGATATCACAGAAGCGCCAAGACCTGCCCTGGGAACTTACGAGGAGTTGATTGCAGCCTTGAAGCGGTATCCTCTGGCCGGCTGGGGAGACCGGATCGATGCCCTTTCCGGTCGCTTTGCCAGGGCCAGGGAGATGGCTGCCAGGGCTCTGGAGCCGCAAATGCAGACCGTGCATATCCCGCGCCGGACCCTCAAGACCGAGCAGGATATCAATGCCTGGGTGCAAGAAGTGACCGATCAGCTCAAATCTGCGCTCAACAAAGGGCCGGTTGTGATTCGATAAGTGGAGGCCGATTCAATATGATCAAGAAGTTTTCCATCAAGAATTTCAAGAGCTACCAGGAAGCAGAGATGCCGCTTTCCACGCTCACCTTCTTTATCGGAGCTAACGCCTCAGGAAAAAGCAATGCTCTGGAGGCGATCCGGCTCTTATCCTGGCTGGCCAAAGGCACTCGTCTGGATGATATCGAAAGAGGAATCCAGGGAGCAGGAATGCTTGTTCGGGGAGAGCCGACCAATTTATTTCGAGATCCCGAGCAAGCCCTAGGAATAGGCTGCAATCTGTCGGGCATACCGGATGATTGGGGCCGGTTATCTCTGGAGGTCTGCCTGATTTCGGATCACCTGATCATCACGGGCGAGTTTGTAGGCAAAGAATCTGAACAGACACCATCCTCCACTCCGCTCTACAGGATAGATAGCCCGGCTAATGTGCAGACTGATGAGATCAGCGTGATGTACAACGATTTTAAAGAGGGACCAATTAAGCCGCACATTCCATGCTCCAATCGCCAGGCAATTTTTTACCAGCTCGATACGCCGGGGCGCTTTGATAAGGAAAACGAGAGGTCTCAGAGAATCATTCCTGCCGCGGTGAAGGCGATTCGGGAAATGCTCCGGGATGTGGTCTTTCTGGATCCGCAGCCTTCTGCCATGCGCGGTTACGTCCGGGTCAAGGATGATCGGATGAAGGAGAATGGCGAGAACCTATCAGGAGTTCTTTATAAAATTTGGAGTGGCGACCAATCTGAAAGGAGGGCGCTGCTCGAATTTGTTCGCTTCCTTCCTGAGCAAGACATCCTGGATATTCGATTTGTTAAGACGGAGACGAATGAGGTAAGGGTCAGGCTGGTGGAGTCCTTCGGCGGCAAGGAGAGCGTGGTTGATGCACCTGTTCTCTCTGATGGCACGCTGCGAGTTTTAGCGGTAGGAGCGACGCTGCTCTCAGCGCCTCGGGGATCTCTGGTTATTATTGAAGAGATTGATAACGGAGTTCATCCCAGTAGGGCTAAGAGCCTCATTATGCAGATCCGAGAGATTTCTCTGAATCGCAATCTAAGGGTGCTGCTGACCACTCACAATCCTGCTCTGATCGATGCCCTACCCGATGACTGCCGGGGAGATGTCCTCTGCTCTTACCGGGACCCTGACAAGGGCGACAGCCGCATCGTTCGGCTGGGAGATCTGGACCGATTTCCTGAACTTGTGGCCCAGGGGCCGCTGGGGCAGTTGATGACCAAAAAGGTGCTGGACCGTTTTCTGAAAGACAAAAGCACCCCGGAAGAGCGCCAGAAGGCGGCGTTGGACTGGCTGGATGATCTGGAGAAAAGGGTGTCGTAATGAGCGCAATATGCCTGATCGATACCTCGGTGTTCATGGAGATTCTCAACGTTCCAGGAAAAGCATCGCATCACAAGAAGACAGCGGATCTTCGTTATTTTAATTGGCTAACCTCAGGTTATAACCAATGGTCACGAACTACCACCACAGAGACACAGAGCGCACGGAGGACTCACAGAGAACTCTATTATTCCATTACCCACTCGAAACAGCTAGGAACCAAAACAAGCTCCGTACCTTTGCAAACAAGCTCCGTACCTTTGCAGACAAGCTCCCATCTTTTGCAGACAAGCTCCCATCTTTTGCAGACAAGCTCCCATCTTTTGCAGACAAGCTACCCACATTTGCAGACGATCTCCGAACATTTGGAGCGGCTTGAATTGCGCCATCCGGGTAAACCAACCCACCCCGATCAGGGTTACAGAGCAAAGAACCGGATCCCGGAGCAGGAAGCGAGGAAATGAGTGGAATGCAGCCGCTGGAAAAGAGCTTGAGGAGCAAGCTGGAGCGCGTCGTTCGAGAAGCTAGAGACATTGCCGAGGCTGCCGCCAGGGCCTCTTTAGAGCAGCTTGGTGTTAGGGAAACCAATCCCCGTTCCTATCTCAACGAAGATGAGCGCAAGCTGGGTGCAAAGCTGCGTGCCCACGGTCGGCAGCTTGGCGATGCCCGAAGCCCGGACGGGCAGCAGAAGATCGACCGCCTGGTGGAAGAGGTGGCCTACCAGCACTGGCACCGCATGCTCTTCGCTCGCTTTTTGGCGGAGAACAATCTGCTCATGTATCCCGATCCGGTGCAGCCCATCCCCATCACCCTGGAGGAGTGCCAGGATCTGGCTGCCGAGGAGGGGGCCAGGAACGGCTGGGAGCTGGCGGCCCGTTTTGCTGCCCGAATGCTGCCCCAGATCTTCCGGCCCGACTCGCCGATCTTTTTGCTGGCGCTGCCCCCGGAGCACCAGCGGAAATTGGAGAAGCTGCTGGCCGGGCTGCCGGCAGAGGTCTTTTTCGCCTCCGACTCTCTGGGCTGGGTCTACCAGTTCTGGCAGGCCAGGAGGAAGGATGAAATTGATGCGCTAGGAGCAAAAATTGGTGCTCGTGAGCTGCCCGTGGTAACGCAACTCTTCACCGAGCCGTACATGGTTTCTTTCCTGCTGGATAACTCCCTGGGAGCCTGGTGGGCGGCCCGTCGGCTCAGCGAGGACGACCTGCTGAATGCCAAAGATGAGGAGGAGCTGCGCCAGAAGGCATCGCTGCCCGGCGTGCCCCTGGATTATCTGCGTTTCGTGCGGGGCGAGGACGGCAGGTGGGCCCCGGCAGCCGGGACTTTCGACGGCTGGCCGGAGCATTTGAGCGAGTTCAAAGCCCTCGACCCCTGTACCGGCTCTGGCCATTTCCTGGTGGCAGCCCTGCCCATGCTCGCGTCCATGCGCGCGGAGCGGGAGGGGCTTTTGCCTGCGGAAGCGGTGGACGCCGTTCTGCGGGAAAATTTGCACGGCCTGGAGATCGACCCGCGCTGCGTGGAGCTAGCTGCTTTTGCCCTGGGCTTTGCCGCCTGGCGCTATCCGGGGGCGGGAGGATACCGGATGCTGCCGGAGCTAAATTTGGCCTGCTCGGGACTCTCAATCAGCGCCAGCAAAGAGGAGTGGCAGGACCTCGCTAAAATAAATAGTAGTAATAATATTAATAATAGTAATAATATGGAAATCGTCCTGGGAGACCTTTACGACCAATTCAAGGACGCTCCCCTTCTTGGAAGCCTGATTAATCCGAAGCTCACGCTTTTCAACGGCAACATTTTGGGGCTGCGTTGGGAGGACATCTCCCCGCTTCTGACTAAAGCCCTTTCCAGCGAGGCCGACTTGGAAAAGGTGGAGATGGGCGTGGTGGCGCAGGGAATTGCGAAAGCAGCGCAGATGATGGCCATGAAATACCACCTGGTCCTCACCAATGTTCCTTATTTGGCAAGGGGCAAACAGAACGAGGAGTTGAAGGAGTTCTGCGAGAAACATTATTCTGCAGCTAAAAATGATCTTGCAACCGTATTTCTGGACCGATGCCTGGAATTTTGCAGGGAAAGCGGCACGGCGAACGTCGTCATTCCTCAAAATTGGCTCTTTTTAACCAGCTACAGAAAATTTCGTGAGAGACTGCTGAAGGAGAATGCCTGGCATATGATTGGCAGGCTGGGATTTGCAGCTTTCGAAATTATGGACTGGTGGGCATTCAATACAACACTCGTCAGTATTGGCCGAAGGAGGAAGAGTATCCCGTCTAGTCTTTTTGCATCTGATCAAGAAGTTGTTTCAGGTCTCATCTCTGGTATTGACGCCTCAGAAACACGTCAACCAGCTGAGAAGGCTCTCCTCCTCCGAACTGCTGAAATTAAACAAATAGAGCAGGAGAAGCAACTAGAAAATCCGGATTCTAGGGTAGCATTTCAAAAAATGGAGGGAGCTTTGCTCGAAAACTTTGCCGTTGCTCTCAACGGAATGCATGGAGCTGATTCCCCCAGGTTTAGATTAATGTTCTGGGAAATTACAGATAGAATCCTGTGGCGTTTCCTTCAAAATACGGTGGATCGGACATGTGAATATGCGGGACGAAGCGAAGTTTTTTTCTGGCCTGATGGTGGAAAAATCCATATCTCTAACTCTAAGGCAAGAATACAGGGGCATTCGGGCTGGGGCAAAACTGGCATCATTGTAAGCATGATGAAGGATTTGCATTGCACCACATATTCTGGAGAAGCTTTTGATATAAGTTGTTCACCCATCATCCCCCACAATCCTGACCATTGCCCAGCCATCTGGTGTTTCTGTTCCTCACCAGAGTACAATGAAGCAGTTAGATATATTGATCAAAAGTTGAATGTAACCAATGCCACCCTCGTCAAAGTCCCCTTCGACCTGGAACGCTGGCAAAAGGTCGCCGCCGAAAAATACCCGTCCGGCCTGCCCAGGCCCTACTCCGACGACCCCACCCAGTGGATCTTCCACGGCCACCCGGCCCAGAGCGATGCGCCGTTGCAGGTGGCTCTGGCCCGCTTGCTGGGCTACCGCTGGCCTGCCGAGCTGGACGCAAAGATGGAGCTGTCCGACGAGGCCCGCGCCTGGGTAAAGAAATGCGACGATCTGCTCAAATTCGAAGACGACGACGGCATCGTCTGCATCCCCCCCGTGCGCGGGGAGGCGGCGGCAGCGGACTATCTGCTCAACCTGCTGGCCGCGGCCTACGGCCCGGAATGGAGCACGGACAGGCTCAGCGAGCTGCTGAAAGCTGCCGACCACGCGGGCAAGTCGCTGGAGAGCTGGCTACGGGAGAAATTCTTCCTACAACACTGCAAGCTCTTCCAGCACCGGCCCTTCATCTGGCACATCTGGGACGGCCTACACGACGGCTTTGCGGCGCTGGTCAACTACCACAGGCTTGACTCCAAGCTGCTGGAGAGCCTGATTTACACCTACCTGGGCGACTGGATCTCTCGCCAGAAGGACGACATCAAAAGCGGCGTGGACGGGGCAGCGGAGAAGCTGGCCGCTGCCGAGGCGCTCAAAAAGCGGCTGGAAATGATACTGGAAGGCGAAGCGCCTTACGATATCTTTGTGCGCTGGAAGCCCATTGGGCAGCAGCCCATCGGCTGGAACCCGGACTTAAACGACGGCGTGCGGCTGAATATCCGGCCCTTCCTGAGCGTGCCCGATGTGGGCCGGAAGGGCGCGGGAGTGCTGCGGGAAAAGCCCAACGTCAACTGGAACAAGGACCGTGGCAAGGACGTGGAGAGCGCGCCGTGGTATCACAAATTTGGGGGCGATCGGATCAATGATTGCCATCTGAGCCTGAAGGAGAAAAAGGCTGCACGCGGAAGATAGGGGAAAAATGGCGAAATAGAAAGCTTCATGGTCCTGCAGGCCCACCAAAGCTTAAATAGTAAGGTTCCTTATTTAACAAGAAGAGATGATTTGATGGCACATCCTATCGAGATCGGGTTGGTCCTGGAAGGTGAAGACGCGCTGGATTTCATAGAGGATTTAAGGAATCCAAAGAAGCCCACCAAAGAGCAGATGGAGATGTTTCGAGAAGCCGTCAGAATTTATAAGGAGCATCCGTTTTAATTCTTTATTTATGTCGGCGATTGATGAAAAAGCGCTCCGCATTGTTCCGCTGACACGTATTGATACACTTGCCAATTTCTACTCGGCCAATGATGATCTGAACGACTTCTTGGAGAATGAAGCTATAAGGTCCCAGGAGAATCTCCTGAGCAAGACTTTTCTGTGCTTTTGCCGAGGTCATATTGCAGGATTCTTGACTCTTGTTACAGATACGATCGAGGTCAAACTGGTAGATGTAGGCGATGGCGTAAGTGGTTATCCCCATCAAAAGTATCCTGCGATCAAGATTGCTCGATTAGCAGTTGATAAAAAGTTCGAGCGTAAGGGTGTTGGAAGGTTTTTGATTCTTGCTGCAGTAGGTAAAGTCCATCAGATCTCGAAGGACGTGGGATGTAGATATATCACACTTGACTCAAAACGCGAGTCTGTTGGTTTTTATGAGAAATTTGGATTCAAAATTATAAAGAGATATGCTAACCGCAACTTCCCGCCCATGTATCTCAACATGTATCCAATAGTCCAACAGATGCTCCAAGAAAATCCGGATGAATGACTATCATTTGTGGCTGGAAGAAAACGGGCTGCATACGGGAGATAGCGGAAAATGGCGAAATTGAATGCTTCATGGTCCTGCAAGGCCCGCCCGTGAGGATGAAACCGAGGCGAACTCAACAGATCCGGCCTTGATGCTCGAAAGGATGCTCTAGCCCAAAGATTAAATCCAAAGCAACTAAAAGCATTATTGGAGAGATGCAAGGTGAACACTACTGCAAAATCATCAGGTTTTCAGGACCTCATTGAAGCGGTTGAGTCTCTGCCATTGGAAGATCGATCCCTCCTCGTGGAGATCGTAAACAAGCGCATCATAGAGAAGCGTCGTGCTGAACTGGTCTCCGAGGTTATGGAATCAAGGGACGCATTCAGGCAGGGCAATCTAAAACGCGGCACTGTTGAAGACCTCATGAAGGATCTGTTAGATTGATCACGGTTGTCTGGAGCCCCGGATTCAATAGATCATGCAAACAGTGAAGAGCCAAAAATATGGGAAGTGGAACATGAACCTAAACGCAGCCATCATCGACCAGAGGCTCAATTCTGTGTGCGATGCAATTAAGGATCGAGCCCAAGAAGAGCTCAATATTGCAGATGAGGAACGGCTCAAATCTCTGGCCTTCGTCCACCTCTCTGTGATGACATTGCTCGATCTGTCCGAGGATGATGCCTTTGACTGCCTGGTCGAAGGCGGCCAGGACTTTGGCGTGGATGCCATCTACACTTCACAGGAGCGTGAGGGCGAGTTCACAGTCAGCCTTTTTCAGGGAAAATACAGCCGCAATCTCGAAGCAGCCTCAGGTTTTCCGGAAAAAGGGATCAAAGAGCTCATCAACGCTATCCGCCATCTCTTCGATCCCTCATTGGAACTGAAAAATATAAACCACCGCCTCAGGGTCAAAGTGGAGGAGATCCGCTCCCTGATCCGGGACGGCTACATCCCCCAGGTTCGAGCCCTGGCCTGTAACAATGGCATCATGTGGAACGAAGCCGCCCAGGAGACCATCACTCAAGAGAGGTTCGGCAATCAGGTCACCTGGGAGTATGTCAACCACGACCGTTTGATCATGATAATGCAGACCGCAAAGCCGGTCGATGACATCCTGCGCCTCTCTGGGAAATTTCTGGTTGAAGATATCGGCTTTTCCCGGGTGCTAGTGGCAAGAATAGCCGTCACTGAGATAGCCGACCTGATCAAACGACATGGAGAACGCCTCCTGGAGAAAAATATCCGGCAATATCTCGGGCTGCTGGGAAACCGGGTCAATGAGGCGATGCGAGACACTCTCCGGGGCAGCGAGAGGAATAACTTCTATTTTTTCAACAACGGACTGACTTTGACCTGTGAAAAATTTGATTACAATTCACTTCAAAAAGAAGATATAAATTTGCATGTGAAGAACCTGCAGATCATCAACGGCGGCCAGACCTGCATCACCATCTTCAAGACCCTGACGAGCATGCAGGAGTCCGATTTTCCCTGGGACGCCTACGTTCTGGTTCGACTCTACCAACTGCCCGAGCATAATGAGGATCTTGTTCGCAAAATCACCTTTGCCACCAACAGCCAAAATCCGGTCGATCTTCGTGACCTGAGGGCCAACGACGAACGGCAGCGGCTACTTGAGATCGATATTGGCCAGTTGGGTTTTTCCTACCGACGAAAAAGAACGGACCAATCGTTAAAGCCAAAAGATATCACCTCTGGGGTAGCGGCTGAGGCCATTTTATCCATCTGGAGAAGAAGGCCGCATCAGGCAAAGTTCCTGGCCCGAGAGCATTTCGGAAAGCTGTATGATATCATCTTTTCCAGCGACCTCAATGGCGCCCAGGCGATCACTGCAACTCTGATCTATCGAATAGCCGAAAACAAAAGAAAAAGGCCGCCGGAGGGCGCTCCCCAGTTCATCAGCTACGCATCCTGTTTCATATCCATGCAGATGGGGAAATACCTGTTAAAGGACCTGGGCTGCACATTCGCCGGTTTGACGCACAAGAACTATGAAACAGCAAGGCAACTGGTTGAGCGGAAGGGTGATGAATATTTCAGCCAGGCTGTCTCTGATGTGGAGAAAGCACTGAAAATGCTGTACGGCGAATCGGATGTTTCGCTTCAGCAGCTATCTGCCACATTCCGGCGTGGGGATCTTATCGAAAAACTAGAACATCTGGATTGAACAACTAATGACTTAAACCTGGAAAAACGTAGAAGATGGCCCTCCCTGCCGGGACGGAGTGGATCGAGTTCAAAGATATGGAGATCAAAAGGAGTCGCACATAAGGAACTTGCTCCAGGAAATGCGCTCAGAGGGTTCAATCAAGGCGCACAGAGCAGGGCGAAGATCAGTCTGGTTATCGTCTAAACCTGAGTCATAAATCTTCAAGTTAGACGAAAAAAGTGACCTAAATATTACGCCTGAAATCTCGGAAATAACTAGCAGAAAACGCATTTGCTTTGGTCTAAAACGTCTAAAATATAAACTGAATTTAGACCATGTTTAGACAAAACGGAGGATTGGAACATGATTCAAAAGAAAAGCTGTTTGCTCCAGGAAATGCGCACCGATGGTGCAATCAAGGCTCAAGGAAGAGGTACCAGATCTAAATGGATATTGTCTAAAACGCGTTATAAATCTCCGAGTTAGACCAGTGATAATGGTCTGAATATGATGCCCGAAATCCAGTAAATACCGAGCTGCAATGCGATTTAACACTAGTCTAAACACGTCTAAATAGATTTGATTTAGACTACTATTTAGACGAGACAACGCAAAAAGAGAACGAATGGTGGACCAAAGAAGATGACAAAAATCATAGAATTACTCATCCAATCGATACACTCTGCAGCCAGGTACAACTCTGAAGCCCAGGTCGCCCCCGCCTGCATTCTCTGGCCGGACTACAACCGCCAGTGGGAGGCAGTGATTCCCCGTTTGCAAGAGGAGATGCCGGAGCTGGTAATCCACGGCAACTACCGGCCTGAGAAGCGCACCGGTCCGGCCATCTGGCTTCGCTGCCTGCTGGCCCGCAAGATTGAGGATGTGAAACTCCCGGCCGGCAGGCCAGCTATCATCTATCTGCCCGGCCTCAGCCGCCAGGACGTCAGAATGCTTGATAGCAGCCCGGATGACATCAAGCCGCTGGCCGAGCTGCAATACCGGGGAGCTTTCTGGTCTCAGATCAATGCCAACGACTGGACGGTATTCATGTTCCTCAAATCCGATCAGGGAGGCCTGGGCCTGGATGCGGCCAAAGATACTGAGACCAAGAACGCCATGCAGTTGGCCCTCTACCGCCTTCTCGATGAAAATATTGAACAGCTAAGGGGAAAACGGCTGGATAAAGACTTTTTTAACACCCTGCTCACGGGGGATTCCCAGCGAAACCTCCTGCAATGGCTCAACTCAGAGGACGCCTTTCGAGAAAGCCGGGGCGAGAATGAATGGCAAGCCTTTGTGGAGGTCTGCAAATCCCAGTTTGCCTTCCATCCTGCCGAAGAAGGCATCCTCGCCGGAGCGGCCAAGCTGGCCTCTCATGCCGCCGGGCCCTGGAAGTCGGTCTGGGAGCGGTTTTGCGAGGCCCCCCGTCTCTATCCCAATATCCCACTCCAAATCCGCAAATGTAAACCGCCCGCGGATACCATCTACTGGCACAGCAGCGGAGACAGCTCTCTGGAAGGCTGGCCCCAGTGGAATGAAGAGCAGGAAGGCAAACTTCGCCAGGACCTTGTCCTTTTGGGCAGCCTTCCCTCCCATGTGGCCAGGAAAAAGATAGAGGAACTGGAAAAGCAGCATGCAACAAGACGAGCCCTCATCTGGGCACAGATCGGGGAAGCTCCGCTTGCCCAGGCTCTGGAGCACCTCTCCATTCTCGCCCGCCTCACCGGTAATTCTCTGGCCGCGGGAACGATTGACGACCTGATGGCCGGCTACGCCGCCTCTGGCTGGAGGGCGGACGATGCCCTCCTGCGCGCCCTTGCCTATGTGAAGAGACCGGAGGATTTTGAAGCGGTGAAAATAGCCATCAGAAATACCTACCTCCCCTGGGCCGAGGAGTCGGCCAGACACCTGCAAAAAGCCGTAAGCGAGTCCGGCTATCCCGGCGGCAATTCATCCACCCAAAAATCCCCATCCTATACCGAAGGAGAGTGCCTGCTTTTTGTGGACGGCCTGCGCTTTGATGCGGCGAAACGGCTGGCAGAGCTGCTCGCCCAAAAAGGATACCGGATTGATGAGAGGATAACCTGGGCGGCATTGCCTACCGTCACAGCAACGGGCAAGCCCGCGGTTTCACCCGTTCGAGATAAGATAAAGGGCGTTGATGCCGACCTTAATTCCAATACCGATTTTGAGCCAGGCGTAGCAGCGTCCGGCCAATCGCTAAGGGGCGGCTATCATCTGAAAAGGCTTTTGAAGGAGGCCGGATGGGAAGTCCTTGATCGCTCATCGAACGGCACGGGAAAAGGCAACTCCTGGTGCGAGTTTGGCAACACCAATATAGATTCCGAAGGACACAATCGAGGCTGGAAACTCGCCTTTCATCTGGAGAGCATTCTTGGCGAGATCCAGGATAAAGTGGTGCAGCTCTTGGCCGCCGGCTGGAAGAATGTTCGCATAGTAACCGACCACGGCTGGCTTCTTCTTCCCGGCGGCCTTCCCAAAACATATCTCCCCTCAGTGCTCACCGAGAATAAATGGGGCCGCTGTGCTGTGCTAAAGCCAGGGCCGGCAACTGAGGAACGGCTGTATCCCTGGTACTGGAATCCTGAGAGGCATTTCGCACTGGCTGACGGCATCAGTTGCTTTCGGGAAGGAACGGAATACGATCACGGCGGCCTGAGCCTTCAAGAATGCCTGACTATCGAGCTTAATGTCAGAGCAGGAGACGCTACGGAGAAAACTGCTGGCGTCGAGATCACCGATGCAGTATGGAAGGGGCTGCGGTGTACCGTTGCCCTGGAGGGTAGCTTTCAGGGTCTGACGCTTGATGTCCGTTCCCAGCCGGGCAATGCGGCGTCAAGCAAAGTCGTGGGAACAAAGCTTATAAAAGACAACGGGACCGCCTCAGTGGTTGTCGAAAAAGAAGAGCTTGAGGGAACCGGCGCTGCCATAGTTCTCCTCGATGCAAAAGGCAAGTTAGTAGCTATGCAAGATACAGTAATTGGCAAAGGCAGTAAATAGATGTATTCAATGGGAGTATTTCAATGAATGAACTTGATCAACTGGATCAGCTTGCAGCCACCTCGCTGGATGGTTATCTCGTCCGCAAAGACCTGGTCAGAACCTTCAGCCGCCAATTTCCCGTACCTACTTACGTCGTTGAATTTCTCCTGGGGCGTTACTGCGCCAGCGTTGATGATGATGAAATAGAGGAGGGTCTGCAAGTCGTCGAACGCCAGTTGAAATCGCGTGCCGTCAAGGCTGGAGAAGAAGAATTATTCAAGGCTCGGGCCAGGGAAAACGGCGAGGTCAAGATCATTGATATCATCACCGCCCGCCTGGATGCCAAAACCGATTCATATTTAGCTACCCTGCCCAGCCTCCAGCTGGCAGATGTCAGGATTACCCCGGAACTGGTCAAAGAGCACGAGCGCATGCTGACCGGCGGTTTTTACGCGGAAATTACCCTCAAGTATGATGCAGCCATTGCTCAGGAGAGCCGCGGGCGACCATTCGGGGTGGACAGCCTCCGAGAGATCCAGCTCTCAAAAAGGGACGTGCTGGATGTCCTGGTAAGAGCCAGAAAAAGTTTCACCACCGAGGAATGGAAGGCCTTTTTGCTGCGCAGCATCGGCATTGAGCCGGCATCTATGTCTGAGCGGGCTAAAAATGCGCTCTTGCTGCGCATGGTGCCGCTCGTGGAAAGGAACTACAATCTCGTGGAATTGGGGCCCCGTGGCACAGGAAAGAGCCACCTTTTCCAGCAAATATCCCCCTATGCTCACCTGATCTCGGGCGGCAAAGCTACCGTTGCCAAGATGTTTGTCAATAATTCGACGGGTCAACGCGGCCTGGTTTGCCTGTACGATGTCGTTTGTTTCGATGAGGTCTCTGGAATCTCCTTTGATCAGAAAGACGGCATCAACATAATGAAAGGCTACATGGAATCAGGCGAATTCAGCCGCGGCAAGGAGAGCATCCGGGCGGACGGCAGCCTGGTGCTGGTCGGCAACTTTGAAGTTGATGTCGAACATCAGCAGCGCATCGGCCACCTCTTCGGCCCCATGCCCAAAGAGATGCGAGACGACACGGCTTTCATGGACCGCATTCATGCTTTTCTTCCCGGCTGGGATGTACCCAAGATCGGCAAGGAATATTTAACCGATCATTTCGGCCTGGTCAGCGATTTTCTATCCGAATGCTGGACCCAACTGCGCAATCAAAGCCGAGTCTCCTCACTTCAGAATAGGGTGTTCTTTGGCGGTGCTCTGAGTGGCCGGGATATCAATGCGGTGAACAAAACGGTCAGTGGTCTCTTAAAGCTCCTCTATCCAGGAAGCGAGTCAGCCGTCCCGGATGAAGACCTGGAATGGGCTTTACGTATTGCCATGGAAGCTCGAAGGAGAGTCAAAGAGCAGCAGAAGCGGATAGGTGCCGCAGAGTTTCGCAATACTCATTTCAGCTATGTCCTGGGAGCGGACGGCATCGAGAAGTTTGTCTCCACCCCGGAATTGCAGAGCGAAAACAGCATTGGAAGCGATCCAATGGAGCCGGGACAGGTCTGGACCATCAGCCCGGGTGGAATGGAAGAGCATGCTGGATTGTATCGCATTGAAGTTAGCGAGGGTCCTGGGTCCGGAGTAAAAATACTCAACAAACCGGTGCCTCCCGCATTCCGGGAAAGCATGAGCTATGCCGAACAGAATCTTTATGCCAGATCTACCCAGTTAGTGGGTGACAAAGACCCGAGACATCATGAATTTACCATCCAGCTAAGGGCTTTTGATGCCTCGAAATCAGGAGCAAAGCTGGGCGTTGCGGGCCTGGTCGCACTATGCACTTCATTGCTCAAGAAGAGCATTCGTGGCGGCTTAATCATAGTCGGCGAAATCGCACTTGGAGGATCAATCGAACCCATCCATAACCCGGTAATGATCGCGGAAATCGCCGTGGAAAAAGGAGCGACCGCCCTGCTCATGCCCGTAACCTGCCGCCGCCAACTTGTTGATCTTTCTGACGATATGGCGACAAAAATTAATATTCAATTCTACCTGGATGCCAGAGAAGCGCTGCTAAAGGCCATTGTTGAGTGAATGATCGAGACAAGAGATAATTAACATCTACGGTTTAGAGTTCATTATCTCTTTCCAGGGTATTCCATTTATCAGAGCCATGATTGGCAAAATTGTAGCAGTAATAAAAGTACCAATGCTTCGGAGATCATAAATTCTTATCGATAGTAATTCAGCCCTTTGTTTTTGCATGATTTCAAGCATTGAGGTGATCGAATTGATCTCTTCGCCTTTGGAGATATAGTCTTTCTGCGATGCTAGAGCTTCGACCCTCTGTATCTGTTCCATTATCCTCATATTTATCGGTTCCAATTCTTTCTCGATCTGGCTGCTTATCATGGCCTGAATTGCATCTAAACCGGCAAAAAAGAAGGCCGCTCCAATCATGAGCAATATAATAAAGAATATGGTTTCGTAAACTGAAAGACCAATTGGCGTATAATAGGTTGTAATTGCGAGAGATATACAAATGAAATAATAGATCAATACCTTTAGAATAAAGCTCTTAAGGGATTTCAGTTTCAAATCTGAATTAAGTACATCCCTCGTTACAGAAGATCGCTCAAGCTTTTTTCCGGCCTCTCTCAGGGACCAAGCCATATTTAGAATGATCCAAAGAATTGTTGCTAAAAGAAAGAGAACAATAAATATAAGTATATCATTATAAACATCTAATAATCTGCCTAAATTACTTCCTCTTTCATCGCAAAAATATTGAGTACTCAGTCCGTTTATTAAAAAAATTGGTGCAATAATATATACAATTAATAAATAGTATAAATATGACGTTCTAAATTTGTCTTCAAGAATTTTACAAAAGCTGAATTCCGAGGAAGCATAAAATAGATCAAGCAATCTGAAGTTCTTTTTCATATATACCATTAGGTAGAATACTCCAGCTATCTGATATGCAATTAGAGTGCTTACTGCTACTGATGAGAGTTGATGCATCTTATTCCATTCAAAGAAAACGACATATCTGCTAAAGAGCCAATATAATAAAAGTATCATCGTTCCAATTAACAACGAGATAACCGGAACTGGGACGGGAATTTTTCTAAGTGCACTTTCCATCCAAGTCCAACTACAGTCTTCGGCCATTGGAACACCTCGAACGTTTCAAATCTCCTTCTTGGTAAGCTCAATCATCACATTTTTTGATCCAGGAATGCTGATGATTGAGGAATTGGTATAGTAGCCCTCCAGCTCTAATTTAAGGGAGTAATCTCCTCTCCTTAGGTAAACTGTAATAGGGTTATGGGTATCTCCTATGTATTCCTTATCAAGCCTTGCTTCAGCACCCTCTGGATCGGATTTGATTATTACCTCAATGCCGGATGAACTGGGCCCGGATATTGCAGTGGTCTGGGAACAGGGCGGCAGTTCTTCTTCATCCTTGATGTTGTTATGCAGAGAATTGTTAACGGTGTTGTTTCCGGATCTATCCAGAGAGAGACCCAGGAGATTGTTGGTGATGTTGTTGGCGGAGAGATCGTTGTTGATGCCGCATTTGAGTATCATTCCTTTTTTATTTTCAATTATCTCATTGCCAGATACTCTTGTCTTCCAGGCTTTTTCCAATTCCATTCCGATATTATTCCCATTGATTCTGTTCCTCGATATATTATTTCCTAGAGATTTAAAGAGGAAGATGCCTTTTCCCAAATTATCGCTTAAATTGTTTCCTTTGATGAGGTTATTATCAGATTCTTTTATGATCATTCCTTGCATATTTTTGCTAAAGAGGTTGCCCCTGATATTATCTTCGCGAGAAAGCTCCAGGTTTAGACCGGCCTGATTATTCTCTTGAAGACTATTCCCGGAAATCAAATCATTGGTGGAATTTACCAGAGAGATTCCGAGGGTGTTATTGAAAGCGGTATTGTTCAGGAGAGCATTCTTAACTGAGCTTTCCAGCTTGATGCCGCACTCGCTGCCCGTTATGCTGCAGTTTTTTATAGTGGATTGGCTGGTGTTCAATAGAAATATTCCATTGAGATTGCCATTCAAGTCCAGGTCCTTAAAGGTCATATTCCTGCAATTAATGCAGCAAACAACCCCTGCCGCAGAGGAAGCGTCCAGAACCAGGTTGTATAGACCCACCAGGTAATAGACAGACCTGGAGTTCACAAGGTTACTTATGTCGATGTCATTCCTGCCGCTGGCTGCAAAGTTGTAGTTATTGTTCTGCATTCGGTTGTCCCTTAGAATATTATCCAGGGAAGCATCAAGCTTAATTCCAATGCTGTCACTTGAAGAAACCTCATTTCCTTTCAGCTCATTGTTCTTTGAACCCATGAATAGGATTCCGAATCTATTCTCGCGAAGCGTATTGTTCAGGATGCTGTTATTGCAGGAGGCGTCAAGCTTTATTCCATACTTATTGTCGGCGAGCACATTGTTCTCGAGGACGTTCTGGCCTGAGCTGTTGATAAGAATTCCGTTTTCGCTGGCGTAAATTGTATTATTAGCTATGATGTTATTATCCGACTCTACCCTGATCCCTGCCCAGAGATCAAAATAACTCCCCTGAGAGTTATTGATTTCAAATCCTTCCAGGGTCACTCCATCCGCTTCAATAATAAATCCGCTTTCGTTATAGTTCCCATTCACCATTGGCCTTCCTGAGCCAGTGTCAACGCCCCGCACGACCATGGGCTTATTCGCGACGATGTTCTCAATATATACTCCACTTTGCACCTCTACTATATCGCCCGGCTGGGCATGATAGATTCCCAAACCGATGGTGCTGTAGTCGCAGCCATCCTGGCATACTGTGACCACTTCAGCATCCACTAACTCGAATGCTAATAATATAATTAATAAAGAAGAAAGAATCAGGGGTATTTTACCATAGGAATTATACAACCAGGATTTCTGGGCGAACATGTTCCTAAATATTCATCGTCTCAAATAAGTATCTTTCGTTTTCAATTAGGCTCGAATTATATACTTCAATTTAAAAAGTAAGTGTGATATCTTGCTATGCCATGACGTTAGAGCTTATGTGCATCCCATAGCCTGGCAGATTTATCAGAGCTTGCTGTAACAAGCCTTGTAATTGAGACATGCCCCTCCTGCTTTCTTTGAGCTACAATCCCGGCAAGGGCTCATAAACGCCCCGCCGGACAGTCTCCGCAGTATTGATCCCACCAATCCGCAGAGGTCAAGTTGAGTGTCAGACGGCGACATGCTTCGCAGACAAGGTCCTCAGTTTGAATGTACCAGGCTCTGGCTGTTCCATCAAGGCTTGCTGTGATCAGTTTTTCTCCATCAGGACTAAAGGTTACCAAGACAACATCATCGTCATGCCCCAGGCGTTGCATCTCCTGCCCGGTCTGCACATCCCAGATCCTGGCCTCCGTTCCCTCCGGACATCCTGTTCGACTTCCCGTCGCCAGCATGGTTCCATCCGGGCTGAAGGCCACAGCGTACCCATACGAACCGAGACTTATCTTAAGCAGATCTTCTCCGGTGGATACGTCCCAAATCCAGGCTAAATTGTCGTAACTTGCCGTGGCCAGCTTCCTTCCGTCCGGGCTGAAGGCCACAGAATTCACCCTGTAGCCGCCATTATTGAGGGGAAGACCATCTCCGTTAGATAAATCCCATATTTCGGCATTATTGCTTCCCGTGGCTAGCTTTTCCCCATCTGGGCTGAACGCTATAGAAAATACATAAAATGCATGCTCTAACGGATGCAACAGAAGTTCTCCGGTAGATGCATCCCAGATCCTGGCTGTATAATCCTCACTTGCAGTAGCGATCTTAGTCCCGTCAGGACTGAAAGCCACTTTGGTAACACTGGCGTTGTGCCCCGACAAATTAAGCAGAAGTTTTCCAGTAGATGCATTCCAGACTCTTGCATTATGATCCTCACATGCCGTTGCGATCCTAGTCCCATCCGGGCTGAAGGCCACCGAGTAAACAGTTCCCTTGTGTCCCGGCAGATCAAATATGATGCTTCCGCTAGATGCATCCCAAACCGTGGCGTTCCCACCACGTGTTCCCATGGCCAGCTTTTTACCATCCGGACTGAAGGCGATTGAAATCACCCCGCTATCTTGCTTTGGAAGGTAGAACTGTGCCTTTCTGGCGGATAAATTCCAGACCATGGCGGTTTTATCCTCACTTCCTGCCGCCATCTTGGTTCCATCCGGACTGACGACTAGAGCCTGCACATCATCCTCAAATTTCACGCAAGCCAGCTCTCTTGTAGCTACATCCCAGACCCTGGATGTACCATCAAAGCTTGCCGTAGCCAGCCTTTCTCCATCAGGACTGAAGGATATTGCCCATATCAGATCTTCATGTCCCATGCGAGCCTGCACATTTCCTGTAGATAAATCCCAGACCTTAGCTGTTTTGTCACGACTTGCTGTTGCCAGCTTCTTCCCATCCGGGCTGAATGCTACAGAATATACCACATTGGTGCAATGATCTAAGCTGAATAGCTCCTTTCCGGTAGATCCATTCCAGATCCTGGCTTTGCCGTCCCTAGATCCTGTAACCAGCCAGGTTCCATTTGGATTGAAGTCTACGGAATGCACTTGATCTGGATGATTCACCCCTAGCAACAAGGCTCCAGTAGATGCATCCCAAACCTTAGCGGTACGATCCTCACTTCCCGTAGCCAGCCTTGTCCCGTCCTGGCTGAAGGCTACTGAGTACACCATTCCGTGATGCATTAACGGATAAAGAAGTAGTCTCTCTCCAGAAGATGCATTCCAAACCATTGCAATACCATCCTTACTTCCCGTAGCCAGCCTTTTCCCATCAGGGCTAAAGTCTACTGACAACACTCCCCGATTATGCTCCAGTCTTTTTATCTCCTGGCCGGTCTGAATATCCCAAATACGGGCAGTACTGTCATCGCTTCCTGTAGCGAGCCATTTTCCGTCTGGGCTGAAGGCTACAGAGTATACGATACCATTATGCTTTAGCGGACTATTTAGCAGCTTTTTTCCAGAAAATGCGTCCCAGACCATTGCCGTTCCATCCGCGCATCCCGTAGCCAGCCTTTTCCCTTCTGGGCTGAAGGCCACTGACCAAACCCTATCGTTATGTCTTATCTCGGCAACTGGGCGAGGCAACAATGCCAGTCCGCGCCGAAGGGCCAGGTCTCCGTCAAAGGTCACATTATGGCTCAGCGACTCAACGGCGAGCTGAACGCTCTCAATCAATCCGGCAGGACTGCTTAGAGCCCGCTCAGATTGAGCCGCTAGATCCTTAGCCATGGATGCTTCCCTCTCCGCTTCCGCCCGTGCCCAAGGCGAACCTACGGGAACGGCCATCGTTCCCTGAACCTGATCAAGGATGACTGCGCCCGGGCCAAGCTCGTCCCCGGTTGTCAGGTCGCCTGATATTCTGAACTCCAGCCTTCGAGCTTCGCTAACATTGAACTCATTGCTTTTATTGCAGCCGGAAGATAGGCAGCGCAGTTTGCTGTAGAGTGCACTGTAGCTTTCCCAGATCTCCTTCTTTGCTACATTCCATGATGCTCCAAATACGATGCCATCGTCGCAAATGAGCCTTAGCTGTATGGTGTTCTGGTTACCAGAGACAAAGCAGGAGAAATTGATGCCGTTTGCCTGCGCCAGGATCGCAGGATTTATCTCCCTGGAGATCCCCACGAATCCGCCCTCCTTTATATCATAGGCGATCTGGGTAGCATTTCCCTTCTTTCCGGGAATAGTGCTCAGGTTCAACGAAGAGCCCTTCTCATCCTTAACCAATTCCCAACCTGCTGTGCTCTCCATGCTGTCGATCAGGGGCACGATCTTGGGAGTTGTCCTGTGATCCGGCTCTCTTATGACCTTGCTAATGAATTTTTGGCTAAGATTTCCAAAATTAGGACCTCCAGGATAGGATGCTTTCTTAGGATCATCTCCCCAGTCCAGGTTCAGCCAAACCTCATCTGCGGTCATGTTTATTCCCTGAAGATAGGTTTTGCTGTATTGCTCCTTTAGCCAGGAAAGTATCTGGTCCACTTCCGGGTCGCCGATCTGTCCCAGGTAGACCTCGGCATAGGCATGTCCAAGTTTTTTCTGAATATCGTAGGCAAAAGTGATCCTGCAAGAGCCGCCCAAGGACTCAATTAAGGAAGCCATGAGTATAGCGAAGTCGTCGCAGTCGCCCCTACCGATCGTGCTGCTGATCTTGCCTCGCTGAAGGGTCATGTTGGCACTCTGGAAGTAGTCTGTGCCGTCGGCCTCGGAGTAGTAGAACCATCCGCCCCCAGCCATGGCATTGTAGATGGCTGCCATCTGATTGATATTGTATTCACCGGGGTAGTCAGCGGCGATGGTCATTGCAGTATCGGCTATGTAGGGGTCCGCAAGATCAAGCTTGCTCGGAACCTGCACTCTGAGATCATCGATGGATGGAGACGCATCTGATATCGACGACAATATTGCCAATAAAATTGAAAATATTATCGCTCTTTTAAAAGATTGAAACATGGTCTTTCAACCTCCCTCTGTATCGCTTGCTTAAAGGGATATTCGCGCACAGCATTCGCTCCAAGGCTTTAATCTCTTGTAATCTTTCTCAGAAGCTTGTATTTAAGTTTATCAGTAATAATTATGTCTATAGCAATCTCAATCACTATATCTGACTGATCGCCTTTTGATACCTTTCTATCCTCCTGATCAAATCATTCTCGAAGTCGCGGACTGCCTCGTCATTTAATTGTACTTTCACAGAGACCCCATCCTTCAGGTAAAACAGCTCGGCCCCCAGCAATGGCGAAAAGATCTCCCTGGCCAGATAAAGATAAAATTTCATCTGGAACTCATAGGCCTCGCTATGCCTTTCTGACGAAGAGAACTTGAAATCCAGGACCTTCCATCCCCCGGCGGTCTTGATCACTTTATCCAGCCAGCCGGATAGAATATATCTGCCAAAGGGCCTGATGATCTGGTACTCGCTCCGGGACTCCGGGGCAGCTTCCATCTCTTTCACCAGGGGATGATCTTTCAGCCGGCTCAAGTACCGGCAAACCTCTTCGACCTTAGAATCTGATGCAATGAGTTTTTCGCTACAGAGAACCTCTTCCAGTTTGCATCCCTTCCCCACCGCCTCCATTATCTTATGGGCAAAAAGTCCCAGCACCTGGCTCTTATCTCTATCAACATCCATAGCCGCCTCATCGTCTTCGAGATCATGCCTCCAACCAGGCAGCGAAACTTCATTGATAGCTGTAGGCGAGACGTACTCTTTGAAGGTCTCAGAGGTTACAGGTCCAATGTATCTGGTCTCCAGACGAGCATTTTGTGAAGTGGCAGATATGGGTGTAAGCGTCTCAACAGGCGCAGTGATTGTCTCAATTAGATGCTCAAACCCGGGAGCCGGCTTTGCGCTTGCACTTGCACTTTCACCTGCACCTGCACCAGCCTCATCGATCTCAATCATGTTGCCAAGGATCATGTCTTTCCAGGGCTGGGAGTTTCTGCCTTTCTTGCCTGAGAAAGTCAGGATCAACATATCCGAGGCGCGAGTGGTAGCTACATAGAGCGATCGCTTCTCCTCTTCAAGATCTCTATCCTGCTCCTCTGCAATTAATTTGCTGAGAAATGTCTCTGTCGATTCATCGTCATCCTCACAATTGAGGGTGAAGCATATTCCGTCTTTATCTTTGTTGAAGAGCAGAGATTCTTTTGAGGCTTTTTGGTTCCAGGGGGTGTCTCCCACAATCACAATTGGAAACTCCAGTCCCTTGGCTTTATGCACAGTCATGATCTTGACGGCATTCGTCCTCTCGCTTTCAATGGAGGCCTGCTCCTCGTCATCCAGCCCAACTTTATTGAGCATCCTGATAAGTTCCGGCAAGGATACTCCGGCCTCGTCCAGTCTCTTGGCCGTTATTATGAACTTACGAAGGTTAGCAGTCTTTCGGCCTGTGCGGTCTTTTGTGGCAAGAAATGCGGCATAATTCAAATCTTCCACGAGCTTCTCGGCCAGCTCACTTGGCCGGATCAGAGTTCTAATGGGGAGATATTTCCCAAGAGCTTGATGAAACATCTTGAGGCGTTCCCTTCTGCCTGATGCTATATCCGTCTGCGAGAGTTGATCAAGAATCTCATGCATACGCTTTTTGCTCGTCTTTGCTCTGTACTTGAGAGTGGCCATCTCGTTGATATCCAGGCCTACCACAGGCGACATCAGGGCGATGGTCAAGGCCAGTTCGTCTCCCGGATTGGATAATACTTTGAGAGTAGCCAGAATACCTGCAATCTCCGGTATTTCGAAGAATCCAGCCTCTCCAACCGTGTAATAAGGTATGCCATGCCGGGAAAGCGCCTGCATGTATTCCTTGCCGGTATCAGGCTTAATTTTTCTGAGGAGAATGGTTATATCCCTAAACTCAATCGGCCTTCTAATAGCGACCAGTTTAACGCCATCTGTATCATTTATTCTCTTTAGGAAGTCGAATTCTTGTCCGACAACGCTGCGAATATACCTTGCCGCAGCTTCAGCCTCATCTTCTGGATCAAAGAGAACCTTCACTCTCGGCCTCTCGCCCGTCTCTCCAACTACAGGCAACGATTTTACCGGCTCGTAGGCTTCTGAATAAGGATGATCCGAGCCATCGAAGATAATGGGATAGAAGGCATTGCAAAATTCCAGAATATCGGGATGGGAGCGGTAGTTTCTTTCCAGATGTTGCACATCTCCCTTCCTGGCAATGATCTGCGCTCTGGCCTGGGAAAATACCTCCACCTCAGCCCCTCTGAACCGGTAAATGGACTGCTTGGCATCGCCCACATAAATGAAATGATTGTTATCGGTCTTTAGCAGGTCCAATATCTCTTTTTGCAGAGAATCGGTATCCTGAAATTCATCTACTATGATATACGAAAACTGCTCGCGGTATTTCTCACGAACCCAGGCAAATTTTGCTGAGGACAGAATATCTTTGAGAGTGATGAGAACGCCGGTGAAATCGGTGAGGTTCTCTTCTTGCAGCCCTTCCAGGAACGATCCATAAACCATATCGAAGAGCTTCTTGAAAGCGTCCGAGGCCATGACGAGACGTTCCGCTTGATCAGGATCGCTATGAAGAGCTAAGTTGGCTTCCGCCTTATTTGCCGGTCGGCAGTTCAACATTGCATACCTTTTCTCTAAAACCGCCTCGGATAGGGCATCTGTAATTCCATCGAGCGTATAGAATTCCAGCAACGGCCTTAGCAAATCCTCCTGCTCGAAGTATAGCCTGGCTATACATCGCTTCAGAATATCGCCCATAATCGATGCAGAACCAATCTTTAGATCTGGATTGACTTTTGCATAGATGCCCACCTCCGAGAGAATTCTTTGAGCGAAGGAGTCAATGGTGCTTATCCAGGCAAAGGCCATGGTGGATCTGAACTTCTGCCAGGCCAAATCATCGTCCCTGGACCGGATCATTTCCAGAATTCGGTTTTTAAGCTCAGAGGCTGCCTTTCTGGTGAAGGTTATGGCTACTACGTTGGCAACACTCAGCGGCTCTTCGTTCTGAAGGGCCTGCTCAAAAAGATCCACATAGGTTTTTGAGATGGTATGGGTCTTGCCGGTTCCAGCGCTGGCAGATATGAACCGATCCATATCGTTCGTATCCATATCGATCATTAGGAACCACCTCGAAGATCCTGGAGGGGCTCGCAATTCTGCTTGAAGCCGCAGAAATAGCAATTATTGGCTTTCCCATCCATTGCTCCGGGCAGAAATTGCCTTGCTTCAAAGATGCCGTCCAGGGTAGCCAATAACTCTGTATCGATATCCGAAAACGTTAAGATCTTCTTTCCCTGGCCGTGCATCTCCATCCGGCCTTCCTCTGGAAAAGCATCCAGTTTCAGAGAGATACTGCCACCTTTTATTATTCGGAAAAAGGACCTCATGAGAGCCGGATTCTTGGGAAGAGCTTCATGGTCCAGGGAAAGCAGCGCCAGGGTATAGAGCTTAAGCTGGTCCCAATCTCCGGCAGAGCTGGATTTGTAATCGGAGAGAACCATATCATAGATCTTCTTGCCTTTGCCTTTTCCCGCCTCGGTTACGTTAAGATCGATCCGGTCGATTCTCCCCAGGAAGACCATATCTGTGTACTTCTGGGCGCTTTTGCATACAATATCAGCCATTTTTGCCAGTTGAATGCTAAACGGTATCTCGGTCAGGGTTCTCTCTCCGATGAAGGCCTTCTCGGGCGTAAAAAGTTCGAATTCCAGATAAGTCTGCACTCTTGCTGTGGCCCCATTTATCATGGCCTCTCTCACCGCGGGCAAGGACCGGATTTTGTTGGCGGCCAGGAATCTCTGGGTTATTGCTTCTACCTCATGTCTAACTCTACCACTTTTGTTGGCCTCATCCAAATCCATTCCCTCTTGCTTCAGATCGTAGAGGTTCTTGAGCACTGCATGATAGCAGCTTCCCAGCTCGAGGGGAGACAGGGCATAGAGATCATCAGACTGCTCCTCCAATCTCATGATACGACGCAGGAAGAACTTGAAGGGGCAGCTCTTGAATTCAGAAAGCTTCGTGTAGCTAAACTTCCTACCAGCCAGGGAATCTACAACTGCTCTTTCTCCGATCTTCCAGGAGAATTTTGAATCTGCATATATTTTGAGGGGAAGAAGCAACTCTAAAACATCATCCGGTATGATTGTATCTGCCTGATTTGCCAGACGGTATGCAAATTCATTCTTCAGTTCTCCTGCACTCATGGGCGAGGCCAATTTCTCCCGGGAACCGGCCTTATCGAAGCTCCAGCCATCCAGCCAGAGGGACGGTACCATTGGCTCTCCTTCGCGTGAGGCCACAGGATAGGTTATCATGACCTCGGAAGAGGCACAAAGGCAAGAATAGAGGGCAACTCTTTGCTCCCGTTCCTTGATCTTGTAGTAACCCGGCTCTCTAAAAGGCAGATCTTCCAGCGAATAAAGCGGATTTGCCCGGCGTGCCGGAAAGATATCATCGTTGAAATTCACTATGTACTTCAAGCGCCGGTGTTTAAATCGAGCCGAATGGAGGGATAAGATCTCCACCGTATTGGCTAGAGGAGGTGATGGCCTAAATTCTTCGCTGCTCAGCAATATCTCCAGGAAAGCCATGAACTTTGCCAGTGTCAATACTCGCTTGCCAATGGTACTGACCATAACCTCCAGCTGGCCAAATATATGCTCAAACCTGCCCAAGGCCATGGTCTCGCTCACCAGCTCCGGGTTATTGAGAAAACGATCTTTGAGCGGAGCCATCCAGGATGCCAGCTCGTCCTTATAAAACTTGAGATCGGCTTGACTCTCCCTGGCAGCCTCGATCCTCTCCAGGGATTGGAATAGCTGCTCTGATTTCTGCATCAAATCCTGGCAAAGCTGGATCTCGGACTGCTGCACCAAAAGGTCGCTGTCATAGACCGAATCATCCTGTTTAAGGGTCTCCAGTCGCTCTTTCAGGGCGGCAAGGTGCTCCTCTAGTTTTGAATGCCACTCATCTCGTCGATCTTTAAGAGAAGCTCGCCCAGGACCCATATGCAGCCCGGCTCCAGTAGTTAACCCTTCCAGATTGTCAAGATCGAAATCTGCCGTGGCTGCTGAACATAGGCCGTGATCCAGCATGGATATGAGCAGATGAGAGGGATACCCGGCCAGTGCGGCCCGCAAGGGCAGAACCAGAAGCTGGACGGCAATGCTGCTCGATAATGGTTCTTCACCGCTTACCCGGACAGGAATGCCATATTCCAGGAGCTTCCGGGAGAACTCCCGTGCTCGTTCCGAGAAGTTGTTGAGAACCACGGCGATCTCGCCGGGCTTTTGGCCGTCATCGACGATTCGCCTCTTGATATCCCGGCAGACCTGTATCAATTCCGCCTCCGGGTCGCTATGGCAGGCGATTTGTATGAATTCGCCTTCCAGATTCGCAGGCGGGCCCTGGTCCATCAAGAGCCGTTCCAGCGGTAGAGCTAACTTTGGGGCGGAGGGGGAGGAAGTAAGCGTCTCCTCTCGGACCTCTACAGATTGGGAAGTAAGCGTCTCCTCTCGGACCTCTACAGATTGGGAAGCGAGCAATTCCTGGAATTTAGGCCAGTTCTTTCCATCCGCAAGGCCCTGGTCCAGGGTCATGAAAGTTTCATGAAACATGGGAATGATTTTAGAAAGGAAGATCATCTGAGCCCAGGAGAGATTGGTGAACCCGTCGAGAAAAAGCCTTTTGCCAAAGCGGGACGCTACATAATCTCTTATTTCCTCAGCGTCAATATTGCAGTAAGCATCAAAGGTGTCAAAGAGGTTAGCCCCATAACTGACTTTAAGCTCCTCAAGTGCAAATTGGACAAGAGAGCGGGCGGTATCGTTGGCCAGCCTTGCCATAAGGGCAGCCTCTCCATCGTCCTTGGCCTCTATCACCGCCTCGGCGACAAATCCTACCAATCCCAGGGAATCTTTGAGCGGATAAAAGGGTCCCAGCTCTTTTTGGGTTGCCGATCCGAGAATATTGGCAATAAACACCTTCTGCAGGTGCATATCTACATATATCATTTCGGGGTGAGCATGGCTGTAGACCTCATCAGCAAACTGGTCGATGACCAGGAAACTGCTCCTCGAGATAGATGAATTCAGGCGTCTTGAGAACCACTCTGAGAACTCCTTTACAAATACTCCGGAAGGCCCCAGAAATGTGTGTGATAATGGATTCTCGCGGTGAGCTTGCTCCAGCTCTTTGACCAGATGATCGGTCTTTCCCGACAGAACAGGTCCCCTGATGATATGCAGTTTCAGTCTATTCCCTCCCCGCTTTTCTGTATATGAGATGCCTCCCTCAGGCGTACATCTCCCCGCGCTCCACCTCTCTAGAGGCCTTCTTACGTAGCTCCGTTCCCAATTTGGAATAGTACTTCATGGTGTCGGGCGTAACGGAAGGTCCAATCTCCTGGATTGCCGCCAGGAAATGCTTCTGAATGATCTTTTCTGCGGCCATATCTTCTCGCAGAGCCAGGCGCCCCGCTTTACGCACCACTGCGGCGATATCGGCTCCTGTGTACTGATCAGTGAGATCGATCAGCTCGTCGATGTTGATATCATCCGACAGAGGTGCTTTTTTCAGGTGCACCTGGAAGATCTTTTGGCGTGACTCCCTGTCGGGAACAGGGGCCAGGATCAACTCGTCAAAACGTCCCGGCCGGAGCAGCGCCGGATCGATGATATCCGGCCGGTTGGTAGCTCCTATTACTACTACTCCGTGCAACTCCTCCAGGCCGTCCATCTCGCTTAAGAGCTGGTTTACAATGCGCTCTGTGACATGCGGCTCGCCTGCCCCACCGCCGCCACGCCTGGGCACCAGCGCATCCAGCTCGTCCAGGAAGATGATGGAAGGCGCCACCTGCCTTGCTTTTTTGAAGATCTCTTCCACTCTCTTCTCGCTCTCTCCATACCACTTGGAGAGGAGCGCAGATCCTTTGACGGTGATGAAGTTGGCCTCGCTCTCATTGGCCACGGCTTTGGCCAGCATGGTCTTGCCTGTGCCCGGCGGCCCGTAGAGCAGAATTCCCTTGGGAGCATCAATGCCCAGGCGGCGGAAGCTCTCCGCGTTTCTAAGCGGCCACTCCACTGCCTCCACCAGAAGCTGCTTGACATCTTCCAGGCCGCCAATGTCCTCCCAGCTCACATTTGGAACCTCTACCAAAATCTCTCGCATGGCGGAAGGGGAAACCTCTCGCATGGCCGCCTCAAAGTCATCCTTTTGCACAATGAGCCGGTCCAGAATCTCCTTGGGAATGGTCGGCTCTTCCAGATCTATCTCAGGAAGGATGCGGCGCAGGGCATTCATGGCCGCCTCCCGGCCCACAGCGGATATATCCGCGCCCACAAAGCCGTAGGTTCTCTTGGCAAAGTCCTCCAGGACCACATCCTCGTGCAAGGGCATGCCGCGCGTGTGTATCTGGAAGATTTCCATGCGTCCTTCCATATCAGGAACGCCAAGCTCAATTTCTCGGTCGAATCTGCCCGGTCGACGTAAGGCCATATCCAGCGCCTCAGGCCGGTTGGTGGAGCCGATTACTATTACGTTCTTCCTCTCTTTCAGGCCGTCCATGAGGGATAAGAGCTGAGCCACAACGCGCCTTTCCACCTCGCCTGTGACTTCGCTTCTCTTGGGAGCGATGGAGTCCAGTTCATCCAGGAAGATGATGGCCGGGGTGTTCTTCTCCGCCTCTTCGAACAAATCCCGCAGCGCCTTCTCGCTCTCACCGTAATACTTGGACATGATCTCCGGGCCGTTGATGCTTATGAAGTAGGCCTCGCTCTCATTGGCCACAGCTTTGGCAAGCATGGTCTTTCCTGTGCCGGGCGGTCCGTGCAAGAGAACGCCCTTGGGCGGATCAATTCCCAGGCGATCAAAGAGCTCGGGATGCTTGAGGGGGAGCTCAATCATCTCCCTGACCTTGGTTATTACCGGCTTCAAGCCGCCAACGTCTTCGTAAACTACAGATGGCACAGAGCGCTCTGGTGTCTCCACGGCCTGAGGCAAGAGTTCAATATCGGTTCCTTCCGTGATCTTGACAATTCCACCCGGGCTGGTGGAGATCACTCTTAGCTTGATCTCGCCCAGGCCAAAGGCTTGAGCCCCCAAAAAGCCGCGGAATATCTCTTCGAACATGGTCTCCCGGCCCATGGAGTCGGTGGGCGGCTTTCGGACGCTGGTGGTGGAGATGACATCTCCTCTTGTCAGTGGCCGGCCATTGAAGACCTTGGTGAGGACGTCTCCTGGAGCAAAGATCTGCATCCCTTGCGTGACGGGAGCTAAGGTTACATGCTTGGCCTCGTTCCAGACCGCCTTTTTGACCTCTACATACTGGCCTATGCTCGTTCCGGCGTTGGATCTGATCAGGCCGTCCATCCTGATCATGTCTATGCCCTGATCCTGGGAATAGGCACTGACAGCCAAAGCCGCCGTTGGCCTTGAACCTAACAGTTCCACGATATCTAAGGGACGCGCGCCTATTTTCTCCAGGAAATCCTCACCAATCCTGACTATGCCTTTTCCTACATCGCCCTGATTGGCCTCGGAAACCTTCAGCCTGACGCTTTCTCCTTCATTCATGTATTTCTTGCACCTGCTTTCTATTATGATTTACTTGTAGGATTGCGAAGGACGAATTTCGCTGACCGCTGGTCAGCGAGAGTTTCGACGAGAAGTCGAAACATCGGTAAGTCCCCATCCTTCAGGGTGGTCTCCCGGACTGCAAGCCCGGGGAAGTGGCTGACAACGTCAGCCACAGGATGAAAGTGGAGTCCTTTGCCCTTGAATTACTTTCGCTCTGCATGCATTTGATATAAATATCATCCCTTCATGCAAGCGTTCGTTGATAATTAGCTATAAGTATCCTATCTTCCCAGATAAAATTTCCCAGTGGAAGTTAGCGGAGAATTTGGATGCTTGTAGATGGCTCTATAATCAGCTTCTTCAAGACCTGAGTGCTGCTAAAGAAAGGGGCATCAAGCTCAAAACATATGACACTCAGAACATGATTCCTTCTTTGAAGCTCATAAATCCGAAGCTGAATCTGGTCTACTCCAAAGTTCTTCAGATGGTGAATTACACTCTTTGGTCTAACATCAAAGGACTCTTTGCATCAAAGAAGAATGGTAGAAAGATCGGACATATCCGCTTCAAGGGATATGGCTGGTACAACACCCTGAATTACAACCAATCTGGTTTCAAGGTCGATCAAGATCACGGCCTATTGCATCTATCCAAGATCGGAGATATGCGGATCAAGATCTATCGAAAGATCGAAGGTTGCGTCAAAGCCGTCATAATCAAGAGAGAAGGCAAGAGATGGTTCGCCATAGTCCAGACAGATCAAGAACCCCAAACGTTACCGAAAACGGAGGAAGCAATAGGTCTGGATGTAGGTCTAACTTCTTTCGTGGTTGATTCTGAAGGTAATGAAATAGAGAATCCAAGATGTGGAGACCACGCGGCGGATAAACTGGCAAAGCTGCAAAGAAAACTTGCCAGAGCTGCTAAGGGCTCAAATAATCGCAAAACAATCAAGGATAAGATCGCTAAGCTGCATAAGAGAATCAATTGCCAACGAGATGATTTCCTGCATAAGTTATCTCGGACCTATATCAATAACTTTGATATCATTTGTGTTGAAGATCTTGATGTCAAAGGTCTAAAAGAGAAAGGCCATAATAGTGGTATGCATCGCAGCATTCATGATGCATCCTGGTCTAAGTTCATATTCATGCTTTCGTACAAGGCTCAAAGTGCTGGTCGAGAGCTGATAAAGGTAGATCCCAGGAACACTACAAAACGGTGTTCCGCTTGTGGATGCATTGTGAAGAAAGACTTGTCTATTCGAGTGCATGAGTGCCATTATTGCGGATTCTCATGCAATCGAGACTACAATGCTTCCAGGAACATACTTCTCACAGGGATGGAACAGCCCGTAGCGCCCATCGAGTCAAAACCTCTACATCACGTGTCTGTGATGCAAGTTTTGGCAATGAAGTGGGAAGCCATGCCCAACAGGGCGCGGTAGTTCACGTAGTTTGCGATTTTTTTGCAATTTTTCATGGGGCAACGCCTCGCATGCCCGGCAGCTTGCTACCGCAGGTGCGCCGCCGTTTTTTGACTGATGAAATTCAAGGTCCACGGATACCCAGGTGGAGAGGATCGTGGTTTTGTGGTTTCAAGGGCATCGAAAAAAAATAGAAAAAGGAATTAGCCCGCATATCCCTGCTCTTTTGCTGTCTTGCCTGATTAAAGGCCGACTGGGGATGCCGTTTATGGCTTCTCAGATTTTCACGAATATCTGCATAGCTTCATCCGGCTTCTTCAATACCAGCAAGACGTGCATCTTATATGCTAGCGCCTGGGCATAAACGGGATCTATTTCCAGAGCCTTGTCGTAAGCCTGCTCTGCCTCCACATACTTTCCATTAGCCTCCAGAATTACTCCCTTGGCTACATAGGCTTGCTTAAAATTGGGATCTGCCTGCAAAGCTTGATCGAATTGCTTCGCAGCCTCGGGTAAGTTGCTCAGGGCCATGAGCATGATTCCCTTTTTGTATAAAGCATCCTTGTAAATAGGATCTACAGTTAGGGCGCCTTCGAACTTAGTGACAGCCTCTTGGTACATCTCCTGCGTTTGTAGCAGATTTCCTTCCCTGAGCCAATTTGCTTTACTGTTATCAAGTTCTGTGGTCTTGGCTGCGGCAATCGAGGCATTGGTTAGGTCTTTCATGGCCGTATAGGCTTCCGTGATCCCCGACCAGGCCACTGCCTTCTTACCGTCTATCTGCAGGGCGGCATTGTAGGATGCAATAGAGCCATTGAAGTCTTTAAGAATTCTCTGGGTGTCTCCTTTATGAATCCAGGCGTCAATGTAGCCAGGATCCTGGCTGAGAGCCTTTTCGAAATAGATCAGTGCATCCGTGTAATTCTTGGTGGCATAAAGCTTGGACCCTTTCCAGTCAAAATATTCCGTCTCTTCTGCCATGCAAATAGCACTCAATAGAAAAATGCATACCAATATGCCTAGTATTTTCATTACTATTCCTCCAAATTGATGTTATATTATTTAAATATGGTTCTCATGACTTTCTTCATGGCCCGGGCGGCGCTCATTCGCACGCTGTTATCTTTGTCGTATGACATGGCAAAGATCAAGGGCTCTTTAGCTCTAGGATCATCCATCTCCCCCAGCGCCCATGCCGCATCAGCTCTCAGATCGCTTTGCAGATTCTGGTCGCCCAAAATTTGTATAAGAGGCGACACGGCAAGGCTCTTATTTATCCCGGCAATCGCCGCAACAGCCGCATGTCGTACCGGGCGGTCACCATTCTTAAAGGCCCAAATCAGCGGCTCTATGCTTCTTTCCTCGCCTATTTGTCCCAGCGCCTGTGCCGCTCCCGCCCGGGTGATATTGTCCGATTCATGCAAAGCCAGAATCAATGATTCCGTCGCCGGCCTGCCTATTGCCGTCAAGGCTTTTATGGCATCCCTTCTAACCCGCTCCTCAGGATCTGCCAGAATTCCAATCAATGGCACTATAGCCTGATTGTCGCCCCGCCGCCCCAGAGCAGTTGCCGCCTCGGACCGCACACCAGGCTCACGATCTTGCAAGGCCTCTATTAAGGGCAGAGCAGCCTGCCCATCTACCAGATGGTCCAGCGCCTGCGCCGCTCCCATGCGCCTGTTTGGGTCTTCGTCCTTCAAGAGCTTTATGAGTAATTCAGTTGCCCCTATTCCTTCCACTGATCTCAAGGCCCATCCGGCCTCATTTCGGACCGTCTCATTGCCGTCTCCCAATACGGAAATAAGAGCATCTCGGGTCCTGTTGTCTCTGATTTGTCCCAGAGCTGCGGCTGCATAGTAGCGAACTGTGCTGTTATTGCTCTCCAGGGCATAGGAAAGCGCCTCTGTGACATTGGAATCGTTTATCAGCCCCAGTACAGCAGCCGCTTGCCACTTGACTGAGTCGTTTTTGCTCTTCAAAGCCGCCGTTAATGGCTCAATGGAGGGACTGCCGATCTTCACAAGGGCTAATGCCGCCCACTCACGAACGTTGCTGTTGTTGTCCTCCAGAGCCTTTATCAATAGATCTACCGCCCTCCATTCACCGCTTTTTCCTAAAGCCCAGGCAGCCTCGCCTCTGATCTTGGCATCCTTGTGGGTAAGATTATTCAGCAACTCTTCAGTGCCCGTTCTCCCCCCTACCTGCCCCCCGGCCGGGCCGGCCAGAACTATTAGGAGCGCTATGAGCACGATGAGCATTACGATCAATGCATAGCCAGGAATACCGTTCGTCTTCAGAGTGACCATTCTTATATCCTCAAAAGAATATCCACAGCCTCTTTTTGTCTGCCCGTCGCCAGCAAGGCGTGCATTTTATTGGTCAGGACCAGCGACCACTTTGCATCTATCTGAAGAGCCCTATCATATGCCTCAATTGCTCCCTCATAATCGCCCTGCATTTCCAGTATCTGGCCTTTGGCATTATAGGCCTGCTTGTATTTGCCGTCGATGACTATGACTTTATCAAGCAGTTCAATGGCTTGACTGGTGTTGTTGGCGGAAAGCTCAGATAGTGCTTTCCTGTAAAGGGCATCCTTGTATTTTGCATCTATTGCTATGGCTCTGTCCAGGTCCAATTTAGCATCTTCAAAATTTCCCTGCATCTGTTTCAGTGTACCTATCTTGAGCCAGTTGGCCTTGTTTTTGGGATCAAGTCTGGTAAGCTGTGCTGCCGCCGCCGTGGCGTTGGCGTAGTCCTTGACCAACGAATATGCATCGGATAGCGCCGTCCAGGCGGGAGCACTTTTGCCGTCCAGGATAGTCGCTCGATTGAATGACCGGATTGAGGCATTATAATCCCGCAAAGCTTTTTCAGCATTTCCTTTATGGATCCAGGCGTTTACGTTTGATGAGTTCTGATCCAATGACTTATTGAAAAGGTCCATGGCCTCGCTTAGGTTTTTGGCTGAGACCAGCTTGCCTGCCAGATTATCATAGTAAATGGATGCATCCTGGCAGGAGCTACAGCTGCTCGTGATGAATATGCAAATTAAAAGGCAAATAGAAATTGATTTCAAGTCAGTACCTTCAAGGCTTTTTCCTATATGGTCACAAATATTTTCATGGCCTCATCCATCTTCCCCAGTGCCTGCAAGCTATGCACATTATTGATCCTGGGCGAAGCCCACAGGGGGTCGATCCGGGAAGCATTTTCATAAGCGGCGTTTGACGACGCATATTTGCCTTCCGCATCGAGTATCAGTCCCAGGACATTGTAGGCCGCTTTGTGTTTCGGGTCCAGGGTTAAGACCTGATCTAACAGGCTCACAGCCTCGCTGTTATTTCCCAGGGCCATTTTCGAGAGCGCCTTCCGGTATAATGCATCAACATATTTAGGATCCAAATTCAAGGCTCGATCGTACTTTGCCAGAGCACTCTCATAATCGCCCTCCATCTGCCGGAGGTTCCCTTCTTTTTGCCAGTTCTCTTTCCGGTTCGGCTCAATTTCCGTCACTTTGGCGGCTGCCTCTGCGGCTTGCCGATAATTGTTCAGGGCGATATAGGCCTCAATTATCCCGGACCAGGCCGCCTTTGTGTTGTTTTTTACTAGCAGTGCACCTTCGTAGCTTTGCAAAGAGGCATTGTAGTCCTTCATCGCTCTCTCTGCATCGCCCTTATGCAGCCAGGCATCGATGTAAGTGGGATCCTGTTTTATGGCCCTATCAAAATAGACTATGGATTCTGTGTAGTTCTTGGCAGCAAATGATTTGAGCCCCTTCCAGTCATAGTAATCGGTCTCTTCAGCCAGGCACAGGGGGCTCAGAATTATAAGGCATAATAATATTGCCACCATCATATTATTCATATTAATCTTCCTAAAGCTCCTTACTTCAAATCCGATGTGCAATGCGAGCATTTGACTGCCGCTTTGGGAATGCTTTCTTTGCAGAAGGGACACTCCTTGCTATTGGGCTCGGGTGGTGCCGGCTTTTTCTTAGCTGCATTTACCTGGCGGATGAGCATGAATATGGCCAGTGCGACTATGAGGAAGTTGATTATGGCATTTATGAACAGACCATAATTGATGGTGGGTGCGGCTGCCGCCTGAGCCGCTGCCAGAGAGGCATAGGTCTTTCCATCCAGAACTATGAACAGATCGGCAAAATTTATGCCGCCCATGATCATGCCGATGGGTGGCATGATGACGTCTTTTACCAGCGAATTGACAATGCCGCCAAAGGCTACGCCAATTATGATACCGACCGCCATGTCCAGGACATTGCCTTTCATGGCGAAATCCTTAAACTCACTAATAAATCCCATAATCCTAAACCCCGGTTAAAGATCCTGATTCCGTATTAATATTAGATGCTCAAATTATAAAATCTTTATGCAAGGATGGGAAAAAAAACTTAGTAGAAAGAGGGCTATCCAAATCGTAATGAACGAATATTCCAAAAAAAAAAATCAGATCCCGCTCTATTTCTTAACAAGGAGCGGAATTGCATCAAGCGCCTGGGGGTTGGCAACTGCCGATGTGTCTCCCAGAGCCTCTCCCAGCGCTTTGGCCTTGATCAGCGACCGGACCGGCATTCCTGCCTTGTTCCGGGGGATGTCGGCGACGAATATGACATCTGAAGGAATGGCGATGGGGCCCAAGGACTTTCGCACAAAGTTCTTGATATCTTTCTCCAAAGCGGCGTTTGGCTCTGCCTCGGGCTTCAGGATGGCAAATACCACAATGCTTTCGCCCTTCACCTTGTCCGGCTTGCCCACGACTGCCGCGGCGGCAACTGATGGGTGCATCTTCGCCGACGCCTCAACTTCAGCATTGGATATCCTGTGGCCCGCCACCTTGAGGACATCGTCTCCTCTTCCCAGAGCCCAGATGTATCCGTCCCCATCCACGCGGGCCTTGTCTCCGGAGAGATACTTGCCGGGAAAAGCATTCCAGTAGGTATCGAGGTACCCAGCCGGATCCTGGTAGACCTCTTTTAGCATGGAAGGCCAGGGCGTTGTTATGAGTATATTGCCGGTGCGGCCTGCGGGAACGCTTGCGCCGTTGTCATCCACTACCTCTACGTTGTAGCCGGGCAGAGCGAAGCTGGGCGAGCCGGGCTTGAGCGGAGTTATGGGCAGGGGCGCTATGACCTGAGAGCCGGTCTCGCTTTGGAACCAGGTGTCCATGATCGGCGCAAATCCGCCGCCCACGTATTGCCTCCACCAGACGAAGGCATCGGGGTTCATAGCCTCGCCTACCGAGCCCATGAGCCGAACTGTGGAAAGGTCGTACTTCTGGGGCCAGGAGGGGCCCTCGTTCATGAACATTCTGATGGCGGTAGGCGCGGTGTAGATCACAGAGACTCCGTAGTCCTCGATGATCTGGAACCACCGGCCGAAGTCAGGATAATCGGGCGATCCCTCGTACATGATGCTGGTGGCGCCCAGACAGAGCGGCCCGTAGGCGATGTAAGAATGGCCGGTGATCCATCCGATATCAGCAGTACACCAGTAGACATCCGTATCCTTGATGTCGAAGACCCAGGACGTAGTGAACGCCGGGGCGACACTCATACCTGCATGGGTGTGCACTATGCCGCGCGGCTTTCCGGCAGCTCCCGCAGTGTAAAGGATGAAAAGCGGATCGGCGCCGTCCAGGGGCAGTGTCTCGCAGGAGCTGGACTGTCCTGCCAAAAAGTCGGTCCACCAGACATCGCGGCCTAGGGTCATGGGCGTCTCCTGGCCGTTCCTCTTTACCACTACTACCTTCTCGATGCACTTGAGACCGGCTATGGCCTCATCCGCCTGGGGCTTGGTGGCAATGGGCTTGCCCCGGCGGTAGGAGCCGTCGCAGGTGACCAGAATCTTTGGCTGGCAGTCCTCCAGACGGTCACGAATAGCCACTGCGGAAAATCCGGAGAATACTACTACGTGAATGGCACCAAGTTTCGCACAAGCGAGCAATGCCACGGGCAGCTCCGGGATCATGGGCAGATAAATTCCCACGCGGTCGCCCTTTTTGATTCCTTCGGCCTTGAGGGCGTTGGCGAATTTGTTGACCTGTTGAGATAGCTCGAAATAGGTGATCTTGCGCACATCGCCTACGGGCTCTCCTACGAAGATGTAAGCCAGCTTGTTGCGCCGCCAGGATTTAGCGTGCCTGTCTACGGCATTATAAGCTACATTGATCTTGCCGCCCATAAACCACTTGGCTTCGGGGGCTTTCCACTGTAATGTCTGCGTGTAGGGCTCGAACCAGTCGGCATAGGTTTGGGCCATCTCGTCCCAGAACGGGACGTAATTCTGAGAGCACCATTGCCTTAGCTCGCTCTCTGACTTCAGGCCCTTCGTCCTCATCCAGGCCATGACATTGGAGTTCTCGACAAGATCACGGGGTGGATAATACAGACCATGTTCTGCAGTCTGAATAGTTTTTTCCGATTTTTCATCAGCCATTTTAAATCGCCTTACAATATTTTCAACTTAAAAGGCATTTGTATCCAAATTATATCTTGTTTCCTGATTTTGAATTATAATGGATATTCAAATGCCTTTTTGACACTGCATTAAGTCTTATTCTGCAGATATAAATCTTTCTTATTTGTTCTGCGTTTCCCATTGAGCTTTTGCGTTGCCTGCACTCTCTGCAAACGCTTTTGCCGCCGTTTGGAGTGCATCAAGAGCTTCGGGCATACCTTCCTCGGTATCGGTGCTTACGACCAACATCGCGCCGACGTCGTTCGACATCATACATGCTATCTGGTAACAACCAATGCCCTCTGAGATATTGTTTTTAATGGCGTTTAGAATGGCTTCCAGTGCCTGCACAATCTTTTCGGGTTCTATCTGCATGGGGATGATTGTCTGCACGCCCGTTTCCAAATGGCACACACCCATACCAGGGCAAATGCTTGCTTTAACCGCTTCATCACTCATTTTATTCTCACCTTTCTTCTTGCTCTATAACTTGACGGCCTGCCCTGCCAAATCGAGGAGCTTGTCCAAACCATGGACTACTGCCAGGTCCTTCACCAGGAATATCCTATTGATCACGGCGCTCAAAAACATACGCCACCTCTCCCCAAGCCTTCTCCAGCAGCTTCCCGTAGTACCCGGCATCGAACTCCGACGCCGTCCTCTCCGGTTCCACCTCCCACTTTTTGGCGTCCTTCACCACGTAGCTTATCTCCATTCCCGGCGCCAGAGGAATGCCCTGCTTCAGGTGAGCCTGCACCGCCGAGGCCTCAGCACACCTGCGGGAATAGCTCAAGCGGCTCACTTTGCGATGAATGGCCAGCTCCCGGACATTCGCCTCTACAAGCTTGTCCATGTACCGCCTGCGCACTTCTCGGGCCTTGGGCTCTATCCACCTCAGCTCCTCCCGGCTCCTCGCCCCGGCCAGGACCTCGAACAGCTCTTTCTGCATGCGGAGCACGTACTCGGGCGTGTCTCCTTTGCGGGCCATCACACCCCGGATCTTCATCTTGCCCGTGTCCAGCCGACCGAAGTAGCGGTTGTAGGCTCCAGAGCCGTCAGCCATTGGCAGGAAGGCAATCCAGTCGTAAGATTCCACCTCTGTCAAGATGCCCGTCTCCCTCTCCACGGCATCCTTGAAGCTCGCTATGCTCTCGCCTATAACCCATAAACAGTCCACGATGCCGTGCAGGACCTGGAAGTCCATGCTCTCGGCCAGCTCCTTGATCTGCATGAGCAGCTCTCTGGAGATTTCCGTGATCCGCTCATGGACCTGGATCTGGCCGAATTTGGCGTTCCTATAGCCGGTGTAGCCGAAGCAGGTCACCAGCATCCATTTAAGGACCGAGTCTATGCCGGCGTAATCCGGGTTGGTCTTCTTCAGTCTCTTGGTCTCGATGCGCAAATTGAGCAGAGAGGAGAGTACGGTGCAAAGAAAGCCCTTCAGCTCGGGGTCTCGAATGGTCTCGGGGGAGAGGTTGTACTTGACGATAATCGAGGGGTACAGGGATGTGAAATCGATCTGGTGGACCCGCTCGTATACGCCCGGTTCGGGCTGGAACATCATGCCTCCTTTGTCGCAGGCCCTCAACTCCGATATGTTCCGGAGGCCCTCTGCATCTCTTTTTCTGAAGGGCACGGCTATGCCCCGGCGCAGCGCCTCGAAGACCTCGTAGCTGGAGATGAGCGTGCCGGGCGTGAAGCGAGAGGTAAGGTTAGGAGAAAGGCCGGAGAGCCGGGAGGCCATGAGTACGCCCTTCAGGCCGCTCTCGGCATAGACGAAGCTCCTGGCGGTGTCGATGAGAATGCGGCCCTCGGGGATGAGAGCGCCGTCCTTATGGTTGACTTTTCCATAGCTCCAATAGGATTTGGAGGCCATCGGCTTGAAGAAGCCAGTGCGGCTGATGGTGGGCTCCAGGCCGTATCTTCTGGCCTTGCGAACCAGGAGTGGGACCCAGGTGTCCGCATGGGGACATAGGATCAGGTCGGGGTCATGGGCCTTGATGAGATCCAGGAGATCGGAGATGACCTGTCTCTCAGATCCTTCCAGCCTCTGCTTGCGACCATCCAGGATCTCGATGCGTGAGATATCACCGGGCAACGCGGGGTCTCCGGCCACCTGTATTTCCAGGCTGGTCAAAGGGACCGCGAAGTCGGGCGAGAACCGGGATTCGTCTCTGTCTCCGCAGGGGAAGAGGTCGTGCTCGGCCAGGTAGCGCTGATCCTGGCGGACGTCCACATTATAGAGCTCGGCGGCGTAGCGGGTCTGGATCTCGATCTTCTCGGCCACTTTTCGGCCAGCGTAGATCCTGTGGCCTGGGAAGGTGCCGAAGATGGTTCTGAAACTGCACTCCTCCGCCTTGAAGCGGCTCTCCAGGTCCTCGATCATTTCCCGGTAGGCTGGAGGATCCTTGAGGTGCATGTAGAACGAGGGAGGATAGGCGGCGCAGGCTTTGGTTAGGCCCCTTTCCCGGCCCCAAAGCTCCACACAGCCCTTGTAGTAAGAGTCAAAAATCCACATACTGCGCCTCACCTCAAAGTCTCCACAGACTATCTTTTGCAGGCGGAGAAGATAAAGACGAGGCGGGTGGAGCGAATGTGATTGGCGGCCTAAAATTTTGCATCGAGACTGTAGAGGAGTGTGTCTCATGATAGCCTGACGCGTAGGGATGTATGCATGTATCCAAGGTCTGGATGGAGCGCAAGAAACAAATGAATGAAAGCTGAAATGTATTTGTTAGGGAAGACCAAGAGCAAATATTCTATTCTAGCTTTAGCACTGGCGGTTCTTTTGTTGGTAGTCGTATCTGAGGGAGCTTCTAATTCTAATGGGTTATACTGAACCCAACAACAGCTTCAGGACCTTCCTCATAAATCGCTTAAATATCTTCGCGACTCAAAGAGATGATTATGCCTGATTGTGACAAAGAGGGGGAATTATCGGGATTGATATCTTCCGTTAGGATTTGATGAAATTTGCTTCCCACCATTATCGCCGCCTATGCACAAGCCCAAATTCTTAGACACTGTGCAGATATACCCAGATCTAGCGATGAAGCCACTATGGCCTGAACCGATTTTGCAAATGCACTTCTCTAGAAAAGCTTTTCCACTTAAAGAGCCTGAACAAGGCACGCAGGCTATCGAAGGGCTTTTAACAGAAGCCTCCCAATCGGAAGGCCATGGGGATTAGTATCAAGCATACGATTTTGTTTCTGGTAGTAATTTCATCCGTCTTCATCTCTCTTCCAGAGGTAAAAGGAGGTTGTGCGGGAGGT